>ERZ1740072.646-NODE-646-length-13832-cov-7.753284_pt1 | contig 13832 bp, 6 predicted proteins | sample MGYA00581733_ERZ1740072 | MGnify/ENA primary metagenome ERZ1740072 (study PRJEB43018, sample SAMN04849741) | marine metagenome | isolation source: floating plastic debris | place: Pacific Ocean | collected 2008-08-30 | study: EMG produced TPA metagenomics assembly...
ATCATTGTCTTAGATGATATCTCTTTTTCTTTCTATGTTTGCTATTTTCCCAATTTAATACTGCTTTGAGTCTACTGCAGCTGACTGAGTTTGACATTACACATTGCTGGCCACTAGACTGACCAATTAGTCTTTTCCCAGCAAAATTTACTGTCAGTACATCATGTAAGACTAATTTGTCAGTCAAGCTGGCCACAGTCTGAGGATTTCTGAGACCAAGGAGTGAGAGAGCCTGACATCTCTTCCCATCAAAAGTTGCATGAGGAAGATTGTTGTTATGATCACATGACTGTCATGTGACCAAATGACTCACATGATATGTATGATCTCTCTTCAACTTATGGATGGTTCAGACGACTCAATAATGAGATCTCTGAACATGTCATAGTGAAGTTTCACTTTCAGAATGGCTGTTGTGATGAAGGATGAAGAATTGTTTATTCTACAAAAAGTTCTTTGACTCAGCTCAGCACTCAACTGATCTCAAGAGAATTTACCCTAACAGAAGTATAATATAAATGTTTAGATTGTTTACTTATTTCTATTTCATTGTAAGTAGTATGTAATCATGGGTTAAGGGTTATTCTTGATCTCTCACTTAGATTTAGTCACTAACAGTCTATGTCTTCTTTTTCTCTCTGTCTTTCACTCTCAGCACTTCCCAGTACTCTCTAGTTTAGGAAGTCATCATCCATGATAAGACCTGAATGACTGGCTAACTCTTAGTTGTTTAGGTTAGCGATTATCTAAATGCCTGTTGTCATGGAATGATTGGGATCTAGGAGGAGCTAGGATTGAGAGGCAGAGCCCATCAAACCCCATTTCAGAGCAAGTTCAGATTTGTTGAGTTTGACTGAGTTCAGTCGAGGAGTGATACTGGACTGTATTTATTCGACTTCTGTACCGGACTTGCACCAATGAAGTTCATTGCTTGTACACACTGCACAGCTTCTGCGATGCATTGACCCTGCATAGATAACTGTTATTTATATTGTATAGTTGTTATAACTTGTTGGTAGCCTACTAGACTGTATGGCCTCCGTCCTCCATGCAAATATCTACTCGACTTTATCAGTGCCTTGTATCATTATTAGACCTGTATTTTATGCATGTGGCACTCAACAGAGTCTCATATTGATTCGGTTTCTGTTGTGGCTCACCAAATAACTATGAAAGTATACCGATATGGGTTTGATAAGTATCACCTATAGGACTTCTGACTTGGTTCTATGGTTGGGTGGGGTCTAGAACCCTGGTGAAATTGCAGAAGTGGTATGGTATTATCTGTGTGTGCATGATACTGGTACCTGTCAATATGAAAACTTGGCCTTTCTGCTACTGATAAAGCTGGGCACCGCATGAAATGTTTTCATAGCTGCTCTCATATCTTGTATAGGTATTACCAACATAGTGGTCTGAGGAGAAAATTTGGAAATACGGTGTTCTCAGCTGTGCCAACTTGGAACCAAAGAAGAAAGCAAGAAGATCTTTTAAGCATACTTATCATCATGTCTAGTCAGGGATTTGGTGGCTCAGCGCAATCTTCCTATGGTTCAACCTCACAGCGAGGTGGTAAGTTGTTAGTTTGATAACATGCCATTATGATAGTCCATTCCATACCTTCCAAATCAGGGTTGTGGCCATTGATATATATATATTCCAAAGTTTCCCCGTAATGACAGTCTTGTTGTTATACATAATGCTGAATAGACCAAAAAAAACCATCTAAGATAACAAGTGTTCCAGATGATCAGGTTTGAATTCATGTATAAGTTTCTTGTCTCCTCAGTTATCTTACCTTTTTCCATGAGGTGATAACTTCCACTTTAGCAGTGGTTTTGTGGGTCTGGGACTTCATTTCTGACATTATATTTGGAATCTATAGGGCCTTTCACGCCTGGTGTGAAATTTTTATCCTGTTCTGTCCAGCCATTTTGGAGCTATTAAAACATACAGACAGGCAGCAAAGTTGGTACGGATAACCTAAATTTAGGGAATCCCGCTCATTTGATGACATAGCGAAGTCACACTCGCATAATGCAAAAAAATGGATTTTTCAAACTTTTTCCACAGGCTGCACATTGGGGTCTGGGTAACTCAATCACAGAGTGCAACACCTTAATACCAGTAATTGGTAGTTTTAGTCTTAGTCAGCCCTCACTTATTCAAAAATTGTGTTGCAAGTTTATATGACAGCAATAGTACCATGCTACAGATGTGACTTCGCTTTGTCATCAGGTGAAAGGTTTGGGTTTTCCGTTCCTACTTTGCTATGCATCTGTATGTTGTAATTTCTCTGCAATGGCTTGTCAGAATTCGATGAAAACACCAGGGGTAAAAAGCCCTATAGATTCCAGATATGATGTCGGAATAGAAGTGTGAGAGCCCCTAACCAAGACAACCTTTAATAATCCTGGGGCCTGAAGTGTAACATAACATTGTGATTGTTTTCAAACTCTGCTGTTTAAAAATACCAACAACCATGATCTAGCTGCCTACTGCTTCTAAAATATCTGTAATGCTACCTCACCTGTTTTTCCCCTTTCCCAACATATTTCACCATTGTTTGCACTGGGAAAACAAGCATAGACGATGTTCATAATTAATTTTTGTACTAACGATGTATTTTTATTGTAGGGGGTACATTTGAAGAACAATCAAAGACAATCAGCAGCCTTGTGTTCAAAATAACCAGCAATGGTAAGTTATCTGCTGAAAGATTTATGGTAGTTAGGTTATCTGACTATAAATTTACCTAGTACATGTGTATATTGTTAGCATGCAAGGTACATGTATTTGTATACCACATGAGATGCAGGCCCTGCCGGGTAATAAATTTGTCTTTGTTCTGATGAAATACGTAACCTGAAGCAGTTCTGTGAGATATGCTATATGATGTTTTTGCTGGTTCCAGCTGCAGTTCTTGAACGGACAGCAAAGAAGATTGGTACTAAAGATGACGGTCCTCAATTGCGAGAAAAACTGTAAGTCTAAGATTGGTTCGTAGTAAAATCTCTTTATTCATGCCGACTATTATTAATTTTCTATTATCCATTTATAACACTATAATCTACATCTATATCAAATGAATGACGCTTACTCTTCTGATGACCGACAAGCTCATGTTATGCCGTAATCTTTGTTACTTGTAGACATAGTATTCAGCAAGAAACTAACAAAAGAGCCAATGAAATCACAGCGTTGATGAAAACCCTGACTGACAGTGTGGGGCGAGGTGACAGGGTAAGTTGAGATACTCAGCCAATTCATGATTCCTTTTTGTTTGTACAATGATGACGGACTATGCTCATGTACCCACACTAAGCCGTATAAGCTATATAAACAATTTACCCCTTGAGCTGTCTTGATAAGCAACACAACTGTCTCTGCAAGTACCTAACACAGAAGACGCATATTGGATTAAATTTAAGTATTTAGACATGAATGGAATTTTTTTTTAAATTCTGGTTTTATTTTCCTTCGGTTGCGTTAAACGCAATGACTTTTTTTCAGACACAAAGACTTCAGGCTGAAAGACTTAAAACCAGTTTCAGGACACAGCTGGAAAGATATGGTCATATTCAGAAGGTAAAGTTGTAATGGCTGTTCGGGTTTGCCAAAATATCATCGGACATATGAAATTCTGTTGTTGCTGGGTTTCTGTGAGCTTCAAATTTGATCCTTTGCTACCATTACTACAAGAAAATATAATAGCTATCCACATAAACGAGAAATGATCTCTCAAAAATCAATTTTTCTATTGTTTTTGAAGAAAGTTTCTGAGCAGCTGAAGGCAGGAGAATTGAAGACTCACTCACGTACTAATACTTTTGATGAGGTGAGAAGGTATCATTATTGTAACACAAGGTTTTTGCATGACCACACTTGAGCTATCACTTCTGCTTTTTGTGTTTTATGCTTTGCGTCTTGGCTGATGATTCCTTATCTCTACCCCTAAATGTTAATGACTTGACTTCCATCAGGAACGCGAAGGGAACATGAATGTTCTTTTCAGTAATTTCGTTTCAGTGATCAATTCTGATGATGCATTTATTTTTATTACCATTTAATTTGTATTCCTAATTTTACGTTTGATTTCTTTACAGGAACCTGATACATGGTCCGATGAAGCAAACTTACTAGAACAAGAAAGAAGGAGGGAACAACTTCAACAACAACAGGTTATGATTGAGGATGATCTGAACACGGCTAGAGATAGAGAAGAGAGAATTAGACAATTAGAGGTCAGAAATCTTATTTCTTTCTCATAGACTTAACATTGATTAACTTTGATTTTGATTTATTATTATTTTTCCACATTTCAAATTGCCATTATTATTATGCCATTATTCTATCAAGTCATTCTGACTCCATGAATTATGTGTATAACAGTGGTCTCGCTACTACATGTTTTGGTCATGATAACTTAAAGTCTTGCTTTGATTATTTCGTTGGTATCCAACCAAATCAACGTGGTACTACTGGTTACATATAACAAATGATACCTGCTTGGGAAAAAACCCTGACCCCTTGGTCAACAGCATACGTTTACATACTGCTTCTGCCCAACCGAGGTCCCTGTGAAGTTATGAAAGCCTATCACTTTACAGAGTGATATATTAGATGTTAATGAGATATTCAAAGAGCTTGGTACAATGGTATATGAGCAAGGTGATATGATAGGTATGTACATTAACATAAACTACTAGAAGTTTATCTGCGTAAAAGTTGTCTGCTTGCAGATTTTATCAGGCGATATATCATATAAATGAACTCAGCGATAATATTATTATCACTAAGCCTGAGATTTTGGAATAACTGGATATTATCGTACCATATCTGTTTGGTTCCAATATACATGTACACCAAGGCTACACCAATATATTGTCTTGATCTAGATTACACAAGTGGTCAAGCTGGAGAGTTTGATGCATATTGTTTTTATTTTTTTTACCATTTTCAATGAAGAGGCGCTTTTTTATAGGTAATTTGGTAGGAGGTTGGTAGAGCTTTCTTTTTATTTATGTCCAACTGGTTGTCGGCCGGTGTTTCACTTCTTATTTCCCAAGGTAGGCCACTGTTTTCAAAAAAGCTGTCTACTCCGCAATTCATTACACAATGCCCTGTAACCCCCAACTTTATTGTTAAAAATTTCAACTTTATCATGGTGTTACATTTTAGTGAAAAAGATCGAGCAAATTTTTACGGGATTAAATTTCTGTTAAAAAGAGGTTGTGGATAATTTTGATGGAGTTGTGACACACTTTTGTTTGGTTTCTTTGTAGATACCATAGAAACTAATGTAGTGAGGGCCTCAGATAATGTTGAAACTGGAAATACACAACTCCATCAAGCAGCATCATACCAGGTATGAGTACGAATGCACTATATTGCACATTGGCTTCAATAACTGTAAATTGATTTACATACGATTGTTGTTATTTCCCCTCTGTTAAATTGGGAGAACAACTATGGAGGTTTTTACAACTAGCGACACAAAAAATATAAAAAAACACTGTCTTTTTAAAGTTTTCATACCCTGTTAGAAACCCCGAAGTGGGCTTTTATGTGAGCGGGTTTTGGGACTGGGTTATCTCTGGAGCACAGGAGTAATTATGGTCAGATGCCCTTCCTGACACCACCAATGACCCTGAACCCACGACACATTGACCATAAGCCTTAAGCGCTATCCACTGAGCCACTAACAACACAAAAATCATGATAAGTTGTTTATCATTCATTTAAACAGTTTATACTGTGCTGTTTTTGCCTATGAACCTTATCACACGCATCTTTCAGCACCTTTTCCCTCAAGTATAAGTATGAAAACTTTATATGTTGTTGTTTGTTGTAGAAATCTTACCGGAAGAAGCTGTGTGTGCTGGCAATCATCCTTTTTATAGTATTAGCAGCAGTGGGAATCGTCTTAGGGGTAGAATTAGGAGGTAAACATTAGGATATGCAACAATATTAATGTAGTCTATGGTCTTGTCAACCAGTTTTTTTTCCGGATTTTGGTATTTATTTCTACATGTTTATTTATAGTGAATGGTTATAGTAGAATTATAATGTTGCAACAATTATGCGACGACCCATCATCAAAGTTATTTTTGCCTACATGTAGGCATATGCAATAAAATTGTGTAAATAAAAAATATAACTGAGTATTGTATTGAGCCAACACTGTAAAATACGCTTATCAGCGTATTGTGAATAAGCTGTTTCAAAAACGTTGATTATGAATATTTGAGCTTTACAATTAACATACTCTTGACTAGCATTACTGATATGATTAAAAATATGGAATTATTGGCACAGCTTTTTTGATGAAAAATATAAAAAAATTCAATCAAATAAAAGTTCAATTTACACATGAGTGAATGGACGTTGTATTAGATGATGAAGAGCTATCTTTTGATACATCGTCCATAATAGATTGCACTGTTACTAAACCAAATAGAAACGACCCGATTACCATAAACATGGTAGCAGCAGCCATAAACAGCCTTCTCTTATGTATCTCTGCACATGGCACATAATCAAAAGCAATCTTCATAAGGCACATTCCTGAAAGTAGAATATAGGGCAATGATAAACACTAAAAACATAGCTCAGTACATTTGGATCGCCAGTTCAATTTGCTAGCAATTTTACATAATGACATGAAGCTATCCACATATCAATCCGGTTTCACACCATAACAGTAGTTCTTTCACACCTGAAACTGAAATCTATTATTACAATCTGGTCAATACTAGTAATAGTCATGAGTGTACAAATGGCTGGTGCTAGTCAGCCATCAGTTTTGTATCTAGTTCAACCTTAGAACTACAGGTAGTGAACCAGCTTATCACTGAATGCACTCACCTGGGAAGAAAAATATGAATAGAGCGGCTAGAGCACCGAGTACATCTATGACTATGGCTATGTTTGGTACATATAAAGCTATTAGAAGGGTGGTGGTGAACCAGACAATGGCTATTACACATCTCCTCTTGAACTCATGTACGCTAGCTTGCTCCTCAGATAACCTCCATATATATCCCCACAACTTCTCAACCTCCACTCTGTAACAGAGAACTACTTTTACATAAATCTCCATATGTTATTCGTGTGTGGGTAAACTTTCTTCAGAGGCAAGTTTCCATATGTTGAACTCAAGAACATTAAAATATTATCTTAATTGACCTCATGTTCAACACTTTCTAAAAATAACTTACCTTCCACAGAATAAAAGGATAGGATAAGTTGTGTATGTCTTGGCTGCAATCATGAAGACTCCGACTATGACATCGGTGGGTGGTGGCTGATATGATTTGAGTATATCCTGCTTGACGTTGTCACCGAATGTGTAATAACCGAGCACCGCAGATACAGAATACGCAAACATACAGATGGCTATCGCTAATATCACCGTCTTACCAAAGTTCTTTAGATTCCTGCCTTTCATACATGAATAAATCGGCACGATGCTGACATGACACTAAAAGAATCAAAGAATGTCACCCGATATGTAAAATTACTCTCAAAAATATCGCTGCTTTGTACAAGCTGTAAATATTTGTGGAGATTGCCAAAAATCTTGTCATCTTGTCTAGATTTGGGATGACCTTTCGGTCAAAGACTCCTGGCCATGGACTCCCTTTAAAGGAATGATGTCAATGGAAGAGAAATGAGAGACCATCATACAGTCAGAGGGGCATATCATTTCAGCTGTTATGCGCCATGCCGCTCAGCTTCATGAGACACACCATGCGCTAAGGTTTATGGGATTGGTATGGGGAAGGGCATTTCTTAATCAAATTATAGTTTCACACATCCATACTCACTTGATAACTGAAGCATACAGTTGGTATCACTGTAAACACCTCCATAAACGAGGAAGGACTGCAAAAGTGAATATTCATATAATATGCTAAAAATAGCTTTGCACTTTCAAAATAGAGATGACAATATAAAGGTTCAAACTACATGTGGCTGATTGAATAGTCAATCAGTGCATAACATACGTAAAGACTGTCATGGTGCGACACAGGGCAAGGATGTCTAGCGCTACAATCTGTTCACAAACCTGTAGGTAATAGGAACATTACTTCTGTCTTGAACTGGTTTGATATATCGCGCTATGATAAGCAAGATAACATAGAGTACTGCAGCTACACCGGCAAAACTGCAAAAACACAACCAATTAATCCATCTGATAGAATTTGCTGGAGGCATACCAATGCTCAACAATATTCATGTAACATGCTTTTCATTGCAGTATTCCAAAAACAAATTAAGTGTCACATTCAACATAACTCAGGTAAAACACTGCCCTTCCATCAACGATATGCAGTGAAAATATACCATGTTATAAAAATTCAGTTGAATTATGAATAATTCTGAGATCATGCATCAAATTTGCTCATCTTGTCAAAATCGCATTGCTTGATGTAAACTCTTACCTGGCATATTTGAGGAAGTCAATCTTTTTGGAGAAGCATAAGGGCAGGATAAGCACTATGGATGAGAGTGTGAGAGTGAAGTTCTTGTTCATGTACCACTTATCACAAAAATTCACATTCTTTGTTACAAAGTAGAAAACTAAAATAATAAAATTAGAGTAAGCCAAAATTGAAAATACAGAACTACAGAATTTGTGATATGCCAGGAATAGTTGTACTGCACCATAGAGATATCTAGCTATGCAATCCATGAATATCACCACAAGTAATAAATAGTGTTGGAGACGCTCTTATGGCTCTTATCAAGGAGTTAAACCCTAGGTTTAAACTCCCAGCCCAAATATCCCACAATGCACTTGAAATCTCAGAATAGTCTGCTCTCTGATGTTAAGAGGACAATTCCCAATAAACTAACAAAATATTGATATACATTTTCGCAGACCAAGTGAAATTCCTATTTTATATATATCCACTTCCAAAGAATAATCTTCGATGTGTGATACTGGATAGCAAAGGGCCTAAAAAATTTATTGTTTAATGAATTATGCTATTTATTATCAAACAATCTTGCAAACTTACACTGGCTTAACTGGTCGTCAATAACAATGAGAAATGTTATACATGTCCCATATGTATACAGTATGATACATATTGCACTGGCAACTTCTGTTGGCTTGCCGCATATTGTTTTGATTGTACTAGGAAATGTATCAGATTGCTTCAGCTCTGAGCAGTAGGCAAGTAAGAAAAGAGATCCAACAATAAAAGCTATCAGAACCTAAAAGGACAATGTAAGAATTACAGTACAATCCATGTTTACTTGAAATTTACTGGAGTTTGTGATATCTCATTCCTGTCTCAAATTGTCAAAGTTTTGCAAAAGTTTACCTAGAGGCCTCTAACAGAGGAATGATCAACAAGTTCTGGCTAACAATTCATAGACATTGTCTTATCAGAGACACGATCTCATACAACTTATCAAAATATGCAACCAATTGTCTTTTCATATTCTGAATGGTTTGCTGTATCATAAATAAATTTGAAACAGTAACTAAACGGTTGGTTGCTTTCCTAATATTGAGTCGGTTCAGCAGCTGCTAAAGTACCCACAACTCTGAAAATTAATTTTGAATAAGGCTACATACATACCCCTTGAACTATGAGGGCTGCAGCGATACCTCCACTTTGACTAAAAGCATATGGGAATTCCAACAAACCAGCACCCAACGCAGCATTGATTACTATAAAAACTGATGCATACCAGGTTGTAGTGCCTCCATCCAATACAGCTGAAATAACCATGTACATGTGTATAAACAGGGTATGGTGATACTTTCATTTCATTTAAATTTAAAACAATACATTTATGGCCACTCATACTTTTGCTATTTGCTATTGGTATAAATCATGGCACAGACAGATGCAATGTACATCATAGTCATTTGGTTAACTGGGTACTAGGATCTGAGCATTCAAATTTTACTTGCCCTTCCAAAGCTCTGGGAATTTTGCCAGATTTATGTAAAGCTGTCTGCCCTTGCTATAGGCCTCACCTGAAGGGGAAACGACACCATCTTCCCAGTTTCCAACCTGTCACTTAGCATATTCATACATAATGTAGAGTTGACTACTGTGGGTCATACAGTTGTAGTTTTTATAGTGACAAGTGCCCCTGGATGAGATTTTATCACTTGCCAGTTGGCCAGATTACGGAAACACTCGTACTAAAGCCCTGGCATCTTTAGTGGACCAGCCAGGTACACACAAATAACACACAACTTACGAGGAGTTAGGATAGTTACACTCGTGTCCTCATCCTCTGTATTTATTGATTGTTTATGAGAGAGTAATGGTGTATTCTCATCCTGGCTAGTCATCCTGAAGAAGATTTGAACCAACTGGAAGAACCTGGAAACAGAACACCTGCAATATAAATATAATGCATAGGCCTCCATTTGTCGAAAGCGCAATACCCATCCGGAACCCCAAAGATTTTGAAAGCTCAAAATAAAGCTGAATTTGCTTGAGACGAAACCATTAGTTGTTTGGAAAAAGAGCCTCACAAGGATGAGCGGCCAACTTGAGAGCTCACGATACCCTAACTGTTTGGATCACACTGATTTTCCAAATCATCATTAACTCTTTCCCCAGAACAGCAATGGCATCCTTTTCATCCGGAGCTAAACACGACTAGCAAAATAATATGATATCCATCCAACTGTTTCTTGTCGAAAGTCTTCTGACTAATTTGGTTTAAAATAGGCTACCATAGTCACACAGACAAGCAGCAAAGGAAGTATATAAAAGACAAATACAGAAGCCTAGAGATGGATTCAAAACTTTTTCGCTATGCACCTAATTTCTAATCTATTTAGCCTACGTCAAAAACAAGTATAGGACATTATCTCACTTATACAACAATGTAGTGAGGCACCAAGGAGTTAGAATGACTTGGAGGCACACACTGATCTACTAGCATCATTATTAGGATTGCTCACTGCATAAGTTCACTGCAGTGACTTGCCAAGCACCCTTGATGGTCCAGCAATCCAGTATAATGTACTGGGCTGCTGACCATCTAGGGTTCTTGGCAAGTCACTGCAGTGGACATGTGATGGCCTTGGCTGTGGGGTGGGCAAAAGTTGTTGAAAAGTACTAAATAAATAAAACAATTAAAGTACTAAATAAATAAAACAATAATAATTATTATTAACTCTAATCCTTTTCACTCCATCATGGAATATCAATGACAGCAAGGTGTAAAAGGGCTCTTACTTGTTGATGACAAAAAGTTGTGATCAAGCCATGCTTTGTCTTTTTCCTGTAAGGAACTTCAGAGACATAGGAAGCTTGATTGAAGAACTCTGATTGCAGACAGTTGATGAGTCTGTGCATCTGTGTCTCTCTGTCAGTCCAAGCTCTGAGTCACATGATCAGAGTGTGGCTTAGCAGCATCCAACCTATGACCAGGTACAAGTAATTGACCTATATAGAAATTAGGTCACATGATCAAAATCATGGCAGATGACTGGAAAGAGAATTCAGACAATTCCTCACAATCAAGTCGCATTCCTACTGGCCCAAGAGAGGTTGTCATCAAAAAGATAGAGACAGGATTTGGTTTCAATGTTCGTGGTCAAGTAACTGAAGGTGGACAGCTGAAAAGTATAAATGGAGAGCTATATGCACCACTACAACATGTCAGTGCAGTCTTGGAGGGTGGTGCTGCTGAGCAGGCTGGGGTGATAGTTGGTGACAGGATATTGACTGTGTAAGTAGCATGTGTTTACCTAGCTCTTTTATGTACTGGGCACAATGGCTGATTGCATTGCATATATAGTTCCATCCCAACTTTTTGGCTAGGTGAAGAAGAAAGGGAGAAAGAATAACCAAGGAGTTAGAATAAGAATTCCTTGGAATAACTAGCAAGTGGAGGCATGTCCCTCTTGCCTCTGTTAAGAAGAACAGGGACCAGTTTCATTTCATATAATAATGTGATTATTATGTTGAAATGAAACTGGAGCAAATGAATATTATGCCATGAAAATATCCTCAGGGAGAGCAGGGAATTCTATCCTGCTAGTTTTAGAAATCTCTCTGGCACTATGGTGCTTTGTCAAATATCAGGTAGGCCTACCTAAGGTATAAGAAAGGGTTATTTTTGGCTTAGTAAGTTAGTTCAATCCCATCAACCATCATGGCATTATCACTGTAACTTTTGTCATTTTATGATTCCAGTTCCATCACCTTGATTATTAAGCATTAGGCGTCTGATATCATACTATCTGCTTGGTGTTGCACCGGACGGTCTCATGGGTCTCCACAGAATAACAAACAGTCGATTTCACAATTCTCAGCTGACATTGCTTGGTGGTTAAATCCATAAATTGCAACGTTCGCCCTCTGTGTTTTGGAATTTGATAATTAAATATATGCATCTTTGGGATTTGTTCCACCGTCCAGTCTATTGGGATCCAAGGATTTGGAAGCCTAGATTCTCACGTTATTTAAAGGTATCCAGGCAAGAACTTACAAGAAATTACATCATTAAGACGCCCGTGTAATGATTTGCGTACCCCTAGCTGCTTGTGAACTATATTCTTGGGCATCAGTAACCGCCTTTCTTTTTGTCATTTTGTTTTAAGGAACGGGCAAGCAGTGGAAGGTGCTACACATAAACAAGTTGTTGATCTGATAAGATCAGGAGGTGACAGACTTGTACTAACAGGTTAGAATTCCAGACCTAACAAGGTCCTGTTTAACAGCGGATCTAACAGTCCACAGCTTTGGGGTCACAATTTTTGTTGTCAATCATGTGGTCTCGGTGCTGGTATATTGATATGGCAATTTCCAATTTTCTATTCACAGTGTTTAGTGTTTTACGTTCAGTCAAGGTGATCAGGCGAAAATTGACAGTGGGCTTTAGGTTTCAACAAGTGATCTGCTGTAATATCACAATACAATGACGTCTTAAAACCTAAAATATTTAAAGACAAATAGACCTAATAAAAACTCGTTTTCAACATACTCAGTTTTGGCACCCTAAGTGTTAGTGTGATCAGGAATGAATTAAATTCACGAAGCGATATATTACTTAGTCCATGGAGATATTGTAAGAGTTATGATTACAAATGAATGAATCTCAGTTTAAATATATTTCATATTATATGTGTAAACATGAATATACGTTGGAATTTAATATTGGAGATAAAAATCTCAAAAAATTAGAGGGCAGTCTAATCCATTCAACCTCGGCCACGATTTCAAACTTTGGCTTGCTCTGCTCAGTTTGAGCCCTCATACTAAAAAATTGTATACTGGTATTAGGGGTTGTAGCGAATTTTAACTTGATCATAATGTAATCTACTTGAACTTGATAGCTAGTTGTTAGTAACTGTTGTATTTAATATTTCAGTGATAGCGGTGCCTCCAGATCCCACCCCTCCGCCGCTGCAGTCCTCATATCACAGTGATGACTCAGGGGAATATGTGTATGACTACACAGAACGACGCACATTACCTCTCTCCATACCAGACTATCAATCCATAGATACAGGCACAGAAAAATATGTGGTTTGTATACTTTGTAACATTGTGATTCAGAATCGCTCTGCTGAGAAAAGTTGTGTGGAGGAGTCATTTTAGCTTCCAGTTTTTTGCTTCCACTTGTATATTTTTGAATTGCATGACGAAACAGTTGCAATACAATCAGGGAACTAATCATTTGTACAAGGGACCAATGAGTTAGATTGCATCTTACTCCTCTAGGAACAACGTTGAGTTTTTGCATTGCACACTATGCGCCATTTTCGCAATCAAATTTGATGGATTTATTCTGTTTTTGTCATGAAAAGCCACTAGTACAATGTACTACATATGACTTTA
>ERZ1740072.647-NODE-647-length-13831-cov-12.149100_pt1 | contig 13831 bp, 5 predicted proteins | sample MGYA00581733_ERZ1740072 | MGnify/ENA primary metagenome ERZ1740072 (study PRJEB43018, sample SAMN04849741) | marine metagenome | isolation source: floating plastic debris | place: Pacific Ocean | collected 2008-08-30 | study: EMG produced TPA metagenomics assembly...
CCGCCAGCTGGAGTAACGCCAGCTGCGCCCTCAGCCGAAACATCAAAATCCACCAAATTTCTTGCATGGGTTACCATCAGCCTCTGTGCATCACTTTAACCCATCGAAAAAATCACCCCATAATTGACGACCGCAGAGCCATACCTCTGGCTGCAGCTTTAGAAATTGACCTTAGTGGTGAAACGGAAGAACCCATAGGCATTATTAGGGGTTCCCGACCCTGTTGATCCAGGCAGCGTTATCAATCCTGCAGGAACCCCAGTGGCACCTGTAATATCTAAAACCAGCACATTATCGGTGTTGTTGGCTCCAGCCGGTAAGTTACAACTCGGTGTTGTGGGCAGATTACCGACAGTAACAACTTCTGCACGATCTGTTGCATCACTCATTGCTGTTAGATTATGGGTGCTGCCGCCTATAATTAGCTCGATGTCATTACCACCGTAGAGGCCATCTACAAACGTTTGATTGGGCTGGATCCAATCGCAGACTCGCACAGTTGCGGCATCACGATTACCCGCATTTAGAAAATATACCGTATATTCAATTTCATCACCGGGTTTGACTAAACCAGCATTGACTTCACCCAGCAGATAGCCCTCGGGCCAGTTATTTTTATCATCGGCAGAGTTAGTTACACCATCATTGATAACTGCATTTAGGGGGGTACTGTCGTTGGGGTTTTGGTTGCGATCGCGATTAATTGCCGTAATTCGCTTTACCAGAACAATCTCTGGAGCGGTAACTCTGGTGCGAACCGTAGCATCTCTTGATGAAATAAAGCCTAGACGATTATCCTCATCCAAGGGATACCCCTTAAAGTTGTTAGTGTAGATCTCATTGCCCACTATCCCAACAGGTGGTCTCATGACTAAGCGTAGCGTGAGGGTTGGGTCGCCCGCATTAATAGCTGGGGTAAAAATGCGAATGGCAGTCACGTCTGACAGGTCACCTACAGGACATCCTGCCGTATTTGCCATACTCTCGGCCTCGGTACACCAAGTTGTGCTGGGGTTCTGGGTATTTGGATCATCGCTAATGGTGGCAGGGTCTGCGCTAGTATACTCAAAGGTGAACCCAGCATTACTGAGATCTTGAATCTCGACAAATGTGGGAGAATCCTCATAGTCCGTAGGTGGCGTATCTGGACCATCAAAGGCATTACGAATACTGCTATCTCCTTCATAGGGCAAAATATCAATAAACTGAGATCCGGCCAGCACATCAATATTCCTACTCAGGTTAGCTAACGCCAGCTCATAGACAATATCATCGCCAGGGCCAATTACGGGCTCAATAGCCTCTTTGAAAATAGAAAAGATAGCGTCACTGGCTACGTTGATACTGCGGGCAGCTGTCCGAGCCGAGGTCGGTGAAACATCCAACGGTACCCCCTGATCGTCCAGCGCTTCAATAATTACCGTATTGGTGACCGGGGTGCCGGTAATCACATCAAATCTAACATTTGCCTGAAAGATAATGGGCTGCAGCGGTTGACCAGGTATGAAGGCTCCCAAATCCCACACCAATTGTGTAGTACCATCAGGATTCTCGATAATTGTTGTGGGTGCAATATTCGCAGAACCATCGACATAGGTTAGCTCTGCAGGTAACGTATCAGTGATTGTGACATGAACCTGAGGACCATCAATAATAGATGATGTGAGGGTAGGTTCTAAGACAAACGTCACATCACTCTCAGGAATGACCGTATTAATAGAATCATCAGCCACAGCCGGGTTGTTGGGATCATCTGTTTTTTTAGTCACACGAGCAACCGCACGGGTTAACCGTAAACGATCACCATCGTCATTCCCCCCATGATCCTCAGGACGATAAGTACCTGAGCGCCAATTGCCATTGTCTAGCTCATCTGCGCGGGTGGTCACAAAATTTGCCAAAATAGCTAGGGCTGGCAATATATCTCCGGTGGCCGGATCTATATTTAATGCCTGTAAATGCACCACCGCATTAATTCGTTTGCCCTGTTCTAAAGCACCATTAGGATTTGCCGGCCTAATGCGCACTCGATTAACTTGGGGAATAAGACCAGGATTGTTAGTCAAATCTGCTTCAGAGTACCAGGTAGCATCGCCATCGTCACAGCTTGCAGCCCGTTGAGCACCATATCGTGCCGTATCGTCAATGGCGGCTGTTTCAGCACCATAATATTGATCAGTGGCAGTATCTCCGCCAACACCATATTCAATGGTTACCTCAGCTGTTGTTAAACGATTACCTGATTCCTGTAATGCAACAAAGCTATTAGTATTGGGATTACGAGCTAATATCTGAGTGCGATTGTCAAACTTATCACAATGGATAACATTGGTGAGATCGGTGTCACCATTATTATTCATGGTGAAATAGCTACCAAAAATTTGATTGGGTGTGACAACACCATCACCAGAGCGAATATCCGTCATGGGATATAGTAACCGGTTGTTACCCAAGTTACCCCCATCGTAAACAGCCCGGTAATACTTTTGTTGACCGCCCCTCGCGCTTGATTGGGGCAGAGTCAGCCTAAATGCCCGATCGTTATTGACGGTATCGGCATCGCTGATGGGGACACTGTTGACACTGCCCTGATCTGGCTCAACATTAGGCTGTCCCGTAATACTGACAGCATCTAAGAAATCATAGTAATTAACAACATTGAGACTCTCGTTATTATTTAAAAAATCACTGGTTGGAATCCAGATCTCAACGCCTCCAGAGATCAGATATGTTTTATCGGCATCTAACGAATTGCCATTAGAATCCAAAGTGGGTCGATGGGCCCCTGATAAATCAGCATCAGTAATTGTAATTGTAATTGTCTGGCCAGGGCCGCTCTGGCTACACTCCCAGATACCCGAATCACCCACAGCCCGATCTTGCTGGTTTCCATTCGCAATACTGGTCGAGCCGTAGGGAAGTTCTCGAATCCGTTCTCCCAAACTATTAGAATTGTTCGTATTGGGCGCACAGCCTTGGCGACCACCCCAGTTGTATAGTTCCGCATTGTCAGACATTCCACTGACAACATCGGTAATAACAACTTGATGACCGGGTGTAGTGGGGTCAGCGTCTGCCAATGGCTCGCTACCCAGGGGCGCAACAACAGACAACGGCCAAACATAGACAACGCCTTCTGTAGAACCATCGCGACCGGCAACAAAATCACCCTCACGACGTGGATTACCAGGGCGATCTTTCACTAAGTCTAGTTTTGGAGATGCCGATACAATCACAGACGTCGGGTTACTAGTCAGCGTTGTCCCATCTACCTCCAGGGTGGCATCAACATTCAGGTCAGCTCTGTGGGGAGCCGTGCCTGACACAAATGCAGTAAAATTACGCGCAAGCGTCAGGGATGGTTGCAATAAATCTGTACATGTAAGCGTTTTACGATCGGCACTAATAGTGTAGTTACCAACACAAGAGCCTTGCTCAAGATCCCAGACTTGATAGTCGTCAGTGATAGTCAAAGTTAGGACAGTAATGCTATTAGGATTAGAATCGGTACTAATGTCAACACCATACATAATGGTATCGAACGTTCGTACCAGACCATTATTGGCATTCGCATCGTTACCGGCGTTAAGGTTGTTGCTCGAACCACCAGATAAATTAGGGTCTGGGCCAACAAAGCTGCCTGCGCCATCTTGGAGGACTGAGAAGTTAAAGTTTTGGACGGCGGCCTGTGCGTTCTGAGTTGTCGGCAACGGCAACAAGAGTAGCGTGCTGGCTAGTCCCAGTGACAGAATGCTGCGACGACCTAGTCCAAAGGGATTTCCCATGCTTGAGAATGTCTGATCAAGAGCTAGCATTTTCTGATTACATCAATTGGTTGTTGTGCAATGGCATAAACTCTGATCATGTTCAGGAGGGAGTTTAGCCCTGGAGAACTCTGCAGAGTTGAGGAGGTGGGGATATGCTTCTTTAAATCCGTATGTTTTTTTGAACACCCTTACTTATTCACAACAAGTCCCCATTGGCAGGAAAGCTTTAGCTGATATCAGAAAGTCCTATATAAAGGGGATTTGGTCAATGTAGAAGATCGAGAAAACACTTAGATTGATGCCCCAAAATACAGTTTCTTTAGGGCAGAGAAATAACTTCTTCTGTATTCTTACGGGTATTTGATTACGGATAGATAAGTAAAGAGGGATGCGATCTCAATCAATCGCATCCCTCTTTACATTATTCGCCTTGAGTCTTACCAAGAGAGAAAAATGATATCAGCCTATTCCTCTACCGTTGTTGTAAATCGGAAGAATCCATAGGCAGTATTGGGACTGCCCTGCCCGGTGCTGCCTGGAAATAGGGTAAATCCAGCGGGACTGCCCGTCGTACCCGTTACATCCAATACTAAGACCGCATCGTTGTTATTTGCTGTAGCTAGTAGATTGCAGTTAGGTCCTGTCGGGATACTGCTCACAGTTGCAACTTCGGTCCGGTCAGCCCCATCGCTGACGGCTGTCAAGTTGTAGGTATTCCCACCAATATCAAGCTCAATATCATTTCCCCCATAAAGCCCAGTCACAAAGCTCTGATTGGGCTGAATCAGGTCGCAAATACGGACGTCAGCTGCTGTCCCCTCACCTGCATTGATGAAATATAGGGTGTACTCAATTTCATCACCAGGCTGCACTAAACCAGCATGGATTTCGCCTAGCAGATAGTTTGCAGGCCAGAAGTTATGGTCATCGTCAGAATTAGCGACATCGTCTTTAGTCTCTAGATTAAGGGGTGTGTTGTCGTTGGGGTTAGCCATGCGGTTACCATTAATCGCCGTAATCCGTTTAACAAGTAAGATCTCAGGGGGACTGACAACTGTATTAGCTCCGATAAAGCTGAGGTGTTCGCTATCGGCATTGTTGTTACCTGCTGCACTGTCATCATCCCCGACAATCAGCATGACTTTTTGGACACGGGCACTGCTGTCTACAAAGCTAATCCAGCGGGTTGATCTGTTTCCACAGCCTGGCTCATCATTACCGGTGCCGCCACACAGGCTTTGATTAATAAGTTCTGGGTCAGGAGCGTTACCGTCATAGAGAGAAGTTGGCACAATTTCAATATCGCTGCCAATACGATTATCCGAGGCATCTAGCAGTCTCAAAATTGCGGGTGTTCCGTTGCCATCTGTGCGAGTTTCTAAATCACCTACCCAGAAGCCAAACGCACTAATGGGTTGATCAAACGTCAGGAGAACGGCATTTCGATTAAGATCACTCAAAGCGCCACCATGGGTCTCGTTCCAAAATCGGGGCTGGTCACTACTGTTATAAAGACTAGCCGGACGTGGTGACGAACTTTGTAAAGAACTACTGCTGCTGAGGGTGGGACTTGAGCCAGAAACGGTGGTCTCTCCAGCACATTCAGTTCCGCTGATTGGCAGTTGCACTAACTCAACGGCAACATTCACTGTGTTGTTGGCAACAGGGTCGTGATAGCTAAAGTTGGTAACACTACCTTGGGGAGTTCCAGCTGTTCCAAACCAACTTTCTAACTCAGGATCAACTGGCTGACCAACAGCAGTGCGCCAACTGTCATCTAAGGTGTCGACTAAATCGCGAGTGGCAATGACGTTGCGTCTGACCTCATCGCTAATGTAAGGGATAATGCTGCTATCGGACGTTCCCTGACCAATAGCACAGCCGTTTAAATCAGTAGTAGTCGTTACAGACGAACTGACCCGTGTTTCCTGTGAGTTGTTGAATGGATTAACAAAGCTGCCTGTAGCTTTATTCTCAATCACGGTGCCAGGTGCAAGCGCATCAGCCTGAACTGGGCGGTCGAGTAGTACGCTACAGGATAACAACACGGTGAGCATTAAGACATGCCCACTACCCTGATTGAGTAATTTATGTGCCATCCGTATAGATAACTCTGACGAAATGTCCCCTGTGCTGGTTGTTCCAGTACCCTAATTAAGGTGCCCATTCATCGTTGTAGGGTCGTTCCATGGAACGACCCTACAACGATGAATGCCAAATGTTTATGCGTCAACGCATGATTTATCTCACCCGGGCTCTAAAGCGCACGTAGCCATAGGCTCCGGTGGCGTCGGTGGTGGCATCGGGTAAATCACCCAGGTTGACGACAACGGCACCGTTGGGGTTATCGTTGACGCCATTTTTATCGCCATCGCAGTCGATGCCGGGGAAGCTGCTGGAGGGGTCGATGCCGGGACCAAAGTAGGTGGCGCTATCGCCATCGTTGGCTCCGGTGTGGTAGTCGGTGATGCCATTGCGGAAGAGTTCGATGCTGAGGTCGGCTCCGCCGATGCCGCCAGTGGCTTGGGGCGCACTGCCAGTGTAGCCATTGGGAATATAGCTGGTGAATGTGGGGACGTAATCACAGAAGAGAACACTTTCTGCGGTGGTATCTCCTGAGGAGAGGAAGTAGATGGTGTATTCGATTTCGTCGTTGGGCATGACGTTACCACCGTCGATACCGCCAATGAGATTTGTGTTGGGATCAGGCCATTGATCAGTATCTTTGGGTGGATCAGTTGGAGCGACTGGATCGGCTACAGTGATATCGTTATCGTCATAGGGGTTAGTAGCATCATCTTGGTTGATATAGGCTGAGAGAGAATCTCCACCGGCTGAATCTGTACTGTTGTTGATTTGGGTGATTCGTTTTACTAACAATACGTTAGGGTTTTGGGGAATAACGGGTAGCTGATACCCAAAGTCCGCATTGTCATAGTCAACAATACCCAGGGGTAAATTAACGGCTTGTTGCCCGCCTGGTGTGGTACTGGTAGTAGTGAGGACAGAACCATCTAGAATATTGTTGCCATCTAGGTCATCCGCTGTTCCCTCAAGGATTCTAACGATGTAGGTGCCAGGGATTAAATCGACAAAATCATAATTACCGCTGGCATTGGTTACTTGAGAGGTTAGTAGAGGATCACTACCATCGATGACTCCGTTACCTGTCAGGTCTCGATATAGGCCGATGGTGACATTGGCAATGCCTGGTTCAAGGGTATCTTGAACACCGTCACCATCTAAATCATCCCAGACTCGATCTCCAATTGTCGAGAAACCGATGACACATTCTCCCATATCAGCAATGGCAGAACTGGTGAGGCTGGAAGGCCCAAACAATGACCCAGTGTTTACGTCTACTTCTTGAATTCTACCGGTATCTGATAAACCCCATAGAGTCCCGTCACCATCCTTAGCCAACTGTCCTAAGTAGTTATTGCTAATTTGATTGTAAATACCAGTATTAAGGTCAAAGCTCCAAAAGAAGCCTGCAGCACGTGTGGCACCATAGATAATGCCAGTATCGCTGATGATCATGTCACCCCAATTAGCGCTATCCAGTCCTCCATTGGCTCCACCAGTGTTGTCATTAACACCAATGGCAGTCAAACTTTGAACCGTCAGTCCACCAGAGCCAGGAACAAAATCAACTCGATAGACATCTGTATCGGAATTTCCTTGAGCTTGTTCAATCCCTAAATATAAAGAACCACTATAGAAAGCTCCACCGCCACTAGTGAGGGTTGAAATATTTCCCCCGCCAAGCATAGAGGATACATTCAAATTACCACTACTATCTTGGAGACGAACATGAGTATCATTGATTGGATTCCAAGCATAAATGGCTTGACCTTCAGCATAGTAAACGACTCGATTAACATGATCAGTGGCCAAGGAGTTAACTACACCTGCTAAAGCCGAACTGGTGATGCGGAAGGTCGCCCCTGTTGGTGAATAAATACCATAGATATCGTTGGCAATACCCCCCGAATAAACTTCTCCGTTGGGATTTTGACAGAAAGAGACTCCGGCACCACTGGTAATTAAGTCAAAGCCAAAGTCTTGATCGCTAACATTTCCTCCGCTGACGTCTACTGTGAGGGGGGTAGGAGTTCCATTGTTAAGGCCTGTGGGAATATCGGGATCTGTTGTTTCTACAGCTACCTGGTAAGTACCTGGAGTAAGATTGGTGAATTCGTAAAAACCATTGGTATCAGTGACTGTTGTGGCTAGTTCTGTTGTACCATCACTACTAAGAAGGCGAACGGTAATGTTTTCGGGAAGTGCTGCTTCGCTGCCACCACCAGCAGTGTCTTCATAGATGTCGTTGTTATTGCTGTCAACGTAGAGGTTGCCACTGATGTCTACTGTAGATGGCACACAAGGAGGGAGTGAAAACTTTACATCGTCAATAAAGTTACCAGTTGTAATGTTACCGTTAGCAGTTGATGTGGCCTCAAATTCAAGACGAGTTACATATTGATTCGGGGGAACTGTATAGCTACCGCTATAGATCACCCAGCCTTGATCAGGGGCATTTACATCGTTACCTGTCGTGAATGTCCCTTGTGCCGTGGTAGCATCCGGTGCCCCGATATTGAGTCTCATGCTGTCAGTGCCCCTCCGACCACGGTGAGCAAATTGCCAACTCATAACAGCTCCAGGTGTTGTGACAACATCCTGAAAGATCAGACCAAACTCTTCTGCGTTAATTTCAGCATGTTGTCCTCCTTCGTAGGCATCAAAACCCGGAGACCCACCACCATGCTGAGATTGCCAGATCTCGATATCATCCAGAGGCGGGACATTGGTACCCGTAAAGTTCCAGCCAGGCACCTCGTAATCATGATACTGCCGAGAGGCTGTTGGTGGGCTACCAAAACTTCTGACAAATCCTGACGTGACTCCAATATCGAGTTGTTCAAACCCGCCATCTAACAATCCTGTCATTGCACAGGCATTAACCTGAGAAACAGGTGCTGCAACATAGACACTGTAGTCTTCTACTTCACCATCGGTAGCTATGCCAGTGGGTCCGAGGCCACTTTGGGTACTGAATCGGAAACGAGCATAGGTTTCACCATGGAGTATTCTATTGTCGGGAGTGAAGGTGAGAGCATTGGTGCCAGCAGAGAGCGATTCGTTGATAAGAATTTGTTCACCGGTATCGGCAAAATCACCGTCCTGGTTATAATCAATCCAGGCGCTTAGTGTACCAGCTGTTGAGGCTTCAACATTGACAGTGTTGCTAATCCCGGTTTGTACCACATAAACTGTGTTGGGGAAGCCCAAAGCAGGACTAAAGATGACGCCATCGTCATCATCAGTGCCGTCAGTATCATCACCATCAGCTCCGGCCCCGGCATCGCCCCCAAGCTGAGTCGCTGATTCACCGTCAATAGTACTACCTAGATACACAGTTGGAGCTCCAGGATTCGCATGACTAGCATCACCATAGGCGCTAGGCGCGTCACCATAGTCTGTTGTTGGAGTAGATGCTGCGATCGCAACCGTCAAACTGTCCTCAGCTTCTCGTTCATTATTAATCGGCGAACCATCCGTATCCCCGTTCGTTGTCCCCGTATTATCCTGTGTATAGACATCATTCGTGCCAGCCACATAGACTTCATTCTGTCCATCAGTAGCCACCGTATCACCGAGAGTTACCGTTAAATCAAGCCCTGCCGTACCAGCGGTTACCGGCACTCGTACCGTGATGCTTCCCCCTGCTGGAACCGAACCATTGTTGGTATTAGCAACACTATTCAACAAATTACCGGTGTTATCTCCCCCACCGGGCACCGTAATATTACTGCCCGAGAGATCCTCTGCCACGTCTGCCCCTGTGCCATCAGCATCGTACTCAATAATCTGAATATCTCCTGATTGAGTACCATTGGTAATCGAAGCGACCCCTGGAATCACAAACTGGGTGGGGTCATTACCTACGTTGGTAAGAACAAAGTCAACATAGACAGTCTCGCCATCATTGACCGTGCCATCATTGGGCTCGGTATAGCCGTTGTCAGTCACGGTAATACCCGCCACTTCAGCCACCGTCACCTGCACCACGTTGGACTCAATCAGCTTAGTGCTGCTATCGCTCGGGTCCACAAAACTTCCCGTTGCCTGGTTTTCAATCACGGTGCCAGGGGCAGGGCCATTGGCCCAAGCGATCATCCCTGGTGACAAGACGCCGCCCGATAACAATATTGCGGAAATGACGGTACGAGCATGGTTCGTTAACCGGCGGCGGTTTGTTTGGAGTGGGTTGGATACAGGGCGACGGTTAGACATTTTCAATAACCAAAATTTGTGTAATACCGAAAATTTGAAATGGTTGTAATACGGGTACGGAGAGAATGATCGTTGGGGGATATTCCGCGTCGTGGTCCGTTCGTCCGCGCGTTTGGCCGCGCGTTTGTAGAGACGTTCCATGGAACGTCTCTACAACGATGTCGGGGGGGATGGTGACGTTATCGTCGGAGGGGCCGTTGGGGGCGATAATTTCCGAACGTTATTGCGATCGCGTTGCCAATTTCTCGGATTGTTGACGATATATCGACGAATATAATCAATCGAGCCATCGGCACGAATTATGTGTTCGTAGAATCGGGGTTGCCATGCAAAATGAGAATACCCATTTTGACGACACCATCTCGTTACGGAGGATTTGCAGGAACGAATAATGGTGCTTAAGGAGCCGCGTTTGGGGGAAATTGCGGACATCGTTTGGGATAACGAGAATGGTTTATGAGGGGGCAATAATTTCCTATGGGATTTGGACGATATCTCGCGTGGAGAATTTTCGCCGCCCGCCGGACGTGGGTAATCGCGTAGAGAATCTTCGCCATCCGCCGGACGATTTTGTAGGGACGTTCCATGGAACGTCCCTACAAAATCGTCGTCAACGCCGCCAACGTCGCCAACGCCAACGTCCGCCACGTCGCCAATTTCTCCATCATCCAAACGATGGTCAATTACCAAAATTCCGTGGACGTGATTAGGCATCACCACATATTCATCAATTTGCGCGTCCTTACAATGGTCCGGAATCTCTCGCCAACACCGTTCCGCAACATGGCCAATAGTCGACAATTGCATCCTGCCATCTATCACATCACCGAAAAAATGCTCTCGATGTTTTGTACATAGGGTGACAAAATAACCACCAGGTCGTCTATAATCTCGCTGCGACAAACGCATTGAGATTCCCTTAAATCTGTTGCGATATAAATCTGGTTGCATCACAAGGTCCTCCTATTCGTCCACCTTGGTGGTAAATCGGAAGAACCCATAGGCATTGATAGGAGTTCCTTGACCTGTAGTGCCTGGTAATGTTGTTAGCCCAGTCGGGTCTCCCGTGGTACCGGTAATATCTAACACCAACACCTCATCAGTAGCATTGGTCGCAGCAGCAGGGAGATTACAGGTAGGTCCTGCAGGTAGGCTACCAAGAGTGGCTAACTCTGCTCTATCAGCTGCATCGCTAGCAGCGGTTAACTGGTACGTAGTGCCATTGACCACTAGCTCAATATCGTTCCCTGCATATACTCCGGTTAGAAAACTCTCATAGGGTTGAATCCAGTCGCAGATTCTGACCGATGCTGCATGGTTGATGCCAGTATTGAGGAAATATACCGTACGCTCAATCTTATCTCCGGGTTGTAGCAATCCTCCATCGATTGCACCCACTAGATAGCTTGCGGGCCAGTTGCTTTGATCATCGGCAGAGTTTGCCACGCTGTCATTGACAACATCATTCAGTAAAGTATTGTCATTGGGATTTTGGGTGCGATTGCCATTGATAGCGGTAATTCGCTCCACGAGAACAACATTTGGATTAGTTGAAATAGGCTGAATCGCAACCTGATAATCTTCCACCTCACCATCACTGGCGGCACCACCGGGTGTATTGGCATTAATACTGGTATCCGAAGTAAACCTGAATCGCGCATAGGTATCCCCTGCTGCCCCAGCCGTAATTCCACTCCAGCTCAAATCTCCTGCTGGAGTACCACTAGCTACTTCAATACTTGTATGTTCACCGGGCTCAAAAGTGCCGCTCTTATCAAAGTCAATCCAGGCGTGCAGGGTACCCGTTCCTGTTGCTGTAATGTTTGCGGCAGGAATTGTGTAGCTTGTGTCACCTTCGGTAAGAGTGGTCAGGGTAATACCATTATCTTCAGCACCATCACCACTGCCATCTAATGGGGGTGATGCATCAGTTTCCGCATCAGGTGCTGTCCCCAAATGCAAACCACTTTCAATCAAATGCACTGCACCCGCTGGCTCACCGCCACTCACAGTTAAGTCGGTTCCATAGCTGTCGGGAGCATCACCAAAGTCAACTGGCGCATTAAAACCATAGTTGCCTCCAGCTACCGATGATGATGCAACAACATTAATTCCGGTAGTTTGTGTAGATGTTGTTGTCCCTAGCCCATTGACCGGTGTAGATGTGGTATCGACAGTAACGCTGTAGGCTTCTAATGCGGCGACATCAGCGATATCAGAAAATGTGTAGGTACCATCAGCTCCAGATGTAATGCTTACAGGTACGCCATTTGCATCAGTCAGTGTTAGCGTTACTCCTGAAATACCAGGTTCGCCAGCCTCTTGACTTCCATTGCTATTGACATCAGCGAAGACTGTACCTGTAATATCCCCAGCTGGTAAATTGTTACATTCAGCAGCAAAGACACCATCCAGGTAGAAATCATTACCGACTGCCTGAGTCGTGATATTGCGTGCTCTTAAAATTACCGAATCGTAATCACCGCTATTAAAGAGTAGCGAGGTTAACTGCCAATTCCCACCTTTGGGTAATAGTCCGGTTTCAGTGGTTGCTAGCGGTGTTTGTACTCCATTACGAATGCCGATTGCTTCAATACCCACGTTTGGTTCTTCGCCTGAGCCACCATAGGGAGAGCTAGCTCCATGTACATTCATGGCGAATAGGCCCAACTCATAGTTAGTGTTAGGAGAAACGGTGACAGTCTCTTCCATAAAGACCCCCACCGCCGTGTCACCATTAACTGCCAAATATGCGTCAGTGGCGGTGCCTGTATTCACACCTGTTTGCGCTCGCCAGGGACCAAATATGTTTAAATCTTGGCCACTATCAACTTGTGAAGTAACCGTATATACGGCTGATTCATATAGCACACCAATTGGAGTGTTGCTAAATACAGATATGCCATTTACATTCGCGACTTGTCCAGGTGCAAGTCCAAAATCACTCCCAAAGACGACAGAACTATTTCGATAGCTATAGCCAACTGGTGGGTTTTGCAGATCTCGATAACCGGAGTTGAGGGTGCCAAAACTACCACTAAATTCGCTAGTAAGCTCGTTCAGGCCAATGGTACCGCCTAAAGTAGGACAGCTTGCGCCAGAAGGGACCGTTTGTGCGATCGCAGGCTGATAACTTTCCTTGACTTTAATGCCTTCCGTACCTAGTAGAAAGGCAGTTAACAGCAGTGTTAAATAAGCTTGTCGACGCTTTGGACGCAAACTCATCACTAACTTGCCAAAGAGGAAATGACCGGAACTGGAAAACTCATCACAATTACTGAGAGCTACTCTGGATAAAGGTGATTTTGTGATGAGTTGTTTGAAAGTAGAGAATGACATTAGTGGAAGATCTCCTCGGCATAGCTTGGACGCTCAGCGCCACACTGAAATAACAATTGAAAAATTGTTAAAAGCATTAAATAAAAATTGGCGGTAACAGTGAAAAGCTGAAAATGTCTGAAGACATTTACTGTTCTATTTGCAGATCGTTTTCTTGATCAACGAACGTAATGTCCACACCTCGGACATCATTGAAGACAAACTCCACCCGACGATTGCGTGCATAGTTCACTCGATCCGTTTCATCCACCAGCAGCTGAGTCTCTCCAAAGGAGCGAATGGTCATCCGTTCGGGGGCAATTCCTTTTTGGATCAAATATCGTCGTGCATTATTCGCCCGACGCCGAGCCAGGTCCTGGTTATAAGCCACACTTGCTCTGGAGTCAGTATGCCCATGCAAATCAACAACTATCGATGGATATTGC
>ERZ1740072.648-NODE-648-length-13828-cov-5.159370_pt1 | contig 13828 bp, 14 predicted proteins | sample MGYA00581733_ERZ1740072 | MGnify/ENA primary metagenome ERZ1740072 (study PRJEB43018, sample SAMN04849741) | marine metagenome | isolation source: floating plastic debris | place: Pacific Ocean | collected 2008-08-30 | study: EMG produced TPA metagenomics assembly...
CATGTCGGAGAACAGTTAAGGACATTCTGATGCGTGCGCTCATCATCTTTTGTCATCCCAAAATCGACAGTTTCAACGCCGCCGTGCTGAACACGGTCACGGCACATCTGGACGCGGTCGGGGTCGAGTACCGGACCCGCGACCTCTATCGCTCGAACTTCATGCCGGTGCTGACGGCGCATGAACTGGATTGCTACCTCGACGAAAGCTGCAACGCCGATCCGGTGGCGCAGGACGTGGCGGATGTGCAGTGGGCCGATGCGCTGATCTTTATCTACCCGACGTGGTGGTATGGCCTGCCCGCGATGCTCAAGGGGTGGCTGGACCGGGTGCTGCTGCCCGGTGTGGCGTTCATCATGCCCAAGGGCGAAGGCGACAACATCCGCCCCGGCCTCACCCATATCAAGCGGCTGGGCGTGTTCACCACCTGCGGGGCGTCATGGTGGCTGACGACGCTGATCGGCGCACCGGGACGGCGGATGCTGACCCGCGGTGTGCGTGCAATCTGCGCCAAACGGTGCCGCACGGTGTTTGCCGCGCACTACCTCATGGACAGCTCGACAGAGACATCCCGTTCCGCGTATCTCAGGACCGTGGCAGCCAGAATGGAGAGGCTCACGGCATGATCCCGGTGCTTGACTGGTCAGAGGCGCAGACCGACCGCGACGGGTTTCGCACCCGGCTGGGCGCGGCGGTGCGCGAAACCGGGTTTTTCCTGCTGACCGGGTCGCAAGTGCCCGAGGACCTGCGCGCCGCGGTGCTACGCCTTGCGGATGTGTTCTTCAGCCAGCCGCGCGCTGAGAAAGCAAAGCTGTCGATCCTCGACACGCCGCACTACCGCGGCTGGGGCAAGCCGGGCGACGAGTCGCTGGATGAAACCCGCCCCGAGGTCGACACCAAGGAGACGTTCAACATCGGCTATGACCTCGCCCCGGACGATCTGCGCGTGCTGGCGGGCGAGCCGTTTCGCGGTGTGAACCGGTGGCCGGACATCCCCGGCTTTGCCGACACGATGCTGGCCTATTACGATGCCTGTCAGGCGCAGGCCTCTGCCCTGCTGAGCGTGATGGCCGAGGATCTGGGCCTGCCAGATGACCATTTTGCAGCGCTCTTTACCGAGCCGTTATCGGCCATGCGTTTGCTGCATTACCCACCCGCAACGGGGGCCGAGAACGAGATCGGCGCAGGCGCGCACACCGATTACGGGGCGATCACGCTGCTGATGACGGATGGGGAGCCGGGGCTGCAGGTGCGCCCACGCGGCGGCGACTGGACGGATGTGCCCAACGTGCCCGGTGCCTACGTCGTGAATATCGGCGACTGCCTGATGCGCTGGACCAACGATATCTACGTCTCCACCCCGCACCGGGTGCTGCCGCCACAACGACAGCGTCGGTCGGTTGCGTTCTTTTGCGAGGCGAACCCCGATGCGCTGGTCGCCGCCCTGCCTGGCACCGGCACCGCCAAATACCCGCCGATCCGCGCCGCCGATTACCTCGCCTCGCGGCTCGAGGCGACCTACGCGCCGAAAGAAACCACATGAGCGCGCGCAACTGGGCCGATCTGTCGATGCCGCACTTTGCGGCGCTGGACCCGGCGCGCACCATCGCGGTGCTGCCCACTGCGGCCATCGAACAGCACGGGCCGCATTTGCCCGTCGGCACCGACACGCTGATTGCCCAAGGGATGCTGGACACGGTCCGCGCCGTCTGCCCCGACGATCTGGACCTGTTGATCCTGCCGGTCCAGGCCATCGGCAAATCCAACGAACACCTCTGGGCGGCGGGCACCTGTACGTTGACGGCCGAAACCGCCTTGCGCGCGTGGACAGAGATTGGCCTGTCGGTGGCGCGGGCAGGCCTGAAAAAGCTGATGATCGTCAATTCCCATGGCGGCAACCTTGACCTGATCTCGATCCTGTCGCGCGAATTGCGGGTGCAGGCGGGCATGCTGGCCGTCAAGACGCAATGGGGCTCTTTCGGCGCACCCGAAGGTCTGTTCAGCGCGCAAGAGAATACCTTTGGCATTCATGGCGGCGACAGTGAAACCTCGCTGATGCTGGCGTTTCGCCCCGACACGGTGGACATGAGTGCAGCACAGGATTTCCGATCCACCGCCGAGACATCACTGATCCCGCCCATCGGGCCCATATCCTATGGCTGGATCGCGTCCGACCTGTCGGCGCACGGTGTCGAGGGCGAGGCGCATCTGGCAACCGCAGACAAGGGGCGCGCACTGGCCCAGCATCAGGCGCGTGGCATGGTCGCGCTGGCGCAACGGATGGTCGAGACGCCCGTGCCGGATGCGCCTTCGGGCTGGTAAAGCTCTCTCGTATGTTCACAAAAATCGGTGCGAATTCAGGCCTCAACGTCCGAAGGCCCGATTTTGGCACGTCAAATGTCACGGCAAGGTTGTATTTTCCGCAACTCTGGGTAACCCTAGGTCAATTGCATTTTAAGTGACGCGCGTTCGGGCACCACCCGTCCGCGCCTGTTTTGAAAAAGAGGTTTCCATGTCGAACATTGCCGGCAAGGCGTATGCGATGAACGTCGTGACGCCCACCAACCCCAAGATCACCTGGGTCAACCGCCTGCTGTTCATGGCGTCGCGCGGCCTGCCTGCGAACCTGATGGGGCTGTTGGGGCTGTCGCTGATCCACTTTGCCCGCTGGGTGATCATCAAGCCCGGCGACTGGCCCGATCTGGGTCAGGGCAAGGAGCGGCTCAAGAACGACTACATGCTGTTCTGCTCGAATTTCAACGGCACGTGGGATCAGTATATCGACGCGTTTTCCGATGGCATTCCCAGCGGCCTCGACCTGTTCTGGTACGCGTCGATCAAGTACCCCAAGTCGATCCCGATCACGCCGTTCAAGAACTACATCACCTTCAATCAGGTCAGCACCGATTATTACTACAACGCCACGCCCGGATCGGCGCAGCGGGATATCAAGACCAGCCTGCTGGTCTACGATCAGGTGCTGGAACTGGCCACGATGCACCAGCATGCCACGCCCGAGGACTTTGCCAAGGCCTATGAAAGGGCCGCGCTCAAGATGCAGATCGGTCTGGGGGATCCCGGTTTTGGCCCGGTGGCGAGCCTCGATACCGAGCGGGCCGAGGTCAACCGCCGCGACTTTATCCAGGAGGCGCAGACCAGCTATGCCGCTGTGCGCGCCTCCCTCGGGCAGGAGTGAGCCGATGCCTGATCTCGATTCCGGACACATTTTTCTGACCACAATGGCGCCAATCAAACCCGGCGCGCCCGCCGACAGCCCCCATTCGTCCTATGAACAACGTGTGCGTATCGCACTGGCCAAGTTTCCCACCGCCAACCAGTCGCCGGCGACAGTGGACGACCCGTATAACAGCCCCTTTGCGCGGAACCTGCGCAACCATCTGGCGCGCATGTTCGTGCTCAACGACACGATCTACAATGGGCGGATCACGCAGAACCCGCTGGTGGCGCAATTGCAGGGCAACAAGCAGATCGTGCCGCAGCCCGTAGACCGGTTGAACGCGCCCTATCTGGTGTTTTGCGCCGATATCGACGCGGTCGAGCAGGACGGCGACCCCCTGCCCGCCACGCTGAGCGAGAGCCGGCAAAAGCAGGTGCGCGCCGCCTATGCCCGCCAATTGTGGAAGACGATGGAGCAGGAACTGCGCGACGTCTATTCCAACTGCTACGGCTTTGACGGCGTGCAGTCGGCGGATGATTTCGCCCGATATCTCGACAAGTGCCATGTGGAAACGACGATGCCGTTCCACGACTACTACCTCGATCTCGAACATGCGGGCGTTCACAACCTTCCGGTCAAGCCGCTGCTCTACGGTGTCCTGGCGCCACTGCTTTTCGGGGCGCTGGTGCTCGTGCTGTGGCTCTTTGGGGCGGGGCATGTGCCGCTTTTGGGGTGGCCCACACTGCCCACGTGGATCCTGTCGCTCGCCTTGGGGGCCGTGCTGGCCTATGCGGCCGTAAAATACGCCATCGCGAACGGGGAAAAACCGCTGGCGCCGGCCAAGTATGATGATCTGCCCTCGGTCCTCAAGGCCCTGTATATCCAGCAGAAATTTTCGGAATTCTTCATCGACAACCATTAGCTTCCGCCGGATCAGTAGCATGCGGCCTTCTGCATATTCATTGCCGAACATTACCCCCAGAACCGCCACGCCATGACCCAGAAACCGGGGGTCATATCCTCGGCTGATCCGGCAAACGTCACATTGAAAGACGCGAGCACGACATGACACGCAAATTAAACCTCAATGACATTCAGGGCAACGTCACCCGCGCCTATGGGCGCTATTCCTTTCCCTTTGCGCGCTACATCTTTTTCCACTTTCCCGACCCCGGTGCGGGGCGCGGTTTTCTCGATGCGGTACGCCAGAAGGTGACAACCGCCGCGCGCTGGCCCGATCAGGAATCGCGGCCCAAATGCACGACCAACATCGCGCTGACCATACCCGGGCTGCTCGCGTAGCAACTGCAGGTGCGCACCCTGCAATCGATGCCGGACGAGTTCATCGAGGGCATGAAACAGCGCGCGTTCATTCTGGGCGACCGCGACCAGACCGCGACCGAAGACGAGGCGCGCAAGGAAGACTGGGACAGCCACTGGGACCCGATCTGGCAGAAAAGCCGGGAGCCCGGCACGCTGGGCTTCGGCAAGGATGACGTGCACGTCATGGTCACCCTGAACGCCCAGAGCCAGAGCGCGGATGTGCAGGACAAGCCGCATGACGCGCTCGAGGAGCGGACCAAGTGGGTGCTGCAAACCGCCAAGGATTGCGGCGTGCGGCACATCACCGGCATCGGCGCCAAGGGCGATCAGCCCTATCAGGAGGCCAGCGCCGTGTTCGAAGATGTCGGCGGCACCCTGCGTCCCACAGCCAAGGAGCATTTCGGCTTTACCGACGGAATCGGCAACCCGGTCTTCGAAGGGCAATTGCCGCTGGAGATCGAGGCGGACGCCGTGATCGGCCGCGGCAAGCTGATGGGCAACGGCTGGGAGCCGCTGGCGACAGGGGAGTTCATCCTCGGCCACCCCGACGAAAGCCAGGAATTGCCACCCATCGCGCGCCCGCCCGAATTCATGCGCAACGGCACGTTCTTTGCCTTTCGCAAGCTGCACGAGAACGTGGGCAGCTTCGACGCCGTCGTGCGGGAGGAGGCAGAGCGGTACGCCACCATCATGGAGATACCCGTAGACGAAGCGGTGGAGACGATCCGCGCCAAGATGTGCGGACGCTGGTCCGACGGCGTGCCGCTGTCCAAGGTGCCGACCTACGCCGAATGGATCGCGTTCGGGGAAAAGATGGGCTGGCGCGGCGACGATGTTGTCCCCTTCGAAGGCTATGTGAAAAACCTTGCCTACATCGCCTCGCCCGAGGCGCGCGATTTCCGCTATGCCGATGACATGGCGGGGCTGAAATGCCCCGGCGGGGCGCATATGCGGCGCATGAACACGCGCGACTACCTCGATCCGCTCAACGAAAGCGGGGTGTCGGATACGGGCGTGCAGCCCAAGAACGCCAAGGCGACCAGCGCGCTCAACAAACGCCGGCGTATCCTGCGGCGCGGCCTGCCCTACGGCCCCCCCGACAATGCGCACAAGGATGACGATACCGAACAAGGCGTGATCATGATCATCATGGGGGCGAGCCTGTTTCGCCAGTTCGAGTTCGTGCAGCAGCAATGGATTCAGTACGGGCTGGACTTCCATCAGGGCAACAACACCTGCCCGCTGCTTGGCAGTCACGCGCAGCACAAGCGGTTTACCATCCCGTCCGACCCCAAGACCGGCAAGCCGCCTTACGTGATGAGCAAACTCAAGACTTTTGTCGAATGTCGCGGTGGCGATTACTTCTTTGTGCCGTCGATGACGGCGCTGCGGATGATGGCGATGGGGATCGTCGATCCGACCTGATCCGAAACACCAAACCCGCAAGGGCCTGCCATGATCACTGCTGTTCTCAACATCTTTTTCACGATCTATCAGCGGCTGGCCCTTTGGGGCGAGGCGCTTTTGTCACTGGGCTATCTGCTCTTGGGCGGCGCACGCGCGCTGGCGGCGGGCGGTGTCGCTGACTTTTTCCTCAAGGCGGGCACGCAGCGGCGCGCATTTGCCCTGCTGCGCGGGCTCTGGCCCACACTCTCGATCAGCCGAGTGGTGATGAAGTGCTAAGACCACACCGGCACCGCCGTCGAGACGAGGCGCGCCGATGTGGTGGACGTGCTGAACCGCAATGCAGATTTCGAGGTGGTCTACGGCACCCGCATGCGTCAGCTGACCGAGGGCGACAACTTTTTTCTCGGGATGCAGCCGGGCTGGGATTACACGCGCGACACCTCCGCCATGCGGCTGGCGGCACGCATGACGGACGTGGCCAACATTGTGCAGCCGCGCGCCGCGACGCTGGCGGACCGGATCGTGGCCGACAGCGGTGGAGAGATCGACATCGTGCCCACCCTCACGCTCGAAGTACCATGGGACATGACCGACACGTATTTCGGCTGCGGCGGCACCCGTGCGCAGATGCAGCAATGGACGACGACGCTGTTCTGGTACCTGTTTCAGGACCTCGGCGCAGATGTGGAGAAAGGGGCCATCGCCCTTGGTCAGGCGGCCGAGCTGCGCGATTACCTGGATGCGCATATCGCCGCGCGCAAGGCCGATCCAACGGATGCGCCCGACATCCTGAACCGGTGTCTGGCCCTGCAATCGTCGGACACGCCGGGGATGAGCGATCTGGGCATTCGCAACAATCTGCTGGGCCTGCTGATCGGGGCGATCCCGACAATCTCCAAAGCCAGTTGCCTTGTCATGGACGAGCTGTTGAACCGGCCCGACGCGCTGGCCTCGGCCCAGAAGGCCGCGCGGGCCGACGATGATGCGCTGCTGGCGCAGCACTGCTGGGAAGCATTGCGCTTCAACCCGTTCAACCCGGTGATCTACCGCCGCGCGACGCATGACACCGAGGTGGCCAGTTCGACCCTGCGCCGGGTGAAAATCGCCAAGGGCCAGATCGTCTTTGCCGCCAACTTCTCGGCCTGTTTTGACCGGTTCGAGATCCCGCAGCCCAACATGTTCCGCACGGACCGCCCATGGGAGACCTACATGATCTGGGGCTATGGCATGCACAACTGCTTTGGCGATGCGATCAACCGGGCCGTCATTCCGGCGATCCTCAAGCCGTTGCTCAAGCAGAAGAACTTGCGCCGCGCGCCCGGCGACGCAGGCCAGATCAGCACCGGAACGCTGGGCTTTCCCGATCACTTTCACCTCACGTTCGACACCTGAAGGGGGCTGCCATGGCCAAACCGCTGCTCATCACGCTGTTGCCCTCATCGGGCGTCGACCTCAGCCGCTGGCTGATGGCGCATTACCAGATCGAATATACCGAACGCCCGCATGCGCCCATCTTTCACCTGCTGGCGTTGAAATACTGGGGCGCCGACAAATACCCCCTGCTGGTGCAGGACGACGGAAAGACCCGGACCGGGTCGTGCGAGAGCATCGTGGCACTGCTTGACCCGCAAGCCCCCGCTGACCGGCGGCTGCTGCCTGATCCCGAGACCGAGGCGGCATTGGCAAAGCAAGTCGATGACACGGTCAAATACGCCTACTGGCAGCTGGGCACCGACGTGGTGAACTGGTCGTACTGGAACCTTTTGAAACACAAATGGGTGGTGTGGCCGTCGCTGACGACCAAGGTGCCCTGGTACGAAAAGCTGACTTGCCTGCTGGCATTCAGCGTGATCCGCGCGCTGATGTACAAGGGGCTCAAGCTGGATCAGGGCGTCGCGGACCAGTCGCTCAAGGACATATACGCGGGCTGGGACAAGTTTGACGCGATGCTGGCGGATGGGCGGACCTATCTGCTGGGCGACCGGCTGACCTATGCCGATCTGGCGGTGTCTGCGGCACTGGGCCCGATGATCCTGGCGCAGGGCTATCACGGGATGCTGCCGAACGAGGCCAAATGCCCCGTCTTCATGCAGGAGGTCTACAAGGAGTTGCGCAACCGGCCCACCGGTCTGTTCATCCAGCGGATGTACAACACGCATCGCCCGGCGCAGCTGCTCTGCGTCTGAGCGCTCAGGCGTCCGCGAAGGCCGAGATGACGTCAACAAAACTGCGCGCGGTGTCTTCCCAGTGCGGCAAGGCGGCGGATGCGGCGGTGGACAGGGCGCCGAGCCGCGCCGCCTCACCCGCGTCCGTCAGAATGGCGCGCAGCGCGTGCGCAAGGGCCGCAGGGTCATCCGGGGGCACGAGCCGCCCCGCCGCGCCCACGGTTGCAGGCACCGCACCCACGGCGCAGGACACGATCGGCAGGCCGTAGAACATCGCCTCGCTCAGCACCATGCCGTACCCTTCGTAGCGCGTGGCGAGGGCAAAGAGGGATGCCGCGTTGAACCGTGCGTTCAGCGCCTCCGGCCCAACCTCACCGACAAAGGCCACGCGGTCTGCGAGGCCAAGCCTGCGCGCCTGATCGTGCAGCGCCGCGGCATAGCTCGCGTCATGCGTCTTGCCCACGATCTGCGCCTGCCATGGCAGCGCGGTGAGGTGCGACAGCGCATCCAACAGAACGTCGTGCCCCTTGCGCGGGGCCAGCAGGCCAACCGACAGGATCAGCGCTGGCTCTGTGGGCGCGCAATCAACGACCGGCCGGTCAAAGCCCGGCGGCGCGACGGTGATGCGCGCAGGATCAGCGCCGAAGTCCTCGGCCAGAAGGCGCGCCGTTTCGGGGCTGGGCACGATGACATGGGCCACATGCCGCAGCGCCGCCGTCTCATTGCCGCGCAGAAAGGTTGCGCGCTTTGGGTCCAGCCCCGACTCCAGCCCCAGCGGGTGGTGCACCATTGCGATGACGGGGGCTGCGACCCGGCTCAGGCCCTCGGGGTCAATCGCGCCAAAGACTAGACCATCGAGGATGATCGGCTGATCCGCAGGCACGGCCCGGAGCGCCTCCAGCGTCACAGCCATGTCGCTCGGCGTCGGGTCGGGAAAGCTGTCGGGCAGTTGCAGATGCGCGGTGGCACATCCGGCCCGGTTCAACTCATCCAGCACCCGCGCCTCGTAGATAAAGCCGCCCGTGCGCCGGTCCTTGTCCCCCGGGATCGCGAAGACGGCCCGTGTCATGTCAACTGCTCACTTGCGTAGACGCGCAGCACCGCGCGTTCCAGCGCGGCGACAAGCGCATAGAACACCACGGCCACGACCGCGAGGATCGCAACGCAGGACCATAGCATGTTGTAATCCGACGTGCTGGCCGTCATCGCCATCAGCACGCCAATGCCTTTGCCCGTCGCCAGCCATTCAACGGTCGTCACCGCCAGCAATGCCGCAGGCACTGCCATCCGGGCGGAGGCGAAAAAGGCGGGCAGCATCGCGGGGATTTGTGCCGCACGCAACAGGTGCCAGCGGCTGGCGCCGTAGCTTTTGAACAGGTCGGTGACCTGGCCCGGTGTCTGGCGCAAGCCCTGCTGACAAGCGACAAAAGTCGGGAAAAAGATCATGACCGCGACCACAACCATTGTGCCCGCGATGCCCCGGCCAAAGGCCAGCACCAACAGCGGGGCCGTCGTGATGATCGGCACCGCGCGCAAGGAGACTGCCACCGGCATGGTGGCCCGCGTCAGCCCCGGCGACAGCACCAGCATGGCCGCCAGCGCCGCCCCCAGCGCGAGCCCCGCCAGATAGCCCGGCACCGCAAATGACAGCGTCTCGGTCAGCGCGGCCAGCACTGTCTGCCGGTTCTCGGCGACGCTCAGAAAGGCCAAGACATCGCCGGGCCGCTTCGCGAAAAAGCGGTTGAGCGCAAAGGCGTCCATGAGAAACTGCCACAGCAACACCACGAGCGCCGTGACGATTGCGATTTCGACCACTCGCGCCCATGTTCCTTGGCCCCGGGCGGCACCGGACGGGGCGGACAGCAGGATCACGGGCGCATAGCCCACCATGCGCCGCCCCAGCGCGCCGATCAGCCCGTAGGCGAGCATTGCGATCGATGCCGACAGGATGGCGAGGGCCCATGTGGCGTCCGTCTCCAATCCGCGCATGGCGCGCAGGGTCAGCACGCCCAGACCGCGTTCAGCCCCCGTGAATTCCCCGATCATCGCGCCGAGAAAGGCCGCCGGCGCACTGATTTGCAGCCCGACAAAGAGGTAGGGCAGGCAGGCGCGCGCCCGAACATGGTACAGCGTCGAAAGACGGCCACGCCCGTAGATGCCCATTATGTCGGTCCATGTCTGAGACACGGCCCGCAAGCCGACCAGCAGCGCCAGCAGCGTCGTGTAATAGACTGCCAGCGCGCCCAGCGTGACCTGCGGCCCCGTGCCCGGCCCGAAGAGCACGCGCAGGATCGGCCCGCTCGCGATCAGGGGCACACAAAAGACGAACAGCGCCAGTGCCAGCAGGGTCCGCTCGCTGCGCGGGATCACCATGATCGTGGCACCGATCAGCACCGCCGCCAGATTGCCACAGACAAAGCCCCACGCCGCGTTGACGGAGGTCTCGGCCATGGCACGCGCCAGCAGGGCCGCGTTGTCGAGCACGTAAGTGCCAATTGCAAACGGGCCGCTGATCAACACACTGCCGGGAACGGCCCGGGCCAGCATCTCCCACCCCGCGAGGAGGGCGAGGCTCCAGAGGATCGGGCGGAGCGCGGGTCTCAAACCCCCTCCAACGCAGCAAACACCGCTTGGGACAGGGCCAGAAACTCCGGCGTTTCAACAAGGCCGCTGTCGCGGCTTGCGGGCAGCGTTACCGGGATATCGGCGACCGTGCGTGCGGGGCGCTGGGACAGGACCAGCACGCGGTCCGACAGCAGCACAGCCTCCTGCACCGAATGGGTGACGAGCACCACGGTCGTGCCCCGCCAGAGCGGCGGCAGATCGGCGTTCAGGCGTCGGCGCGTCATCGCATCCACCGCGCCAAACGGCTCATCCAGCAAAAGCACCTCCGGGGCCGAGATCAGGCTGCGCGCGATGGCGGCGCGCTGGCGCATGCCACCCGACAGCTCCGCCGGGCGGTGATCGGCGAAGCCACCCAGCCCGACCAGCTCAATCAGCGCGTCCACCCCGTCGTCCGGTTTGCGCGCCAATTCCGCCCCCAACGCGATATTGGCGCGCACGCTGCGCCAGGGCAGCAGCGACGGGTCCTGAAAGGCCATGGACAATGCACCGCGCCGCGCGACATCCCGCGGCGCCTCTGATCCCAGCGTGAGGGTGCCGGTGTCCGGCACCTCCAGACCGGCGATCATCCGCAGGATCGTGGATTTGCCACAACCCGACGGACCAACCAGCGCCGTGGTTTGGCCCGCCGCCAGCGTGACCGAGAATGGGGCGACCGCCTCAGTCGTGCCAAACCGCTTGGTGATGTCGGTGCAGTGGATGTCCACGCGGAACGCGCCGTTTGGTCAGCCGTGCACCTCTTCGAGAAGCGAGCGATCCCACAGGTCGGCGGACACGTCGCGCCCCAGCAGCGCGAGTGTTTCGATATTGGCGGCGACCGTTTCGTCGGTGAACCAGCCAAAGCCGTTCTCTGCCGTCAGATCGGTGAACATCAGGGGCACCTGCCGTGCGGCCTGCAGCTTTTGCGCCTCGATCTCGAGGCCCGCATCAGGGAACATCTCGACCGCGAGGGCGGCGGCGGCATCGGTGTCGGCGAGGTAGTCGTTCCAGCCCATCGCCTCGCCCTTGAGCAGGGCCACCAGATCGGCGCGGCGATTGGCCAGCGCATCTTCGGTCGCGATATAGGTCTGCGAATGCAGGGCGTAGCCATAATCGGCCATCAGCAGCGTGGTGTTGTCGACGCCTTGGGTGGTCATGGCGACGGGTAGGTCAGTCTCCCAGCACAGCAGGCAGTCGACCTGACCGCTGACCAGCGGCGCGGGGTCGTATTGCGTCGGCACAATCTCGATCGCGTTGATGTCGACATCGTTCAGCGTGCACAGCGCCTGCAGCACGGGTGTGTTGGCGACGGCCATGCCGATCTTCTTGCCCACCAGATCGGCGGGCGTGTTCACCGGGTTTCCGGCGAGTGAGGCAATGGCAAACGGGTTTTTCTGCATCGCCACGGCGATGATCTTGAACGGCGCGCCCTGGGCCACGGCGGCTGCGGTGTAGTCTGCCGCCGAGATGCCGACGAGCGCGGCACCAGAGACGACGGGTGGCTCGACCGGTGCGTTGGGGCCACCCTGGGCCAGTGACACGTCAAGGCCCTGGTCGGTCCAGTACCCGCGTTGGGCGGCGATGTAGCTGCCGCCGAACTGGACGGAATGCAGCCAGGACAGCTGAAAGTTCACTGCCGTCAGGTCAGAGGCGAAGGCGGGCACGCCCGCGGCAGCGGCAGCCACGCCAGCGGCACTGGTTTGCAGGAAAAAACGGCGGTTGAGATGCGCAGGTTGTGTCATGACAGGTCAGGTTTCCTCTTGGTTGAGATCGGTTCGGACAGGTTCTGCATCAGCAGCAGGGCCGCAGCGGGCAACACGGCCACGAACAGCACCACGCCATAGGTGATGCCGGTGGCCACGCCCGCGCTGGCCGGTGCGCCGATGATGGGGAAAAGGGCGGCTGCCGCACCCTCGCGCCAGCCCCAGCCGCTGACCGACAGCGGGATCAGCATGGCGCACAGGACCAGCGGAATGAGCGTCGCCCACGCTTCGGGCGGCAAGATCGTGCCGGTGGCGCGGGCGCAGGCGTAAAAGCCGAAGATGAGGCAGAAGGTCGTCAGCGCGCCATGTGCCAGCATCGTCGGCTGTTGCCCAAGCCCGAACACATGGCGCACGAAGCGGCCCGTGGCGTGGCCGGCGCGCGACAAGGCCCAGGCGACGCCGCCTGCACTTGCAAGGCACAGGACCACGATCCATCCGAGCACCGACCAGTCCGGACCACCGGGCAGCCACAGCGCCACGCAAAATCCGGCGCACATCAGGCAGAGCATAGCGATCTGGCCCAGCAACCGTTCGGCCATCACGGATTGCGCCGCGCGCGTCATGTCAGCGGCAGAGCGGACGCGCACGGCGCGCGTCACATCGCCGGCCACACCGCCGGGCAGCACCGTGTTGACCAGCTGCGCAAGGTAGTATTCGCGCAGCGCCACGGGGTAACGCAGCTCTATGCCAAAGGCCCGCGCCGCGATCTGCCAGCGATGCGCCATAGACAACGTGGCCCCGGTGACCGCCAGCACCGCCAGCGCCACCCACGTGGTGTCCGCGCCTTGCAGGCGCGCCAGCACCGCCGTGGCATCCGTCCACCATAGCAGCGCGATAAGGCACAGCGCAGAGATGGCAAGTTTGATCCAGCGCAGGGTCATTGCATCACAATCTCGGAAATTTCGCTCCGCGTGAATGCGTCAAGAAAGGCGTTGCGGAAACTGTCCATGCGGCGGACTGGGGCGTCTGCATCAGGGATCAGCCCATCGGTCCAGCCCCAGTGGTCAACGCGGCTGAGCGCTTCGGGCGGGCCGATCATGTGCACGGCGACATCCTTGTTGTCGCTGCCCGCGACAAAGCCCGCCGCCTGATGGTCGCCCGCCACGATGATCAGTGGGGCGGCGTTGCCCAGCCGCGCCACATGCGAAAACGTCGCCTGCAAGGCGTAATCGACAGAACGGCGATAGGCATCACGGACCTTGTCGCGGTCGCGCCACAGGTCCTTGGGCGCCGGCCCGCGCGCCGCCATTTCGTCAAAGATCGTGCCATCGCCGACCGCGTCCCATGGCACCATGTCCGGGATCGGCGTCCACGGCGCGTGCGAAGAGATCAGGGCGATCTGGAAGAAATCAGGGCGCGGGTCGGGGGGCAGCAGCGCAGGATAGGCGGCG
>ERZ1740072.649-NODE-649-length-13805-cov-10.501673_pt1 | contig 13805 bp, 10 predicted proteins | sample MGYA00581733_ERZ1740072 | MGnify/ENA primary metagenome ERZ1740072 (study PRJEB43018, sample SAMN04849741) | marine metagenome | isolation source: floating plastic debris | place: Pacific Ocean | collected 2008-08-30 | study: EMG produced TPA metagenomics...
CCCCCTGTTGCAACATCCCGTAGTTTTACTGTACCGTCACGAGATGCAGAGATAATATTTTGACCATCCGGGAAGAAATTAATACCTTTAATTGTGCCGAAATGTCCTCCTAAGACTTGAATCTTTTTACCCGTATTAATATCCCATAACCTGACCATCCTATCGGTTGAACCAGATGCAATTATTTTGTTCTTTGGGGAAAAGCTGAGGCTGCTAATTTCGCGAGAATCTCCTGCAAGAGTTGTAATTCTTTTTCCTGTTAGAGTATCCCAGACTTTGATTGTGCCATTTTCCGAGCCAGATAATATTATTTTGCCATTAGGGGAAAAACTGATTTGAGTAACTCGACGAGAATGTGCTTTTAAGGTTTGAATTTCTTCTCCTGTTTCGGGATTCCACAGCTTGATTGTCCCATCACTCAATCCAGCAGCAATTATGTTTTCAGTTGGGGAGAAACGAGCATTAATAATTTTGCTAGAATCGACTTTCAAAGTGTTAATTTGTTCTCCTGTAGCAAGATTCCAAAGTTTAATTTGGCTATCGTTTGAGCTAGAAGCTAGTATTTTACCATTCGAGGAAAAACTAATATTTTTTATTTCATTTATATGCGCTTTAAAACTTTTAAATTCTTCTCCTGTAGCAAGATTCCAAAGTTTAATTGTGCCATTTTCCGAGCCAGAAGCAATTATTTTACTATCTGGGGAAAAACTAAGATGTTTAACGCTGCCAAAATTTCCTTTGAGAATACGAATTTCTTTCCCCGTAGTACTATCCCAAATATTTATTTCGCCAAAACTATTTCCAGAAGCAATAACTTTACCGTTAGGAGACAAACTAAAACTTTTGATGTCACTAGAATGACCTTGAAGAGTATGAATATCCTTTCCCGTCCCAGAGTTACAAACTTTCAGGGTACCTCCGCGAGAACCGGATGCAATCGCTTTTCCGTCAGGAGAAAAGCTGGTGCTGATAACTTCGTCAGAATGTTTTTCAAAAGTTTTAATTTTTTTAAGAGTATCGCGTTTATCAACATTGCTAATTTTTAGCGTACCGTCACTCAAACCTGAAGCAATTTTTTTTCCATCGGTTGAGAAATCGCTGCTAATTATGCGACCAGAATCTACTTTGAAGGTTTTAGTATCATCCAATGTCTTAGTATTCCAAAGTTTTAAACTATAGTCATCAGAAGCTGAAGCAATAGTTTTACCATCTGGTGAAAATTTAACACTATTAACTGCACCTACATGTTTGTTAAGGGTTTTCACTTTTCTACCACTAGTAAAATCCCAAAGTTTTAAACTATAGTCACCGGAACCCGAGACAATAGTTTTACCATCTGGTGAAAAGTTAACATCAGAAACTCGACTTTTATGACCTTCAAGAGTCTTGATTTTCAATCCAGTGTTAATATTCCAAAGTTTTATCGTACCTTCACCAGAACCCGAGACAATAGTTTTACCATCTGGTGAAAAGCTGACACTGAGAACTCTTGAAGAATGACTGCTGAGAGTTTTAATTTCTGCTCCTGTCCGAGCATTCCAAAGTTTAATCATACCATCACCCGAACCCGAGGCAATAGTCTTACCATCTGGTGAAAAGCTAACAGTAATAACTCTCGAAACATGACCTTTAAGAGTTTTAATTTCTTCTCCAGTAGCAACATTCCATAGTTTTATTGTTTGGTCATCAGAAGCTGAAGCAATAATTTTACCATCGGTAGAAAAACTAATATCATTTACCGCATCGGCATGTCCTAAAAAAGTTGTAATTTTTTCCCCTGTATGACCATCCCAAATATTAATTGTTTTATCAGAAGAAGCAGAAGCAATTTTTGTGCTATCTGGTGAAAAGCTAACGCTATTTATTTCACTTAAATGTCCTTTTAATTCATTTATTTGATACCCAAAAACTGCTTGTTGTAGTGTGGATATAACCTGCATCTTAGTTTCGGTTGCTATCCAAGGTTTCCAGATACTTTTCTTGATTAACCTACCAGCATTAATCGCTTCTACTAATGCTGATTCGTAATCATTTCTACTATAAAAATTTTCCGCAGCGCTACTTATTTTTCCTGCTTCTGCATTAGTTTTACCAATTTCGCTAATCCCAGCAAAAGTTGATACCAGCACTAAGCCACCAACCAATCCAGAAATAGTTAACTGTCTAGTAAGTTTCTGTTTCCGTTGTTGTTTATCTCTTACCCTAACACTAGCGCTAATATAATTTTTTTCTAAACTGGTTAATTCATCCTGACGTTGCTCAAACCAATTTTCGGCAATGGCTAATCTTGTACCTTGTAATAGTGCTTTCTCTAAATAGTTTTTATTTTCCCATTCCCGGACATCAAATTTTAATCTTTCTTGCCAAATTCTAAATTCACGATTACCTTCTATCCATAACCGTAAATTTCCCCATTCCCTAATCAATGCTTCGTGGATAATTTCTACAGTTTCTTGTTGATTGCTTTCATCCCATCCAGTTATCACTAAACGCTTATCGGCTAATAATTTAACCAAATTCCAATTACTTGCTCCCACTTCAATATAAGTCGCAACTCGTTTGGTATCTTCTGTTCCTTCCCCCGGACTAATCAACTGAATAAATATCTGCTCGGCTTGTTTTTTTTCTACTCTCGATAATAAATTTAATACCGAATCAGCATACTGAGCCAAAGCTTTTTCTAGACCACCTATTTCTTGATAAGCTTGATGGGTAAGATACCATTTTTCATGTTTATCCCAAAGCAGCGACAAGGTAAACTCTAATAATGGTAAACGTCCCGGTTTTGTACCTAAATCATCAATTAGTTTGGTAGTTAATCCAGATTCCAATTCGACTTTCATTTTATGTGCAGGTTTTTCTATCGCTGCACGTAATTCTTGCGAATTCATTGGAGCCAGATTATAAATACCTGAAGATTGTAGAGCATCGCTCAAAGGACGATAAGACAGAGCATGTCCGTAAAAATCAGCCCTCAATGTTAATACTAGGGTAAATCTAGGAATAAATTCGATTGCATACAATAATGCATCCAAAAAAGGTTGGCGATATTCTTCCTTAGTTAGGGTATAAATTTCTTCAAACTGGTCGGCAATTAATACAAAACGCTGCAACGAAAAATGATTAATAATACTGTCGATAAGTCTACCAAATTTTTTATTATCATCATACAGATTAGTCTGTAATTTTAATTTTTTCCCTTGTTGAGACGATTTTTTACTCAAAAAATGATAACAAGAACTCAAGGCTAAAGCTAGAGCATCAAAAGGATTTTTACCCGGTCGAAAAGATACAATATCTAAGTTAGAAATATTCCTCAATTGAGGAACTAATCCTGCAAAGACAGCAGAAGATTTTCCACTTCCAGAAGCACCAATTATCGGTACTAATGGCTTATCATTTACCCCTTTAACTAAATCTCGAATAAAATTATTTCTACCAAAAAATAAATCCTTATCCGACTCATAAAATGGCGATAAACCCCGATAGGGAGACTGAATCAGTTTACCCTTTAGTCCTCCCAAGTCTTCCCAAGTTGGAGGTGTATCTATAGTATTCTGACAGATAATTGGCAACCACTTTACACCCGGTAATTGCTTTTCCTTTTCAGAACGTGGAGCAAGCTCTACAAGCTTCATTCTTGCATCTCGCATCGAAGTAAATAGAGATTTGCCTTCAGCATAAGAGTTTAGAAAATACTCCAAAAATCTCTGAGCAATTTTATCGGGTACTAGTTCCCGCCAAACTATAATTAATGATAAATTTAAATCTGCCAACTGTTGAGCTAAACCCAAACCATCGCAAGAATTAAAAAATGCTATTTTCAAACCTTTCTTAATTGCTTCGCGCAAAGTATTTTTAATTTCTTCTAAATTCAAACTTTCCCATTGATTTATTTGTAGAAAACCAACCTGACTATGTTCCTCGCTATAACTATGACCGCTATAAAATAGAATATCGCAGGGTTCATCCCATAATTTAATAAAATCTGGACGCTTTGGTTGCGACAGAACTAATAATTCTGCTCCCCGCTGACTCAACTTTTCAATTAATTCTCTATCTACTTGGATATTAATTCCTTCGCTTTCACCAAATATACTAGTGATTCTAACTCTTCTAAATATTTCCTGCCTTTTAATAGTATTGTTTCTATTTGATTGAGATTTATTGAAACATAAGGCAGCTTCTAAATAATAAACTTGAGAAAAATAATCCCATTCTCGCCAAGGAAGTCGATACAATATATCTTTTGTAGATTGGCATTTTATATCTTGAGTATAAACACAAAATATAATCTCCGAATCAGCATTTAATTTAATTACAGCTTCTAATTCAGGCTTAATATTCGATAGCCACTGATTTAATTTATTTCGTAATTCTTGGGCAATTTTTTCGCATTCTTGATGACGCTCTGGGTAAGAAAAACTAGTGACTTGTTTCACTTTAATGCGTGCTAGCTGAGGATTGGCTAGCTTAATATAGCTATCTTTCCATTTTTGATATAAAACAGGAATTTCTGGCGCTGGGGGCAGTTTAATTTCTATTTCTGTTGATTTATCCTCATTACTGACCACAAGTACCAATTTTTTTTGCAGACCAAAACCTTGATGAAAATCACCATCACTAAATTTCAAGCTTATTCTTATCTGCATCTCTATACCCTTATAGTTACTATAGAGCAGTTGCCAATTAAGCTCCTTATTAAGATAGTATACTCATCAAATTTTAGTATTCATATTTATATAAATAATTATTTAAAAGTATCCGGTAGTTTTAACCACCAGATACTTTTAAAACATCGTCTAATTTTTTTCGGAGTTACACGATAATAACCCTAAGTACAAAATTTCAAACTGTTACAATCTCCGAAATATTGCTTAATTCCTGTATTTATTAGAACAGAACAATATCAGACTGAGTTGAAAAATCAGTCGGGATATTCTCAATATTGGCTACGAGGATTTCTTCAAAAAACAAATTACCATTATTATTGTCGTAGAAAAAACCGCTGGTAGAACTAGTACCAAAGCCTAATTGAGAGATTTCGATTTTATCTCCTTCTTCCCAATAAAAATCAGCTATCACATCAACACCACCATAGGGAGAATCGAAAGCAAATGTATCTGCACCAAAACCACCTAAAAGATAGTCATTTCCAGACTCACCAATTAAGTAATCATTACCATCAAAACCTAACAGTTCATCATTTCCTAATCCACCATAAAGATAGTCATCACCACGAGAACCATCTATATAGTCATTACCGCTGTTACCAAATATGTCATCATTACCACCATAACCATAAGCAACTAAGTCATCGGAACTATTGTGCAAGTAATAGTCATTACCTTCTGTTCCGTAATAGTATTCAGTAGACATATCTAAATCCTCTCTTTGATTTAGCTAATAGTTAAGTCCTGCTTTTTACCCTTTTTCGCTCAATATTTCGGAACTGGAGTACTTGTCAAATCCCATTGCTGGTCAGTCTGCGAACCGTTATCGCGATTGCGTCCAGATAGTTCGCAATCGAAAAGTTGTAATGGTGCAGCATTACCTTTTCCCGGTGCCCCAGCCACATCAATACATCTACCAGACAATTTATTCTTGATAAATCCATCACCCGTAATTGTCCACCTTTGGTCAGTCTCTGAATCATTATCGCGATTGCGTCCAGATAGTTCGCAATCGAAAAGCTGTAACTTTTCAGCATTACCTTCTCCAGGTGCCCCAGCTACATCAATACATCTACCAGACAAACTATTCTTGATAAATCCATCACTTGTAATTGTCCATTTTTGGTCAGTTTCTGAATCATTGTCGCGATTGCGTCCGGAAGATTCGCAATCGAAAAGCTGTAACGGTGCAGCATTATCTCGACCAGGAGCGCCAGCTACATCAATACATTTACCCGACAATTTATTAACTATGAAACTTCCTGATGTGCTTTCTGCATCGCTTGCTTGCCCATCAAATATAAAATAGATTCCAAGACCTAAACTACTAAGGAGCAAGGTGAACAATACTTTTGCGGTAAGCTTCATTGCAAATATTCTTTGTAAATTAACTACCATTTGTATTACCTCAAGTAGGTTGTATTCCTGTTTCACAAACAATCTCTTAACCAACGGAGTCTTAAAAAATCTCCAAATCAGAAGGAAGACCCAAACCTCCTCCTATATTTCTCTCAGACCCTAATCCAGAATGTTTGGTGAGGTTATGGCATCTTTTTACAAAACTTAACAACTAGTTCTGAAAGCCATTGCCAATCTAATCCAAAATTTATCGACCAAAATAGATAACCTATATCGAAATCCGTGAATGCTTTTATGTATATTTAATGGTTGCTTAATATTCTTTGAAAGCAAAATCTAGAAAGATATAGTCTCCCCATTTTTATGGATGAACAACTCAAACAACTGATTGAAAAAGTACGAGAATACCCTGATGGAAGCCGCGAGCAAAGAAAAGCCATGCAGCGTTTACTCATCCAACTTCAGCAATTACCGGGATTACTAAAATCTTCCCACCCGGAATACCCAGATGCTTTAAATCGAACTTGGGAATGGGTGAGCAAAAATATCTGTACTAACTTCGAGCAGCGTACTCCTTCAATAGAAGACAGCTTATTAAAATGGATTAACGGATATCTCAAATGGCGAATTAAAGATTTAACTTACCAAAAAACCTGGCAATATATTAGTCTAGACGTACCAGTCGGTAGGGATGGAGCGAGAAAACCTCTTGTAGACTATTTATCTGAAACAGGTTTGAATACTCCTAATCTCAGTGGTCTTGATGGTTACATTGAGAGTCTTCAAAGAGAGAAGACACAGAGATTGGGTTTAGCGGTAGAAACGTATATTAAACAAGACCCTCACCAAAGATTACAAAAATGCTATCCTCGTACAAATCCTGAGTGCGATTGTTATTTGCTTAGCCAAAGACGATTTTTGAAAGAACCTCCAGATACCTTTGAAGAAATTGCCCAAGAATTGAAAATGAAAAGAGAGCAAGTAACTAATCATTGGTACGGTAGATGTAAGCCACTGTTACAAAAAATTGCCCAAGATTTAAAAATTCCAGAACATGAAAATTTATGAATACTACTGAAACACCATTTTTAGTTCCACTTGGTAAGGAAGCTCATCAAGCTGCTAGTCAACTTGCAATTGAACAATCCACTCCGCAAAAAGGTAAACGAGTATATCTAAATACTTTAGCTGTTTTTACCGTCCATACTTACCTAAAATGGCTGCAAATCGAAACAGATTTCAGCCTTAGCGAGACTTGGAAATCTAGTCTTGCTGCTGCATTCTACGCAACAGATTTAGTTATTCCCGGTATTGGTAAATTAGAATGTCACCCTATACTCCCAGGAGAAACAAATTTAACGCTAAATCCAACAATAAATACAGACTTAATTGGTTGTATCGCAGTTAAATTTGATGAAAACCTAGACAAAGGACAACTGTTAGGATTTATTTCTGCACTAGAAGCTTCCGAATTTCCAGAACAAATATCAATTTCTAATCTTAAACCTCTTGATAATTTACTCGACTGCATTCCCGATAGTTTTGACGATGTAAATACTTTAAATTTCAAAATTCCTCCAATTAATTTAAGTAATTGGTTAGACAACATATTTGAAATAGGTTGGCTAGCTGTAGAAGATTTACCTTATCTTTCAGCAGATAACTTAGCTTTCGGTACTAGAAGTAATCATCCTTTTAATAGTCAAGGAAATTCAGAGTCAGAAAGTGCTACTCGGGGAAAGATAATTGATTTAGGTGTAGATATAGCAAGTCATAAACTTGCCTTAATAGTAACTCTTACCTCAGTAAATCAAGACGAAGAAATAGAAATTTGTTTGCGTGTTTATCCAACTGCTAACCAAACTTATTTGCCACCAAATTTGCAATTAATCGTGTTAGATGAGACAGGTATTACAAGCATAGAAATGTCTGCTAGAAACGAAGATAACTGGATGAAATTAGAATTTACCGGTCAACCAGGAGAGCATTTTACTGTCAAATTAGCATTAAGAGAGATAAGCATTACTGAAGAGTTCGTAATTTAAAGTTAAATTAATTTAACAAGTACAATTATCAAAAATACTGACGACTAGAAGTCGCCAGATAATTAAGATTAAATTACTTAGTCTGGAAAATATTCTGTACCATCTTCTTATCAGTAGCAGATGCTGCTTTATCCAACTCCATAATTTCCCCAGCATCCAAATTCCAACCCAAAGCACCAATATTCTGCTTTGCTTGCTCCCTATTCTTAGCTCCAGGAATTGGAATCGTACCTTTACAAATACACCAATTAATAGCCACCTGAGACATAGTTTTATCTCGAGATTCCGCAACTTCTTGCAAACAATCCAATAACGATTTTGCACCGGGAATTAACTGTTTAAATAGAAAATTTCTAATACCTTTAGGATATTTACCTTTATCCGTATATTTCCCCGTCAAAATCCCCAAACACAACGGACTATAAGCAATTAATTGAATCCCTAACTCATCACAAACTTCCTTAACTCCCAACTCCGTCACCGGATAAGTAGATAACAACGAATACTGAACCTGTAAAGTCTTAATCGGTATTCCTCTTTCCGCAAACCTCTTGTGTACCTTCCTCAACCTCTTAGAACCATAATTGGATAAACCCACCCCCTTCACCAAACCTTGCTCGTACAAATCTCCCAACCCATCCAATAAACTCCATTCTTGCCAAGGAAAATAATTTGCAGTTGACCAGTGCATCTGTACCAAATCAACATTTCGACCCAAACGTTCCCCAGAAGCTTTACCAGCAGCAACCATCGCACCCCTATTCAACCTCCAGGGATAAGCAGCCAACTTAGTAGCAATGCAGATATCGTCTTTATTTACACCATCATATTCTTTATTAAAACGTCCCAGAAGATTCTCGCTCTGTCCCTTGAGCTTCCCCGTACCGTAGGAATCACCAGTATCAAATAAAGTCACACCATTGCTTACACAAAGGTTAAACACCTCCTGTAAATCATCATCCATGCCTTGATTGTATCCCCAAAGCACCTGATTACCCCATGCCCAAGTACCGCAACCCATCGTGGGAAGAGAGAGTTTTTGGTTATCCATTTTTAAATTGGTTTTAAATTATTGGTAGATGTTCTAACCTTATTATTTATTAAAAGAGTGACGATTAGTAAGTGTAAAATCTCGCTTAGGTTTGAAAACCCCAAGCTAATAGCGAAAGTCCTATAAATAGGACTGAATTATGATAAAACTTAATTTACAACTAATTATTTCTGATGCTTCCATTAGGCATAATAGTGTTACAAAAAATAGCATCTGTGAAATCTGTATTAGTTATCTTGGCTTGATAAAGATTAGCATCCTTTAAATTAGCACCCTTTAAAACTGCTCCTTCTAAATCAGCTTTACTTAAATTAGCTTTTTCAAAATTGCTGCCATTAAATTTTATATTACGTAAATAAAAACCATTCAAATCTACACCTGCTAAATTAGCTTCAGAAAAATCAGCTTTTTGCCAAAAAGCTTTTTCAAGCATCATCTGTGTGATACTAGAAAATTCTATAGATGTAGCTATCATACTATCAGGACAATAATCAAGTACGGTTGCTTTTTCTTTGTCTATAGTGAGTACATATAGATATCCATTATCAGTTCCTTCTGCAAAAGCAAAAAAGTAATTGGGTTTCCATGAATCCTCATTATATTCACCTTCAGCTATAACCCTAGTAAAATCGATAGCTTCTTGAAGACTCAAAAATTCACTAGTACCAGCAAAACAGTAATCCCAACCTTTTCGTTCTTTTACACCGTTGTGCCATTGATATAATTCATACAGTTCTTCTGGGAATGTAAAAGGTATGTCTTGGGCAATTTCGTCAATTTCCTCTCGTGTTAAACCTGGATAAAACTCAGTTTCAAAATTGATTCTTTCCAAAGCTTCAAGCAGAGGTGATTTTACTTGTTTGGCAATCTTATCAGAGCTAAAACTATTAGATACAGATTTATTACTTAAATACGCTTCACTCAAATCAATATCATCAGGAAGTATGGTTTCATCATTATAAATAAGCCCCTTCAAATTAGCACCAATTAACTTAGCATTTTTTAAATTTGCTCCTCTGATATCAGCAAAGTGTAAATTAGCATTTTTTAAAATCACATTTTCTAAATTGGAAGAAACCAAATTAGCATACTCTAAATTAGCATTATTGAAATTAGCATAACTTAAGTTGGCATTTTTCAATTCTGAATATCTTAAAGTAGCATCTCTTAAGATAGCCCCTTTCAAATTAGCATTATTTAAGTCAGCTTTTTTAAAGTTACTATTCATTAATTTAGCATTACACAAACTTGCATTTTCTAGATTAGCTCCAGAAAATTCTCCATAACTTAAATTAATTCCTGCACAAATCAAAGATGCTTCTCTTAATTCTATTCCAGAAGAAAATTTACTTTTAAAATCGTATAAGATACCTCTAACACTCGTATTTTCTAAATTTACATTACTTAAATCTACTCCTCTAAAGTTAGTACGGTTAAATTTTGCTTCTTGTAAATTTACTTCAGTCAAAGTCGAATTATGAAAATCAGCGAGAGTCAAGTCTGTATTGCTAAAATCGCAATCTAATAAATTACAATTTATCCACTTGGAACCAGATAAATCAGCATAACTTAAATTAATTCTAGATATATCAATGTTTTCAAAGTAGCAATATTGAAAATATCTGTCTCCCTTGCTGTATTGCTCGGTTAATTCTTCTAAATGAGTTATTCTTAACATCTTTGAAAATTATTAAAACAACAAAGGCTCAATTCTTGCTTGTACTTCCTCAACCACATTTTCCGAAACAGTTTCTACAAATTGAACGTTTCTAGCTTTCCAATCAAGACATTTAATTTGGTCTACAAGAATAACACCGTAGGTTTTGAGTCCAGTAGGTAAAATAACTTCAAATGGATAACCTTTCTGCTGACTAGTAATTGGCAAAAATAAACCTAGAGAAGTTTTTTGATTATAAACGTAGGGAGAAATCACAAATGCAGGTCTATTACCTCGCTGTTCGTGACCTTTAGTAGGATTAAAATCTAAATAAACGATATCTCCTCTATCGGGAACATACTTATTAGATTGTGTCACCAGATTTCGTTCCCTTTTACAATACCAGTATCAATCTCATTGTGAAGATTATCCGGAGTAATTTCTTCGACAAGCTGATTTAAAGTATATTTGCTGCGTTTCTTTGGCTTTAATACCAAGTTTCCATCAACAACATCAAGCTTAACTTCAGAACCTTCGGCTAAATCAATTTCTTTCGCAATGTTTTGAGGAATACGAATTGCAAGACTGTTTCCCCATTTGGCAATTATTGAAAACATTAAAACTAGTTCAACAAATGTAGATACTATGTGTATACATCATAGTTGACCTATTGTACTATTTACAATAAGCTTTAATAAATTTTGTTTTTGATATTTGCTTCTTACTATTAATCCTCATCCCAAGGTAAGTCAAACGGACTATATTTTTCCCCAAATTTCCGATACCTTTCTAAATATTGATTATTAACATGAGTATGCTTTAACATTCCCATATAATCTGTCCCAGGTTTCTTAGGTATAAAGTCTTTTTTTATCTCATAAATATTGATGTAAATATATTTAAAATCCTGTATTAATTGAATTTTATTTATCGCTTCATGAATTCCCTTTAAATCAGTAAAACAAAATTCTTCTGCTTCTACCAAATATACGGGATACTTTTCAAAATTAGCTGACTTTATCCTCTGACCATCTCTAATATCTTCAGGAATCAACTGAAAATAATTCTCAGCATCTTTCTCTTTCAGAAAAATCCCCGATATCCATTTACGATTATTTCTTACTGCTTCGATATAATTCATTTTCATAAATCATTTTTTTAGTTACATCATCTATCTTTATCACAAGAAACAAGAAAACTCTTCCTTTTGATAGTTGTATAACTATGTTTCTAAACTAGTTCAAGACGAAGAATCAAATTAACCAATTAATTCAAAAATAGTTGTCAATCTTGATACATAAACACGTATACTAGGCACGGCACTATAAAATGCCAATTACGTCAATCATCCTGTCGCGATAATTTTGTTTCATTTTATGCAGCAAGTTAACGCGCAGTAAACCAAACTCTTATAGACTAAGCAGACATACCTGTAGACTAATGAATCAGTTTCACAATCAAGGTTTACAAGTTCGCGCGAAGCTAGCTGATTTATTCGGAAAGCTAAGTGGACGGAAATTCCCATTAAAACAGCTACTAAAGCGCAGTTTTCTACTTGTATTTGCAATATCATTTTCTACGGTATTGTTACTCGATAATTTGCAAGCGTTTGCTCAATTTCCTCAACTTCCTTCGTCAGCGACTATAATTCAGCCGGAAATACTTCAGCCCAGACAGCTACCCCGTCAGGAAATTCGCGGGGTATGGGTGAGTACAAACGATTTCAACGTAATGAAAACTCGTTCAGGGTTGAAAGATGCTGTAAATCAACTGCGTCGCTTAAATTTCAACACTATTTATCCTGTTGTATGGAATTCTGGTTACACTAAGTTTCCTAGTTATACAGCCAAACGCGCTGGTATTCCCTTTTTCTTTAAAGGTACTGATGGACAGGATGTTCTAGCAGATTTGATTAGTCAATCCCATCGTCAGGGTTTATTGGTACTTCCCTGGTTTGAGTTCGGTTTTATGACTCCCGAAACTTCGGAATTAGCTTTAAATCATCCTGAATGGTTGACGCAAAAACGCGACGGAAGCCGAACTTCTAATAGTGCTGCTGGTGAAGTCGCTTGGTTAAATCCTTTCCATCCCCAGGTACAACAATTTATTCAAAATCTGGTTTTGGAAGTAGTTAGCAGATATGATGTTGATGGCATTCAGTTTGATGACCATATGAGTTTACCTCGCGACTTTGGTTACGACAAATACACTGTTGCGCTGTATACTCAAGAAACCGAAAATCAACCACCAAGTAATTCCGCAGACCCAGAATGGGTAAAGTGGCGTGCTGATAAAATTACGGCTTTCATGGCACAACTAAACCAAGCGGTAAAAGCCAGAAAACCTTATGCAATTTTCTCCGTCTCTCCTAACTACTACAATCACGCTTATAAATTACAGTTGCAAGATTGGCTTAACTGGGTACGGTTGAGTATTGTAGATGAATTAGTGATGCAGGTTTATAGCAACGATTTCAGAAGGTTTTCTAGAAAAATTGACCGTCCAGAAATCATCGAAACCAAACGATATATACCTACCGGTATCGGTATTATGGCAGGATTGCGAAATCGTCCGGTTTCAATCCGACAAATTAAAGCTCAAGTACGAGCAGCGCAACGACGGGGCTTAGGTGTAACTTTCTTTTACTACGAAAGTCTATGGAATTATGCTCAAGAAAGTGTTGAATTACGACAAGCTGGATTTAAAGCTTTATTTCCCAGGTTTGCTCGTCGTTCCAGAATTTAATGATACTATCCTCTGAAATAGTTAACAATAACTAATAAACCCGGTTTTTTGAAAAAACCGGGTTTTTAAATACTTGATTATTACCAATTGGCAATTACCTAATTCTCTTCTTCCCGAAATAATTCCATCAAGCCAATTGTACCCACGAAAAAAGTATAGATGCTGTATTTGTACCAAACTTTATCTTTAGAACCTGCATTAAAAGCTGCTATTATTGCCTCAATTAAATGCGCTGCAACAGCAACACGTTCAATCCAAAAAATTGGTTTTATATT
>ERZ1740072.650-NODE-650-length-13796-cov-5.808748_pt1 | contig 13796 bp, 9 predicted proteins | sample MGYA00581733_ERZ1740072 | MGnify/ENA primary metagenome ERZ1740072 (study PRJEB43018, sample SAMN04849741) | marine metagenome | isolation source: floating plastic debris | place: Pacific Ocean | collected 2008-08-30 | study: EMG produced TPA metagenomics assembly...
CTCGGATGCCGGGATCACAAAACAGACTCTATACGAGGTGGAAAAGGGCCAATTCACCCGCACCACCTATGACCGCGCAATGGAATCCATCAACGCGGTCAACGGCGAAATCGAACAGCTGGTGCAAACCGCATGGGGGCGCAATGGCACGTAAAAACCTGCTCGAAGGGTTGATGGCCGATAGCGCCAAACCCGCAGAAACCTCCCCGGCCGCCAACCGCCCGCTCAAAGGGGCAATCGGCGCGGTCAGCCAATCGATCGCCGCGCTGAAAGCGCGCGCCCTTCTCGACATCGACCCGTACCTGATCGACGCAGGCGGGCTGCAGGACCGGCTCGAAACCGATGACGGCGAAGACGCCGCGCTGCTCGCCTCGATCCGGGACTATGGCCAGCAGGTGCCCGTGCTCGTGCGGCCCCACCCCGAAGATCCCGAGCGTTACCAGATCGTCTATGGCCGCCGCCGGGTGCTGGCCCTGCGCGACCTGGGCCAACCGGTCAAGGCGCTATTGCGCGATCTCGACGACAGCGCGCTGGTCATGGCGCAGGGGCAGGAAAACAACGCGCGCCGTGGGCTGTCTTTCATAGAAAAGGCGAATTTCGCGGCCCAGATGCGCGATGCAGGCTATGATCGCTATGCCATCTGCGACGCACTCGCCATCGACAAGACCGTGGTGTCCCGGATGTTGCAGATCGTGGACCGGATCGGCAGCGACCTGATCAACGCGATCGGTGCTGCACCGGCTGTGGGACGGGACCGCTGGAATGCGCTCGCCAGCAAACTTGAATCCGGAGACACCGATGCCGACACGATGATCGACATGATCACGGTCAAATCGCACGCGAAAAGCGACAGCAACGACCGCTTTGAGATCGCCATTCGCACAGGCGATGAACTGGCCCCGGTCAAGCCTAAACATACGGATGCGGATGGCATGCCCAAACCCCGCGCAAGCCGCCGTACAATCATGGGCGCAGCCTCAGGCGCGCCGATCGCGCGTGCCATGCTGGGACATGACAAGGTGGTCCTCACCCTGCCCCGCGAAGGCGGGTTCGAGGATTGGCTTGTCGAACACCTTTCCGATCTTCACCAGCACTGGGTCAAAACTCGGGCTGATGATGAGCAAGAGCAGTAGTTAACAACAGGAGGCACGAGACAGGCATAGCCGGATAAAAACAAAGCCCCCCAGATCATAACGACCCGAGAGGCTCCGATTTGGTTCTAGCACCTCCGAATCTACGCGCTCCATGAGTCGGCTGTCAACAACACCTGGCGGGTGAACGGCACTTTTTTGCCTTGTGAACAGCTTATGGAACGACTTTCAACGACGCCCTTTGGGCAGCGGCCGGTGACGGCTGGCCTGTTAAAGGCCGCAGCGCGGGCAAATGATGCGCCCACTCTGCCCCATATCGACAAATGGGAACTCTTGCGCACACTGTGCACCGCACGTGCCGCGTTCGAGATCACGGATCGCGAGATCGGCGTGCTTGAGGCGCTGCTCAGCTTTCATCCCGAAAAGATGCTGGGCGGGAACGCGGATATGGTGGTGTTCCCATCGAACCGCGCGCTGATGGAACGCTGTCACGGCATGGCTGAAAGCACCCTGCGTCGTCACCTTGCCCGACTGGTCGAAACAGGGCTGATCCTGCGCCACGACAGCCCCAACGGCAAACGCTACGCCCGCCGCGATCCGGACGGCGAGGTGCTGCGCGCCTTCGGTTTTGATCTGCGGCCCCTTCTGGTGCGCGCGCCCGAGATTTCCCAGGCCGCTGAGGTCGCGCGTGTGGCCGCTGAACGGCTGCGGACCTTGCGTGAACAGGTGTCTCTGCAAAAGCGAGATGCGCAGAAAATGGCTCTCTACGGGCAGGAACAGGGTCACATTGGCCCGTGGGAGGATCTGCTTGCCGATCTGCTTGATGTGACCCGGCTCATGCGCCGCAAGCTCTCTCTGGCGGAGCTGGAAGAGATCGGTGTGCGTGTGTCGGATCTGTTGGATCAGGTCCTGCATTTCATCTCTCAAGCAGAAGAAATGAGCGGCAATGACGCCGTATCCGAGCGTCAGTATCAGAATTCAAATACAGATACATCTGATCTTGAACCTTGCTTAGAAAAAAGCAGGGCGGCGGATGTGGACGCCCCAATATGCGAGGACAGTGAGAGCGGCAAACCGGATGTCCCCATCCCCCTTGGTCTGGTGTTGCGCGCTGTGCCCGAAGCCTTGGAATACGCCCAAAGTCCCGTGAACAGTTTCACAGACCTTGCGCGATTGGGCGCATTCCTGCGCGGCATGATCGGAATCAGCCCGTCCGCCTGGGACGACGCCGTTGCGGCTATGGGCTCCGAAGTGGCTGGGATCACCGTGTGTTGTCTGCTTCAGCGCATTGACGACATCCGCGCACCGGGAGGCTACTTGCGCAAACTGACCGAACAGGCACAGATGGGTAAATACTCAGTAGCCCGTGTGGTCATGGCGTTAATCCAATCTCCAACTGTGCCCGGATCTGTATCGGAGCGAAAAAGTTGACAGCTGTCAACTTTTGCCAAAACCGGGGCGCACAGGAAAAAGTTGACAGCTGTCAACTTTTCTCCGGGGGCGGGGATTTCCCCTCAAAACTTGACCCAAGGGAACGAAAACCGCAAAGTGCGGCAAACGGCAGGTAAGTCGCCATGGACCCAAGAAAATATGGGTCAAAACTGGCAGACAAAAGGGCTGAGCGGAATGGTCGCGAACGTGCAGATAGGACCTCAGGATCCAGGCTTGGGACCCACCCTTTGCAGGGGGTCTCATGGCGGGCACTGACTCCCCCAAAGATGACGACGCCGACCGCACGATCATAGGTCGCCCCAAGGTTGATGATGCAGACCGCACCATCATCGGGCGCCCAATGCCGGTGCCGGATGACAGTGATAAAACGGTGATAGGACGCCCCCTGCCCGTCCAGGATGACGGTGACAAAACGATCATCGGCCAGCCGCTTCCTGTGCAGAAAGACCCCGACAAGACCGTCATCGGACATCCCAAAGACGTCGCTCCGCCGCCCGTTCCGCCAACTCCGGCAGAGGACGAAGCGGAACGCACCGTGTTTGGCCAGAAACTGCCCGAAGCGCACCCCCCTGCCCGCCCGCAACCGGTGCAGACGCCTTTGCATCAGGTGCGTGCGCCCGAGCCGTCCGACGAAAGCACGATCATTGGGGCAAAGCTCCCTACACCGACGCCCCCTGCCCCCAAACCGCTGTTGCCATCGCAGCTGAAGCGGCAGGCGAAACAGCGGCAAAAAACGGTGCCGGAAAACAAGGTATCTTTGCGTGCTGCGACCCGGAACTCCGGGCGGGCCGTTGGGAAAGGGGCGAACCCGATGCTGGCCGCGGCCGGGGATATTCTGGGCCTGCTGGGGCGCTTGCGCACAGGTCGGGTCGAGATGCATGGTGCGCCACTTCGCGACCATCTGCGGGTCGAAATTCAAACCTTCAGGGAACGCTGTGAGGAAGCAAAACTGGATCCCGACGATGTCGAGGACGGGCGCTATGCGCTGGCGGCGACCTGCGACGATATCGCGGCCGCCCTGCCCGGTTCCGACCCCGTGTACTGGAAAGAAAACGCGCTGGTCACGATGTTGTTTGACGACACGAATGCGAGCCAGGGGTTCTTTGATCGCTACGAATACATCCTGACTAACCCGGGCAAACGCACGGCGCTGCTGGAACTCATGCTCGCCTGCCTTTCGCTTGGGTTTGAGGGCGAATATCGCACGGCCCCGGACGGACCGCGCGCTTTGGCAACACTTCGTAAAGCTGGATATGAGCGTCTGCGCAATGCGATGCCCCGCCCTGCCCCGGATCTGTCCAAAAAGTGGACACCCGTAGTGGTGCGAGGACGCCGTTTGCGGCCCCTTTTGCCGCTGTGGATCGTGGCGGGAGTTGCTGCGGGCATGGTTGTTGCGCTTTTTGCCTCGCTTGCATGGGTTTTGACCAATGAAGCGCAGGCCACGCAAGACAGTATTATCAGCCTGCATCGCCCGATGCCGCCCGTGGATATCGCGCGTGTGCAACTGCCCGAAGTGGTCGAAGTTGTCGTCTACGAAGCGCCACCAACCGGGCAATCCGATCGGATTAAGAACCAGTTGAACGACCTCATTTCCCAAGGGCTGACCACCGTGCAGGAAGAGGGTGATTTTATCGCGATCCGCCTTGGCGATGCGCTCAGCTTTGGTTCTGGTGCGCCGACGCTGGATTCTGAAAGCCCGCTTTTGGCTCGCATCGCAGCTGTTTTGGAGACTGAACCCGGTGGGATCATCGTTGAGGGTCACAGTGACAACATCCCGCTGAATGGGCGCGGGCAGTTCAAGACGAACGAAGCCTTGTCCGAAGCGCGCGCAGCTGCCGTGGCAGACGTGCTTGCCCCTTATCTGACGGAACCGACGCGCCTGTCCGTGATCGGTGTCGGTCCATCCAAACCTCTGGATACCGCGAACACGCCCGAAGCTCGGGCCAAGAACCGCAGGGTCGATATCCTGTTGCGCAAGGAACAGCAGCTTTGATGAAGATTTTCACATGGTTGTCTGCACTGATCACCACGCTTGGTGTGATATCCCTATGTGCGGCGATCTGGTTCGGCTTGCCGATTGCGGGCATTGACTGGCTGGCCACAGTGGAGGTCCGTGCCGGGCTGATTGCAGGCATTCTGACGCTGCTGGTTCTGGGTGCACTTGTCCGCTGGCGCGCACGACGCAAAGCGGCTGACGAGCTTGAAGAGAGCTTGCTTGCCACTCAGGCGGGCGATGGTCCGTTGCTGGCCGAGCGGATGCGTGCGGCGCTTGTGCGGCTGAAGAAAACCGGCGGTGCTGCGGCGTTGTATGATTTGCCATGGTACATCCTGATTGGACCACCGGGGGCAGGGAAGACGACCGCGCTGGTGCATTCAGGGCTTGAATTTCCGGGGGAACACGCGGCCTCGATCACCGGGTTTGGGGGCACCAAGAACTGTGATTTCTGGTTTGCCGAACAGGCCGTGATGATTGACACGGCTGGGCGGTACACCACGCAAGACAGTGACGAAATGGCAGACCGGAACAGCTGGACGTCTTTCCTTGGGCAACTGAAGTCTGCACGGCCCGATCAGCCCATCAACGGAGTCATCCTGGCGTTTTCCTGTTCTGACATGATGACGGAGACGCCCGAGGGTCTAAAGAGGCATGCAGAGACTGTGCGCGCGCGTCTGGCGGAGCTGAACGAGGCGTTCAAAACCCATGTGCCTGTCTATGTGATCTTTACCAAGGCAGATATGATTTCTGGCTTTCGCGAGTATTTCGGCGGCTTTGACGAAGACCGCCGCAAGGCCGTCTGGGGTCACACTTTTCAGACCCGGAACAAGCGGGAAGAAACGCACCGCGCAGCTTCGCGCGCTTTTGATCAGATGGTATCGCGCCTGTCAGATGAGGTCACAGACCTGCTGGTCGAGGAAAAGGACAGCGCGACGCGGATCGCTATTTTTGATTTCCCCGAACAGATGGCATTGCTGGAACGCAATGTGACCACGTTCCTGAGTGCGGTATTCGAAAAACCGCAGTCTATCCGCGCGATTTTGCGCGGATTCTATTTCACGTCCGGCACGCAGGACGGCACACCGATTGATCAGGTGCTCGGCGCCATGGGTGGCGAAGGGGCAGGGGGCATGACCACCGGCTTCCTCTCCGGCAAGGGGCGTAGTTATTTCCTTCATGACCTGCTTAAGAAGGTGGTTTTCGCCGAGCGGGATTGGGTTGGATATGACCGTGGTCGCGTGATGCGCCGCGCCATTGCGCGCGGGTTTGGCAAGGCTGCCATTGGCGTGGCGAGTGGTGCGGTCATGGGCATTCTGGCCTACAGTTTCTGGAGCAATGCGACGCTGGTGCGGGAGGTCGCGGGCCAGACCGAAGCATACCAACAACGTGCGGCGTCTTTCCTTGGGACGCAGCGGATCGAGAATCCGGCGACCATGGCGCTGCTGCCTGCCTTGAACACGGTGCGTGCCTTGCCTTCGGGATATGCAAATCCGCGCCCACAAGAGTTTCTGCAGGACGTGGGTCTGTCACGGCGGGATGCGTTGCGCGGGGCAGCAGTGCAGGCCTATTCAGACAGTCTGGAGCAGCTGTTGCGCCCGCGCATGATGTTGCAGGTGGAACGGGATCTGGCGAAGTTCCTGGCACGGGACCTCAAGATCGACGCGTATCGCGCGCTCAAGGTTTATATCCTGCTTGCCAAGGAACAGGATGGTCGCGAGGACGACCTCGCCATTCAGTCCTATTTTGCCCAAAGCTGGGCGGAGGAATATGCCGGTGCGGACAACGAATACCGCGCCATCAATGCCCATCTCGCCGCTATGCTGGAGCTGGACAGTCGAGTGACGCCCTTGGTGGGTGCGAATGGTGCGTTGATTGACCGTGTGCGCGAGGCGATTGCCGATGTGCCCCCGGCGGCACGCGCCTATGGTGCCATCCGATCGCAGGCAGGCACGTTGCCTGCGTGGCGCTTGGCAGAGGCGTTGCCGGGTGTTGCGTTTGATACCGTGGATGGTCGGCCCCTTGCCACGTTGGCGGTGCCGGGGCTGTTCACGTTTGAGGGCTATTGGGGCTTCTTTGAAGCGACAGTGGCTGATGCCGCGGCACAGCTTGAGGCCGATGCCTGGGTTCTGGGGCCTGCTGACACCCAACCGCTCGCCTCTGATGCTGTTCTATCTGCGGAGGTCCATGCCCTTTATGCACGTGGTTTTGAGCGGGCGTGGTCGGTGATGCTGGACCGCGTGTCCTTTGTGGATCCGGGGGCCGATGTGGCGCTTTTGGCGGATCCGGGTGCGTCGCCGCTGGTGGCCTTGGCCGGAGTCGTGGATCGCGAGACGCGGTTGAGCGATTTTTCTAGTAAGCTATTGGAAAATATAGTAAATTTTTCACCCAGTGGAGACATGCTGGTGCAGGCAGGGTCTGTTGAGCGCGCATTTGCGCCCTGGCATGCGCTGTTGCAGGGTCCGCAGGGTGCGCGACCGCTTGATGCCGTTTTGGCAGGGCTGGGCCGGGGCAGGGACGTGGCTGCAAGCGGGCAGGGTTCGTTGCGTGATGCGCTTGCCATGCCGGTTGGTTTGCCTGCGCCGGTCGTCCGCCTTGTAGGGGAGGTTCTGGCGGCGGTGTCCCCGGCCTTTGTCGAGGCGCAGGTGGTTGCGCTGGAGCAAGCGCGTTGTGGGCCCGGGACCCCTGGCGTTGGTGTCGGGTTTGGGGCGGTGTTTGGCTATGGCGGTCAGATGGAGAAGCTGGCAGCAGACGTGCCCGGCCCGGTATCGCCCCGTGCGGCAGCCCGGTTTGCGGCGGCTGAAGCCGTGCGCGCGGCGTTCTTTACCCCCGGTATCTCTGGGCCTGTTGTGCCCTTTACCTTGCGCCTGATGACGATCAGCCCGTCTATCTCGCCTGTTACGGTTGGGCTGGGTCCGCGGCTGCTGGAGCTGCCCCCGGGCGGTGCGGCAGTGCCTGCGGTTTGGACAAATGGCGCGCCGATAACGCTGGCTGTGCCGGACCAGCCTGCGCTGGACGTGGTTGGCGGTGACTGGTCGATACTGACCTTTCTGAGCGGGGATACATTGCAGACCCGTGGTCCGCTCGCGCAGGTCGCCCACCGCCTCGGCCCCTATACGGCGACGTTTAGGCTTGAGTTCGAAGGGGCGGACGTTCCATTTTTGAGTGAGAGCTTTAAGGAGATCATGTGCTCGAACGCCCTGGAATAGGTTCATGAGCGTCGTTTTGTACGGCAAGCACCCCGGGTTCGGGGATTTCCTGTCTTGGGGGATGGAGCGGGCTGTGCATGACCAGTTGGAGGCGTGGGTGCAGGATGTGATGCCGCAAGCGCGTGAGCTGCTGGGCGCGGCGTGGGAAGGGGTCTGGGATACGGCTCCCGACTTGCGGTTCTGGATTGGGCCGGATGTGCTGGGTGCGCCGCTCTGCGGTCTTTGGCGGGCCAGTGCGGATAAGGTCGGGCGCCGTTATCCGTTGATGCTGGGCCTGACGGGTGGGGTTGCGCCGCCGCCTGTGCACACGGCACATGACCCGACGCCTTACCTTGAATTGGCCATTCAGCTGGACCGGATGGAGGGCCAGACCGCGGGGCAGGGCGGTGTACAGGGCCTGATCGCAGGGTGTGAGCCGACGCCGCTGATTGGAACACCCTATGACGCAGCGCAGGCAGGTATGCTATGGGGAATGCGGGGGGATGATGATCTGTCCCGCCTGTTCGCCGATGCGGGCGAGGCAGACGCCTATTGCGCGCAATACGGGCGCAGTCATTGGTGGCACGAGGGCACGCCCGCGCGAGAAGCGGGCTGGCTGTCGGTGAACGGGCTGCCGGACGCACAAGCGCTGCGCTGGCTGCTGTCTGAACGGGTGCGCGCGAACGAGACGACCGACGCGGAAGCGTCGCAACAAGAAGATGCAGGGAGTGGGACGCAATGAAGCAGAGACAGGTGATGGCCGCGGACGAAATGATGTCGTTTGAGACCACGTTACGCACCGATGTGGGCTGTGTGCGCACATTGAACGAGGACAGCGTGATGGCGACCCCGGAGGCAGGTCTTTGGGTTGTTGCAGACGGTATGGGCGGCCACACAGCCGGAGATTTTGCGAGCCAGACCATCTGTGAAGAAATGGACACGGTTGGATTGCCCACCGGCGCGATGGACCTGCGTGCCCGGTTCATGTCGCGCCTGACGGCCGCCAACACCCGTATTCAGAACAAGGCGGCAGAATTGCGCAGCGGCACCATAGGATCGACGGTGGTGGCCTTGTTGATCCAGCAGGACCGCTTTGCCTGCATCTGGTCTGGTGGCAGCCGGATCTGCCGCGTGCGCGGCGATCAGCTGACCCGCGTCACACGCGATCACACGGAATTGCAGGCGCTTCTGGACACCGGGGCCATCACCCCGGAAGAGGCCGAGAACTTTCCACGCAAAAACGTGATCACGCGCGCCATTGGCGTGACCGAATTGCCTGAATGTGACATGGTAGAGGGCGCATTGCTGGAAGGGGATGTCTTTCTTTTGTGCTCGGACGGGCTGACCGAGTATTTTGAGGACGCCGAGCTTGCTGATGTGCTGTACACGGGCCTTCACGGCTCGTTAGAACCGTTGTGCGATCAGTTGATATCCATGGCGCTTTTGCGGGGTGGCAAGGACAACGTATCCGTGATCATGGTGCGCTGTCACAAGGCCGGGTTCCCGCCATTGGCGATTGAGGGCGAATATCCCGAATTCAGGGGCGAGTTATGAACGACAAGAAAGACCAGACCTCCGGCAACGCGCCGCCGCCTGAGTCGGATGATGATGACGAAAAAACGGTTCTGTTTCAGCCCATTCCTGAAGCTGAAGCTGCCCCCGTGGATGATGGGCAAGGGTCAAACGCCATTCCGGATGATTTTGAAGCAGGGTCAGGGGATGCGACGCCACCACCCCAAACGCCCGTCCCAGTTGCGGCGCCGGTGCCGACAGCGCCTCCGGTTCCAACGGCGCCGCCTGTCGTCACAGCAGCCCCGGTTGACGAGGATGACGATGACCGCACCGTGGTTGTGACCGATGTGAGGCGTGGCACGTCGCGGCCCGAAGCGGCGCCTGCCGTGACCCAACCGCCCCCGCCGACCGATAACCCGGCTGGAACGCCCGGACCAAAAACCCACACAAACACCGTCAGCGTTGCACCGCCCGCGCCGGGCGCGGCCCCCACGCCGCTCAGTTCACTGGAACCCGGCACGGTCATCAACAACATGTATCAGGTCGAAGAACGCCTTGATCAGGGTGGCATGGGAAGTGTGTTTCGCGGCAGCGAGATCAGCACAGGCGAAAGTGTCGCTATCAAGGTGATCCTGCCGGAGATGGCCGAGGACGACAAAGTCACCGCCATGTTCAAGCGCGAGGCGCGCACGATGCGCCAGCTGCATCACGATGCAATCGTGCGCTATTTTGCCTATGTTCCGCCGAACCAGACCCTGAATTTGCACGCCATCATCATGGGGTTCATCGAAGGCACCAAGCTGTCGGATACCCTCAAGGAAAAAGGCGCACTGACGCAGGATCAGGTTATTGATCTTACCATGAAGCTGGCTGACGGACTGGACCGCGCTCACAACATTGGCGTCATCCACCGCGACCTGTCCCCTGACAACGTCATGTTGCAGAACGGTGATCTGAGCAAACCGGTGTTGATCGATTTCGGTATTTCACGGTCCGACAATGTCAAAGAAGCAACCATTGGCAACGAATTTGCAGGCAAGCTGAAGTATGTCTCGCCCGAGCAAATGGGTGCCTTTGGCGGACAGGCCGAAGGGCCGAGTGACGTTTATTCCCTTGGGCTGCTTATGATTGGCATGCTGACCGGCACACCCATGCCGATGGGGACCAACTTTGTTGAAGCGGTCCAGAAGCGTCAGTCCGTGCCTGACCTGTCTTTCCTGCCCGAAGAATTTCAGGGTCTTGTCGCCCACATGCTTCAGCCTGATCCAAAGGATCGGTTGCCCAGCATGGCAGCTGTGATTGAGGAATTGCGGGTGTTGAAGGGGGAAACGGGCCTTGGGTCGCGCTTGCGATTTACCATTCCACCCGTAGCCGACCGCGTTGTGCCGGGTCTGCAATCTGTACCCTCAACGGCGACGGGTGCGCCTACAGGTGCGCCAAGCACGATGCCCCCGGTTCCGCCGCGTGTTGAAGAGAAGTCTGGCGGCAGCGGATTGATCCTTGGCATCGGGGCGCTCGTCATCGCTGCTGCCGGGGCAGCCTTCTACTTCTTTGGAGGGGATGTTCTGAACAGTGTTGGGGGTGGCAGTGAAGAAACCGCTGCTGCGGCCACTGTCGAAGATGGTTTGACCCGTGTCGAGGGTACGCGTGCGGCGTTTCTGGCCACTGCAGTGCCTGGCGAGTGCACCTTTGCAGGTTTGCGGGCGCATGGGCCCAATGCGGGTCTCATCGAGGGTTTTGCCAATGATCTGACCCTAATGCAGGGTCTGAGTGCATCTTTTGGCGCGCAGTTTGGCAGCAATCCTCAGGTGGTGCCCCGTGGCATTTCCGCCGCGCAATGTGCGGTGCTGGATTTCGCCCGAGCGTTTCAGGGCACCCGCGGGTCTGGCATCGAGATTGCGTTGTCGGACAACTCTATGTCCCGCACAACCGGGGTTTTGGGCACCGTGCATGGCAGTGCGGGCCGCCAGAACTGGCTGGCGGTGGGCGATCCCAACGGGCAGGTGTTTTCGCTGATGCGTCAGTTTGACGATCCGATCGGGGACGAGCGTCGGTTTGCCTTCCGTCTGCCATCGGCGGCGCCCGGTATCTATATGGTGATTGCGCTGGCCTCTGAGACGGCCCTTGTGCGTGCAGGTGCGATGCAGGACGGGACCACAGCGGATGTGATCCTGCCTTTGATGACGCGCGAACTGGCTGTGGACGGGCAGGGGGCGGTGGACATCGCGTTTCTGGAACTGACCCGGTAGGAGGGATCAGAACCGGATGGCGGGGCCAAAGACTCCGTAGGTGAACTGCAGTTTGCCCTTTGGGATCTGTTTGAGGTCGATGCCGAAGACAAGTTCGAGGTCGACTTCGATCTTGTCACGGGTCAGTACCCTGAATTTGAGCGGGACATGCGTCCCGCCGCCCATGGGTCTGGGTAGCTTCATCGGCTTGCCCTGTTCCAGTGCTTCCTTTTGCTTTTTCGACTTTTCCGCCTCGTCCCGCAGGCCAGTCAGTGCAACGCCCGCGGACGTGTCGGCCCCCTTCTTTTGGATGTCCTTTTCGGCGTCCTTTTTGATTTTATCGAGTTGCTTCTTGCCAAGGCCCGTGAACGCCTTGGTCGCGGTCTGGGTCGCTTTTCCCGCCTGTTTGCACGCGATCCCTTCTGCCATTTGCACGACTTTCTTGGCGGGCGTCGATTTGGCTTTTTTCTGGATTTCCTTGGCGGCTTCTTTGCAGGCGGCCTCAAGGTGTTTGTTGATGGGCATGGCCATCAGGACGGGTGTGATGGCGTTCAAAACGGCAGTGGGAAACATAAAATATCCTTTCTGTCCCGCCGCACGGGTGGCTGCAGGGACAATAAAAGGTAAGCGTAACCCGATTCCGGATATCGTCATAGCGGGGTGCAACTGGTGCGGGTTCTCGGCGGTTATATGCCCGTCGGCATCGTCCTGATGGGCGTGTGCCTTAGTCCGGAACAGAGAGCAGGACCCATTCGCCGATCGTCTCAAGCGTTGTACCGCCTTCGCTGATGCGGTCGTTTATGGCCCCGGTTTCCTGAGTTGGGCAGCCGATCAGGGTTGCGCTGTCATCGAGGTCGTTCTGGGTCAGTTCGTTTTCCCCGATGACCTGACAGACGTCATCCGGCCCCGGATAGGCCCGCACACCGATCAGGCCTGACTTTTCCGGGGGCGTGTATCCCGGCGTGGCGCACCCCGTGATGGCAATTGCGGAGATGGCACAGACAAGGGAACGGGCATGTTTCATTGGCGTACTCCTGAAAGAGGTTTACGGCTCAATCAGGTGTTTATTGCACGTCGAAGGTTGCGACGCCAAACACCATGGTCTGCAACGTCTCGGAGGGGATACCGCCGAACACGTCCTGTGCTTCGCGCCCGATGTCGCCGGAGAGATCCAGCGGTGCGCCTTGGGTCCCGATGGCCAGCAACATCTGCCGGGTGGCGCGTGAGGGGCCAGAGCGGGCCACTGGGGCCTCAAAGACAGGCGTGTTGCCTTCGATGCTTACGAAGGGCGCAAGGTCCTGCACAACGCCGTTGTCATCGACCAGGAGCAGGGTCACGAACAAACCGCCACCGCCCAGAACGCGGCCTGTGAGAAGGTCACCGCTGAGCAGGTTTGTCACATCCAGTGAAAGACCGATGCGGTTGGCGGGGTAGCTTTCGCTTTGGCGCAGGGCATCGAGTGTCGCGCATTGACGCGGGTCCAGCAATTCGCGGGTTTGCACGGGGTTAAAGTCAAGTGCAGAAAGGATTTCTTCGGCCTGGGCATCAAGCACGGCCGCGTCTGCGCCGATCATCGCAAGGCCCGCCAGCGCATCGCCACCTGCACGGCGGGGCAGGGCGAGCGTGCATTGTTCCTGCGGGGTGGCGCGGATGCGGCGCAAGAGCTGGCCTATGGCCACGTCAGAGGCTGTGGGGTTGGCCAGAGGCGCACGCGCCGGGGCTGCTGGGGCGGCGGGTTCTTCGGCGACTTCCGGCTCTGGTGTTGGCTCGGGCTCCGGTTCTACGACAGCCTCGGGTTCCGGTGCCGGCTCGGGCTCGGGCGTGGGTTCAGGTTCAATCGCGGCCACTTCCGGGGCAGCGGGAACTTCTTCTTGCTCTTCCTGCGGCAGCACGATGGGGGCAGCTTCTTCCACGACTTCCGGCACAATTGTGGGTTCAGGCTCGGCCGTTTCCTCGGGAACGAGGGCTGCAAAATCTTCTTCAAGCGGGATCACGTCGTCAGGGGGCAGCACGGCGCTGCCGCCTTCGGCAAGCGGGTTCACCACGCCGTCGTCAATCGCCAGCAGGTCGTCAATCACGGGCGCTGTCGGTTCGGGAGCCAGCGGGGTTGGTGCAGGCAAATCGGGTGCCTCGACAACTTCCGGTTCTGGTTCGGGCAGCGGTTCTGGTTCAATGACCGCAGGTTCCGCCACTTCCGGCTCGACGATTTCGGGTTCCGTGACCTCCGGCTCAACCGGCTCGGGATCGAACACATCGGCATCTGCCAGATCATGTTCAACGGGGTCAGGAACGAATTCCTCTAGAACCGAAGCTACGAAGAAGACAGGGAAGG
>ERZ1740072.651-NODE-651-length-13792-cov-18.310548_pt1 | contig 13792 bp, 9 predicted proteins | sample MGYA00581733_ERZ1740072 | MGnify/ENA primary metagenome ERZ1740072 (study PRJEB43018, sample SAMN04849741) | marine metagenome | isolation source: floating plastic debris | place: Pacific Ocean | collected 2008-08-30 | study: EMG produced TPA metagenomics assembly...
AACGCTAACCCATGGTGGTCTAAGCAAGCTTGGCTTTAGGATACTAGGATAATGAAGCGGCGATGGCTGCGATCACATTTCGAGTATTTCTATGGCACAGTCTAGGCTGCAATATTTAGCTAGCTATCTTCATCCCCACCGACAGCACGTCATCCTAGGCATTGGGACCCTGCTGCTGGTGAATATTCTGAGTGTTTGGATACCCCTGATCATCGGTGATGTCGTTGAGCGGCTCAAAATCACCTTTAGTCCAGGCACAATCGTCCGCTATGTCGGCTTAATCTTGGCATTGGCAACGGTAATGTGGGCTATCAGGATGGCTTCACGGGTACTCATATTTGGTGTGGGTCGAAAGGTTGAGTTCGATCTCAAACAGCGGATTTTTGAACATCTACTTTCGTTAGAACCCGCTTACTTTGCAGAAAACACCATTGGCGATCTGATTAACCGCGCCACCAGTGATGTGGATAACATTCGCCGTCTGCTAGGGTTTGCGGTCCTGAGTTTAGCGAATACATTCTTTGCCTATTGTCTGACTGTGCCAGCCATGCTGCGTATTAACGTGCGCTTGACCCTAGTGGCTCTGGCTATTTATCCAATCATGATGCTGTTGGTGGGCTCCTTTAGCAATCGCCTTCGACAAGAGCAGTTAGATGTTCAACAGTCCCTGTCTGATTTAAGCACCCTGATTCAAGAAGACATGAGCGGTATTGGGCTGATCAAAATTTATGCCCAAGAAACCAATGAGCAGCAAGCCTTTTCCCAACGCAACAATAATTTGCTGGACGCAAATCTGTCCCTAGCCCGCACTCGCAATACCCTATTTCCATTACTGGGAGGGCTGGCTAGCCTGAGCTTGGCTATCATTCTGGCCCTTGGCGCTCGCAACATTGCAGCAGGTACGCTGGCAGTTGGTGATTTTGTCACCCTTTTGCTCTATGTCAATAACCTGGTTTTTCCCACGGCACTCCTGGGCTTTACGATTACGTCCTATCAACGGGGCGAGGTGAGTGTTGATCGGATTGAGGCGATTTTTAAGGCTCAACCTAAGGTAGCCAGTGTTGAGGGAGCCAGGGCTTTACCCGTCTCCGAGGTCAAGGGTCGACTCCAGGCAACAGGGCTGACTTATCAGTATCCAGACACCACTACACCCGCTATTCAGAATGTTTCATTTACCATCGAGCCTGGGGAGACCGTGGCCCTAGTGGGTCCCATTGGTTCGGGGAAATCTACCTTAGCCAAAGCCCTACCTAGGATTTTAGAGATTCCTACCGGTCAGCTATTTATCGATGGTCACGACATTACCCAGGTGGCTTTACCCGATCTCCGTCGGGCGATTGCGTTTGTTCCCCAAGATAGTTTCTTATTTAGTACAAAAGTTAAAAACAATCTGCGCTACGGGCTACCCCTGGCGGAAATGCCTGAGATTGAGCAAGCGGCGAAACTAGCCCAGATGCGGGGTGAGATTCTCAACTTTCCAAAACAGTACGACACCCTGGTGGGTGAACGGGGCATTACCCTATCTGGCGGACAGCGACAGCGCACAGCCTTGGGGCGCGCGCTCCTCATTGACGCACCTATTTTGGTGCTAGATGATGCGCTGTCTAGCGTTGATAACCAAACAGCTACACAAATTTTGGATAACTTGTCCCATGGGACTCAACGTAAGACGGTGATTTTTATTACCCATCAGATGTCGGCGGCGGCAAATTGCGATCGCATCATTGTTATGGATAAGGGACATATTGTGCAAACCGGCACCCACGATAGCCTTGTCACCAGCCATGGCCTATACCAACAGCTATGGAACCAACACAAGCTCAAAGAAGTTCTGCAGTAGCCCAAACAAAAATCCCACAGGCAGCAGCCTGTGGGATTGCAAAATATCTACGGTCAAAAGCCCCGGTTTTTATCCACCCACAGCATTGGGCAACGCAAAGATGGGCAAATACATAGCCACCAAGATTGACCCCACCATGCCACCAAGGAAAATAATCATGATGGGCTCCATGATACTGGTCAAGGCCTTAACCGCCTGTTCAACCTCATCCTCATAAAAGTCGGCCACTTTCATTAGCATTTGGTCCAGTTCACCCGTTTCCTCACCAATACTAATCATCTGAATGGCCATCACCGGAAAAACCTGGTGTCGTTGTAACGCCAGACTGATCATGCCACCAGTTTGAATCTCTGACCGGGCCTCTTCAATCGCATTGGCAATCACCTGGTTACCCGACGTATCTCGGACAATTTCCAACGCCGTCAAAATAGGTACACCAGAACGAGATAAAGAACCAAACGTGCGGCAGAATCTAGCCGTTGCCGACTTCTGCACCAAATCACCAAACAGTGGAAGCTTTAGAAACAGTCGGTCCATTGTTTCACGACCAGCCCGTGTCTTGTAATACTGACGGTAGAGAATTCCAGCTATCACTATGATGGCAATAGCAAGCAGGACCAATGGCGGATTACGTAAAAACCGACTGATACCAATCATAAATTGGGTAAACGCCGGTAGCTCTGCCCCAAGCTCAGTAAAAATGTTTTCAAAAATGGGTAACAAAAACACCGTCATACCGATAAAAATGGAGACAGCTAAGACCCCCACTGTTACCGGATAGGCCATGGCAGACTTAATCTGGTTCTGCAAACGGTTAAGATCTTCGAGCAGCTTAGCCAGACGATTTAGAACTTCGTCTAACACACCACCCACTTCACCAGCCTGCACCATACTCACATATAGCAGGTCAAAACTTCCTGGATGCTTTCGCATTGAATCAGATAGGTTATTGCCCTGCTGCACATCAGAATTTATCTCTAGCAGTGCTTTTTTCAACTTCGGGTTTGGACACTGTTCGCCTAAGATTCCAATCCCTCGCACCAAGCCAACACCAGCATTAACCAGAGCAGCAAACTGTCGAGAAAAGACAGCCTTGTCCTTTACAGAAACCTGGGTCAACGAGGTTTTAATATCTTCCCAGTTAAAACTCAGGGCCCGATCTTGGGTGATGCTCTGAATATACACACCACGATCCTTAAGCATTGCCCGAGCTTCACCCGGTGTGGCCGCAACAACTTTTTCTCGCCGGTTGCGGCCCGTGGTGTCTCGCCCTGTGGCAACGTAAGTAGGCATGGGTTTTACCTCTGCAAAGTTCTATGCTTGGAAGTCATTGAAGGCTTTATACAGCGCCGCCCAATTTTTAGGCAACCCCTAGCTGTAAATAAAAGCAAATAATTTTAAGGTTCAGCCGTTATTACCGACGTAAACCAGTCGTTGAACGCCCACGCTGAGCCTGGCCACGATTTGCACCACCCCCTGTACCACCCGCATTAATCAAACGCTGAAGCTCATCGGCACGGGAGGATTTACCCATCGCCTGCTCAAAGCTGATGGTGCCAGCCTGATACAGGTCAGATAAAACCATCTCCAAAGTTTTCATACCCAGCTTGGCACCGGTTTGAATAGCACCATAAATTTGAGCCGTTTTACCTTCCCGAACCAGGTTAGCAATAGCTGGCGTGACCACCATAATCTCTTGAGCCATCACACGACCAAATTCACCAGGTTTAGGATTAGCCTTCGGAATAAGCGTCTGACTGAGCACAGCCACCAAAGAGTTAGAAAGCTGTACCCTTACCTGCTGCTGCTGCTCTGGGGGGAAAACATCAATCATTCGGTCTACGGTCTGGGCCGCAGAGCTTGTGTGCAACGTACCAAAGACCAGGTGCCCCGTTTCCGCAGCCGAAATTGCCAGAGAGATGGTTTCTAAATCTCGCATCTCACCCACCAGAATCACATCAGGATCTTCCCGAAGTGCGGCTCTCAATGCGTTAGAAAAACTTTTTGTGTCTTCTCCAATCTGACGTTGGTGAATCAGACTTTTAATCGGCTCATAGACAAATTCAATCGGATCTTCAACCGTCAGAATATGCTCAGCCCTAGTATGGTTAATGTCATTGATCATGGATGCCAACGTGGTTGACTTACCAGAACCGGTCGGTCCAGTCACCAAAATCAGTCCACGGGGCTGACGAGCAAGTTCAATTACAATATCCGGCAGCCCCAACAGCTCAGCACTCGGAATCTTAGAGCTTAGGGCTCGAAGACAGGCTGCATAGGTCCCCCTATCTTTGTACACATTGACTCGGAAACGAGCCAAGCCCTTGACACCATAGGAACAATCTAACTCCCAGTTTTGCTCCAAATTTTTCCGCTGAGTATTGTTCAGCATGCTAAAAATTAGCCGCTGACACTGCTCAGGCGTCATGGGGGGATGTTCGGTAGGGGTGAGATGACCACTCACTCGAATATACGGAGGTAACCCCGCTGAAAGGTGAAGATCGGAGCCTCCCCGTTCAACCACTTCTTCCATCAAGTCTTCGATCATCATTTCCATGGAGCCACCTCAGGTAGATATCTACAAAAACGGTATAAACAAAAAATCTTAAGAAAGTCGCAGAGCTACGCTGGAAAATCTAGACACAAGTAATGGAGATGAGTTTACCCACTCTGACACCATGAATTACATCTCAAAAGCCCCATCACTCTACTTAGCCTCCGTACTTTGGAAGCGCGGCGTCAGACAGTAAGGACAATCTAGCCAATCATGGTGCAGTTCTGCACTACAGGTAGCACAGCTCAAAATCGTCTTACGTCTTGCCTTAAGCTCAGCTTCTAACCCCGTATCGGTAAACGTCACACGCTCTACCTCATCTAGGGTGGTATAACCCTGCTCCACCAAATTGAGGCTATAGGACAGCAGAGTTTGCATTCCTTCTTCGACGGCCGCTTCCTTAATATGCTCTGCAGGCGCCCCATCCGAAATCATCTTTTGCAAGTTTTCAGTAATACGCATTACTTCGTATACACCAACTCGCCCCTTATAGCCCGCTCCTTGGCAAGTCTGGCATAGCTCACCAGCCGCCCGAGCCGCCTCAGCCTGCTCGGGAGCAATAGTATTTGCACGGTAGAACGTAACATCACCACCGGAAGAGCTGAGACCAAAACGCCCCAACTCCTCGCTACTGGGCGTATAAGATATGCGGCAATCGGCACAAACTTTGCGTACTAGACGTTGGGCTAGAATCCCCACCAACGAACTAGACACCTGAAAGGCCTCGACCTCCATTTCGTTAAGGCGAGAGATTGCCCCAGCCGCATCATTCGTATGCAATGTTGTTAGAACTAAGTGCCCAGTCAGAGCTGCCTCAATGGCTGTTTTGGCTGTTTCAGAGTCACGAGTCTCACCCACCAGAATCACATCGGGGTCTTGCCTCAAAAATGCTCGTAGAATTAAAGGAAAGTTCATTCCTTTTTCACGAATCACTTGCACCTGGGTGATTCCAGGTAGAGCATACTCAATTGGATCTTCCGCCGTATTGATGTTAATTCCAGGCTCGTTCCGCTCCGATAGCACTGAGTATAGTGTGGTGGTCTTACCTGATCCCGTCGGCCCTGTTACCAGGATTAGACCATAAGGGGAACTGGTCATCTCCCGAACGATCTTGAGAGTTTCGTCGTCGGTAATCAGTTTGTCTAGACCCAGCTGCGTATTGGTATTATCTAGGATTCGTAGAACTACCTTCTCACCATAGCGACTGGGTATGGTGCTAACTCGAAAATCGACTTTACGACCTTGAAAAACTCTTCGAATCCTGCCGTCTTGGGGAATACGTCTCTCAGCAATGTCCAGCTCGGATATGATTTTAAATCGTGCCGTTACGGCTGGAATGATCTTCTTGGGCAATCCCTGAAACGCTTGGCGCAAGACACCATCCCGGCGGAATCTGATACGTAAAAACTCTTCCTGCGGTTCAACATGAATATCGGAAGCACCCTCTTGAAGTGCCTTAACCAATATTTTGTTCACCAATGCAATAACGGGAGCCGCTCCGGCATCTTGCACTGCAGCCCCTAAGTCAGCCTCTTCATCTAAGGCTTCTTCAAGATCAGCGCCGTCTAGATCCAGATCTTCTAAGTTGGCGTTAACATCAACCGCCTGTTCAAAGTCACGCTGCTTTTCCTTAGCAACCTGATCATCTAAGTAGGCTGAAATCATCCGTTGATAGTCTTCAACAGTGATAACCATGCGACGCAGCTTGAGGCTCTTGGGTCGCAAAATGCGGTTGAGATCGTCTTGGGCTTCCAGGTTTTCTGGATCTACCATCGCCACTAGCACGGTAGAAACACCATCTTGAGCCGTTTGAGAAAGCGGCAATAGGCGATGACGACGACAAATATCTACAGGGATGAGGTCGTCAATTAAATTGCCAACCTTAGTATCAGAGACGCTTTCAATCTCAGGGTCTAATGACTCAACCCCATAGAGGATCTTGAGCTCAAACAGCTGCTGCTTTTTATACTGGCGTAAGAGTTCTGGGCTTAGCTGCTGACCAGTTAAAGACTCTAAAACATCCGTTAACGAGCGCCCTGATTTTCGACTTTCAACCAACGCCTGCTGCATTTGGTCTGTGTCGACATATCCTGCCTGAATAAGCTGATTACTAAACGGGGAAAAGCTTCTTTGTAGAACAAGCGCTTTCCGAGATGATGAGGAGTTGGTCATAGTCGCCGCAGAAAATCCTTACAGAAGGTTGCCCACAAAACGCTTTTCTGTAGACAGCTACAAGGTGGAAATACTGAACCCCATGGTAGAGGCACTTTAATAAAGGTCGCAGCATATTGCACCATACTTGCTGCGCCGCCCCCCGATAATAACTTGAACATTAGCATCCAGCTAGCCACATTACGGGCCAATGAGCCTTAAGCACATCCCTAGAGGTAAAAACCGGTAGGAAGCACGCCTCATTTTTATGTAGTCATTACGTTGCAAAATGCACTATTGTGATACCGCTAAGATGATTCAGTGAACATTACAGACCAGGTTGGTGATAAATTTTTGTTAGCTCAGAGCCTGGATTTTCCTATTAGTAAATAGGTCCTGCGTTTGGTGCAACTCGCTTAAAATATCATCGTCTAAGGTAGATGTTACCCCCTGAGTTCTGTTATTGATGAGGTTAAACGATGGTAGAGGACGTTAATCCGGCAGAAGGTAGTTCCATTGAAGACGGTGAAGTCTCTGATCCAGTCAACGAGGCAGCAGATGTCGATATCGAAGAACTTAAACTTGAAGACGCCGATATCGAAATAAGTTTTGAGAACGAGTTTTCTGAGGCTAGTCCTCAGGATGAGGCTGGCGATGCCTCTGATTCTGACGTTCCAAGTATGCCCGTAGGCGACACAGCGGCGATTGCTGAACTAGAGGAACAGATTGCTCAGCTCAAGGGACAGCTAGAAGACAGAAATGGTCAGTATCTAAGACTCACAGCCGATTTTGAGAATTTTCGCAAGCGCACCAGTAGGGAGAAAGAAGACCTAGAACTTCAGGTCAAGTGCAATACCATTAGCAGCCTACTGGAGGTTGTAGATAATTTTGAGCGCGCTCGTGCTCAAATCAAACCTCAAAATGATGGTGAAATGGCTGTGCACAAGAGCTACCAGAGCGTTTACAAGCAATTAGTTGAAGGACTAAAGCGCGTTGGTGTAGCCCCAATGCGAGCTGAAGGCAAAGAGTTTGACCCTAACCTCCATGAAGCTGTGATGCGGGAACCGACAGACCAACATGACGATGGCACGGTCATTGAGGAATTAGTTAGGGGTTATGTTTTAGGTGAGCGTGTTCTGCGCCATGCAATGGTTAAGGTCGCTACTCCCCTAGAGGAGTAGTTTCAAAAATCATGAAAAATCAAAATTGTGATCATGATTAACTGAGCTAGCAGAAAACTAGCTCAGTTATGAAGCTTTCTTGAATATCTAGATGTTTTGTTAGAACTTGTGGTTTTGGGTATTGTATTTATATGAGAGGGCCACTGGCATACCTGCCAGTAAAACGCTTATTGCGACTTTTATTGTGGGTATGTTGTTAGGCTCAGGGTGTAGCTGTATAGCAATTTTTACTTAGGCTTATTTATCAGTTTATCCATATAGTTAGTGGTAATACTAACGTTCAATTTAGATAAGTCCTCAGAGGCCATTAGCCGATTCTTATTTATTTAGGAACTGTAGAGATTTACCGTCAGGTTAGTACCACTGACTTATATGTGGATATCTATTTTTAATAAAGAATTGAATGGTTCTCTAGAGTGAGTAGGCTCTCAGATGGGAAAAGTTATTGGCATTGATTTAGGAACTACGAATAGCTGCGTTGCAGTTTTAGAAGGCGGTAAACCGGAGGTTATAACCAACACAGAGGGCGGACGGACAATGCCCAGTATTGTTGGATTTGCCAAAAATGGTGAACGCCTGGTTGGACAACTGGCTAAGCGTCAGGCAGTCACCAATGCAGAAAATACTGTTTATAGCATTAAGCGATTTATCGGTCGTCGTTGGGAAGATACTTCCAGTGAACGGTCACGGGTTCCTTACACCTGTGTCCGAGGTAAGGATGACACAGTGGATGTCTTGATCCGTGGCAAGGCTTATACGCCTCAAGAAGTCTCTGCTATGACACTACAAAAGTTAAAGCAGGATGCTGAAGCCTATCTAGGGGAAGAGGTCACACAGGCCGTCATCACGGTACCGGCCTACTTTACCGATGCCCAACGTCAGGCGACCAAAGATGCCGGCAAAATTGCTGGGCTCGAGGTGCTACGTATTATCAATGAGCCCACTGCGGCAGCTTTGTCCTACGGCATGGATAAGCTGGACCAAGATCAGACCGTCTTAGTATTTGACCTGGGTGGTGGAACATTTGATGTTTCCATCTTGCAGCTTGGGGATGGTGTTTTTGAAGTGAAGGCAACATCTGGCAATAATCATCTGGGTGGAGATGATTTTGACAACAGCATCGTTACGGCGCTGTTAGATCAGTTCAGAGAGCAAGAGGGCATGGATTTGTCCACGGACCGCATGGCTCTACAGCGTATTCGTGAAGCAGCTGAGAAGTCTAAAATAGAACTGTCTAGCCGGGCCACGACGTCCATCAATCTGCCCTTTATTGCAGCGGATGAGGCGGGGCCAAAGCATTTGGAATCTGACCTGTCGCGAACTAAGTTCGAAGAGTTGGCCAAGCCACTTGTGGCCGCCACCCTAGAACCAGTAGCCCAGGCATTAAAAGACGCCGAGCTCACACCAGAAGATATTGATCGCATCTTGTTGGTGGGCGGCTCCACACGCATTCCGGCTGTTCAAAAAGCGATTACTGATTTCTTCAATGGGAAAACACCCGATCGCTCCGTAAATCCAGATGAGGCAGTTGCCTTGGGAGCGTCGATCCAAGCCGGTGTTCTAGGAGGCGAGGTCAAGGATCTGCTGCTACTGGACGTGACCCCCCTATCGCTTGGGATTGAGACGTTGGGTGAAGTATTTACTAAGGTAATTGAGCGCAACACCACAATCCCGACCAGCAAATCACAAAGCTTTTCAACAGCAACGGATGGTCAAACTTCGGTAGAAGTGCATGCGTTACAGGGCGAACGAGCCATGGCTCGGGACAATAAAAGCCTTGGCCGTTTTGAACTAACAGGCATTCCACCGGCACCTCGCGGCATACCGCAAATTGAGGTGTCCTTTGAAATTGATGCGGATGGCATCTTGCAGGTAGCAGCGAAGGATAAGGGTACAGGTCGGGCTCAGAGCATTCGCATCACCAACACTGGGGGATTAACCTCTAGTGAGATCGATAAGATGCGTGAGGAAGCGGAAGCCTATGCCGATGACGACGCCATGCGGAAAGTGGTTGCTGAAATGAGAAATAAGGCAGACACCCTCTTCTATAGCTATGAGTCAACGATGCGGGAAAATGCTGAATGGATCAGCGATGAGCGCAAAGCTCATGCCCAGGAGTCAGAGACGGCTCTGAGAGAAGCGCTGAACAATAAAGACATCACACCAGAGGCTCTTCAAGAAGCTCTAGATGCGCTACAGCAGACTATCTTTGCGATTGGTGCTGAAATGTATCGTCAGGTTAACCCTGATGATAACTACGACATTGCTATGGATGAAACAACTCCAGATATGCAACCTGAGTCGAGCAGCCATGAAGAGGTGACCTCTGAGGAGCCTGTGGCTGCGGCCGCCACGCCTGATGCCATTGATTTGTTAGCAGATGAGCCGGAATTTGACTTTGATGCAACAATCACAGCTGATTATGAGGCGATAGAATAGCAACCGAATGATAAGGGTACGGGAATTGCGAATCAGTAATGTGCCGTGCTTACGTAGAATAGTTGGATAGGTTTCCAGTTGTCGTTGTTAAGCTAGCACTCTATGGCTCGTGATTACTATGAGGTACTCGGTGTTTCCCGGGGGGCCGATCAGGATGAGGTAAAGCGCGCTTATCGTCGACTGGCACGTAAGTACCACCCCGATGTCAATAAAGATGCCGGGGCGGAGGATAAATTCAAGGAGATCAACCGCGCTTACGAAGTTTTATCTGAGCCAGAAATTAGGGCTCGGTATGATCGCTTTGGTGAAGCTGGTGTGGGTGGTGCAGCAGCAGCTGGCGGCGCAGGCTTTCAAGATTTTTCAGATATGGGCGGTTTTGCCGATATCTTTGAAAGCTTTTTTAGCGGGTTTTCAGGTGGTCCGACTCAAACAAAGCGGCGCGGCCCCATGCGTGGGGATGATTTGCGGCTTGACTTGAAGTTGGATTTTGCTGAGGCGGTGTTTGGTGGTGAAAAAGAAATTAAAATTAGCCACCTGGAAAACTGTATGACCTGTAAAGGGTCGGGTGCAAAGCCTGGCACTAGGCCCCGAACCTGTTCCACCTGCAGCGGCTCTGGCCAGGTGCGACGGGCAACTCGAACACCATTTGGTAGCTTTACCCAGGTTTCAGCCTGTCCAACCTGTAACGGCACTGGTGAGGTCGTTGAAGATCGGTGTGAAGTTTGTGGTGGGGCTGGACGAAAGCAAGAAACTAAAAAGTTAAAAATCACCATTCCAGCCGGTGTTGATAATGGTACTCGACTCAGGGTTTCTAATGAGGGGGACGCGGGAATGCGTAGCGGTCCTCCTGGCGATCTGTATGTTTATTTGTTTGTTAAGGAGCACAGCAGCTTTAAGCGGGATGGGATTAATGTCCTATCGGACTTAAAGATAAGCTACCTACAGGCAATTTTGGGCTGTGAGCTACAGGTGGAAACGGTGGATGGACCTGTGGAAGTCCAAGTACCAGCTGGCACCCAACCAAGTACAGTGCTAACCCTGGAAAATCGTGGGGTTCCTAAGTTGGGTAATCCGGTAAGTCGTGGCAATCATTTGCTAACAATCCTGGTTGATATTCCCACTCGCATTAAGGCTGAAGAGCGTGAACTCTTAGCAAAGCTGGCGGAGGTTCGGGGCGACTCGATCTCCAAAAAGGGGCTTGAGGGATTTTTGGGCGGTTTATTTAAAGGCTAATATCAAGTCTAGTGTTAAGGGCTTCAGAGAATGGTAGACGTCTTGAATAAACCTGATGAAACATTAGATTTACGTGGGACTCCCTGCCCCTTAAATTTTGTGCGGACTAAGCTCAAGTTACAGCGTATGGCCGTAGGAGCACTGCTAGAGGTTTGGCTAGATGCTGGCGAGCCGGTGGAGCAGGTACCTGATAGCCTACGCTCGGAAGGTTTTTTAATTGAGGCCTTAGAATCAAGCTCAGAGGGCTATTTTGCGCTTCGGGTAAGACGACCTTCAGCATGACGGGAGCAAGAGAGCCATCTAGGCCCCTGTCTGCATTAGGCACAGTGGTCGCCTGTCAGGCTAATTATTATCAGGTCAGACTTTCTTTAGAGAGTCCTCAACCCTTATATTTTTTGTGTACCCGTCGAGCCCGGTTGAAGAAACTGGGGCAACAGGTAGTTGTTGGTGATCGGGTCCTGGTGGAGGAAATGGATTGGCAGGATCAGCGCGGTGCGATCGCAACCATCCATCCCCGCTCTAACCTGCTTGATCGTCCCCCTATTTCCAATGTGGATCAGATTCTGTTGGTGTTTGCTTTAGCCGAACCCAACCTAGACCCTACACAGCTCAGCCGATTTTTGGTGAAAGCAGAATCCACCGGCATTCCCGTTACCCTGTGTTTAAATAAGCGAGATTTGCTATCGACGACAGCCATCGACCAGTGGCAGACTCGGCTGCATAGCTGGGGATATACCCCCCTGCTGGTTAGTGTGCAAAATGACGAAGTGCTGCCCGCGGCCCTGATGGAAACGCTACAGCAGCGGGTTAGCGTTGTGGCTGGGCCATCGGGGGTGGGCAAATCAAGCCTGTTAAATCGTTTGGTGCCCAATGTGGATGCCCGGACCAATAAAGTCTCTGGCAAACTTGGTCGCGGGCGTCACACCACTCGCCATGTGGAGCTGTTTGAATTACCAACGGGCGGATTGCTCGCCGATACCCCCGGCTTTAATCAACCCGATATCACCTGCACGGTTGAGACACTGATGGGGTGCTTCCCAGAGATACATCAGCGAACGGGGCGCTGTCAGTTTAACAACTGCCTGCATCGAGATGAGCCCGGCTGCGGCGTAAAGGGAGACTGGGAACGCTATGACCATTACCTTTCCTTACTGGATGAGGTGCTGCAGCATCAGCAACAGTTGGAACACAGCCCGGATGCTGAAACCAATGAGAAAGTAAAAATAGGTAGCGATGGCCAGGTGCTGCACGAACCTAAATTAGAGGCAAAAAAGTACCGACGCACGTCCCGCCGGCGCCGCCATCAGGACCTACAAGATATGTGCTCCGATATTATGGATGCGGACTCTATTGATGATTTGGATGATGCGGTGCTTGAGGAGTATGGGTTCTGAAAAACTCGACTCCACTTGCTGAGCGTGTTTACAAGAATTTCGGTACCACTGGAGTCGCAGAAAGCCTAGCGATGCCACTCTGTTAGGTTACCGGGTTTGTCAATTAGGGTAATTCCTTGGGCGCTCAGATCATCTCGAATTTTATCGGCTAGGGCAAAATCCTTGGACTTTTTAGCCGCCAATCGCTGTTCAACCAAGGTTGAGATTTCAGCATCGCTAGGACCGTCATGGGTAGCAGGGCTAATGTCCTCCGGATTGGCTTTGATACCGAGCACCTGGGCAAGGCACACAAGCGTGTACCACTGCTGCATGAGGGTAGCGCCATCGGCATCGATGTTTCCCTCATGCACCAACAGATTGCCTTGACGACGCAACTCCTTGGCCAGCTCAAACAAAACCGCCACGGCTTCTGACGTATTGAAGTCGTCATCCATGGCAGCCTGAAATCGCTGCACTGCCCCACTCTCACGGTTGAGTTTTAGGGTCTCCATATCGTCCCACTTCAGCTGTGGTCCATGGATATCACCAAACAATAGACCATCTTTAAAGGTTTGCCAGCTTTTGGTAGCCGATGCGATCGCATCGGCCGTAAAGTCCACCGGCTTACGGTACTGAGCCTGACACAGGAACAACCTCAATGCCATCGGATGCAGCCCCTCGGCGTCATCCAGCAGCTGCCGAATAGTCGTAAAGTTGCCCAAAGATTTAGACATCTTTTCCCCATTCACATTCACCATGCCGTTATGCATCCAGTACTGGGAGAGGGGCTGCCCCGTGGCCGCCTCCGACTGGGCAATTTCATTTTCATGGTGAGGAAACGTCAAATCGCCGCCGCCCATATGAATATCAATGGTGTCCCCCATGCAGTCTCGTACCATGGCCGAGCATTCAATATGCCAGCCAGGTCGCCCGGCCCCCCAGGGCGACTCCCATGAAGGTTCTTCGGGCTTGGCCCCCTTCCATAAAGCAAAGTCAAACGGGTCCTGCTTTTGGGGCCCGT
>ERZ1740072.652-NODE-652-length-13780-cov-7.838907_pt1 | contig 13780 bp, 11 predicted proteins | sample MGYA00581733_ERZ1740072 | MGnify/ENA primary metagenome ERZ1740072 (study PRJEB43018, sample SAMN04849741) | marine metagenome | isolation source: floating plastic debris | place: Pacific Ocean | collected 2008-08-30 | study: EMG produced TPA metagenomics assembly...
AAGGAATATTTTTGTACATTTATAATAAGTGTGCATGTATACAACCCACCAACCACACCCGAAACCCCGAATCCCAAATTCCCTATGAGAGCTATTGATGTATGGTCAAAGAATGTTAATAAATAAAAGTCATTATAGTTATCTCCATTTAAACTCTGGTGTTTTTTGCCACCAAGGGGATTTAAGAGTTGTCTCCATCTTGTTCCAGTGTTTATAGAATAATTGGAGATAATCTGACAAAATCAGAGTCACTATCAGCTTTCCCCCGAAAACAAAGAGCCGAAGTGCCATAGTGCTGAAGTATTTCCAGAGATACTGTTCACTGGTGGTATTCTTCCATATTTCAAGTTTGATCTATTTTGCCTGTATTGGAGTGGCTCCCCCTAGACTGTTCAGCTGAAGTGTGTGAACAGTCGAGGGGAAGCAACTCAGATACAAGCAAAATAGATCAAACTTGGATCTGATTCTCCCACAGGATTGAAAGAACTTAGAAAATAACAAAGATGAGATTGAGGAAGCTTCATTCTTATCACAATCCCTTGATAAAACAGTTTCAGATATGCTGATTTTAAATCAGAAATAGTTTAGTAATTAACAAGGAATTGTTTCAGAGCGTTCCCAGCGTTGTGAGGTTATTACCTATGATCCAAACCGTGTTATTGAGACACAGAGGAGACAACTCTGTATGAATATTCAAAGATCTGGAAAACTGTTTATTGCTTACCCTACAGCAAAAAAATAGTTAAATGTGTTATTTTGCTCATGCCATATTTGCTTAATTATTAAAGGTTTATTTGTTAATTCTGAGTGGTGAGCAGTAATAGTATGTATTGAGTAGCTGCAACAGCAACTCTGAGTACAAATGTCCTCAATCCAAAAAGTGGATTACAGATTTGATATCTTGCATAGATATTAATAATTTAGGAGGTTCATTACCTGATCTGAGGTACGCGGTTCTTTTTCCGTATGAGTGTTGCTTGTTTCTTGAGGGGTTCAGCCACATCATGCTTATTCTGTTTCTGGTAAAGCACTACCAATGCATCCAGTTCCTAAAAAAAGAGTACGGCGAATACATGAACATGGTTTTGCATTAACGTTAAAAAAACCCATACAGCAATCTGAGTTGCTTCATGCTTTATGGTAGAAGATGTGATTGATATAATTTATGCCTTTCGGTTGTCCATGCAAGGTGTGGACTCCCTGGTCTAAGCAAGTCCATGCACTTTGATGGAATTGTCCCCTCAAATTTTTTACATCATGAATCATTTAGATCTCTGCTCATGGGGTCATTCCAGAGTTTTGATTTCAAATTAATAAATCTAAATTCATATACCTTTTACCTGTATAAGTATGATTGTTGTTCTACAAAGATTCACCTGGGAATTCAATATTGGTAATGACGAATAATAAAAATTTTGAGAGCAGATAATTCCAGTCAATATCAGTTAAGTTTTCAGACTGGAGCTTGCTCCGCTCGCCACAGTCTGGAGCCTCAGACTATTTCTTCAGATAAATGTTTACAAATCCATACAAGGCTGTATTTTCTTACACTTGAACAATAATGCAATACAAAACCTCACAACCTTATCAACAAAATGTAAAACGTAACATTGGTTCTCAAAATGAGCATAAACGATAAAACATACAATGTAGATGACGCTGCAATGCTATTCTCAACCAGAATTTGCTGGTCATCCTCATTTTGCATCCATATCTGTAAGCTATAAAAGTCATATTTGGGCATTTTCATGGAACAGAAATGATTCGCAAATGACAATGTCAATAGGTCTTACCTTAGCTACCATAACATGATCAGCACCATATGCATTCTGGTATATATCCAGAGCCTGCTTATATAAACTTTCTGCCGCTGAGTATTTATTCCATTGTGCATGTACACTACAATTGTATGACAATATGTAGCATTAATGAAACGAAGAGAAAACTTTTTCCACAAGCAGTAGTTTGACAGATCCCAATGACATGAATATCAACTATTTTCTTCAATGGTGCAACTACCTTAGAATGGCTTTCAGTGCCTATACACTTTACATACAGGCATATATGTACGCTGCGCCTCACGACTAATTACACATGAGCGGATCACTCACTTACTAACAATAACACACTAACCCACCCCATGATAAAATATACTTCTTCTTGTCAAACAATACTTCACTTCATGTCATTACGTCACAGTAAAACATAATTTGCTGATTGTGAGCCAGTAAGATCTTCTTATATAGGAGAGCATAGCATACCTGGCCAGCAGATGTAAGGACTGAGCTACACGAGGGTGATCAGGGTCGAGTGCTATCTCCCGTAACTCTAGAGATCGTTGTAGAGGATTACAGGCTTCCTTCAACATACCGAGGTCACTGAGAAACTTACCCTGCGCTTCATACATCTCAGCTATCTTAGCTAATGTAACAAACTCAAACCCAGACTTGCCAACATCTAAATTAATAAAATACATGTGAATGTACAGTGAAAATCAGCATAGCTATTCAAACGTTTGCAATGGCATTAGACGCCTGTAACTAGTGTAATACACACTAAATACACACATTAAGTCAATGATTGAAACATAAAGGATTTCTCAACTATTAATCAACGAAGCCAGAGCCTAATAATAACATTAATCCACAATTTATTACAAGTCAAAATGGCTATCAAAACTCATTCCAAACATTTAATATCAGCTCCCGCAGTCCCACACCCTAATGCTTTCCAACGAATTCAGAAAGGTAAAACTTACAAGCCTCGTATGATTGTGTAGTAGAAAAGTAAAGATCAGCCATCTCATTCTTATCTATACCGATATACTGCCAGTAACTTATCAACTCATTACACCGCCCTCTGTTATCATAACAATATATACACATGATATATGCACTATGTATGTCACTCAGGTATGGGTGTAACATGTGATGGGACAGAGTACACAGTAAACAAATATTCTCAACAAATTGAATACGATGGCTGTCGAAATTAGCATATATTCAAAGTTTTGGTATGACTTCACAGACAATCTGGATTGGATGATGATGTATTTTAGAAAGATCAATGTAACAACTCAGTAACAACTCAGCCAACCACGTGCCGTAGAGCAGTTAGCGAATGATTCTTACCTCACATAAAGCCTAAGAAATATACAGAGACAGAGCATAGCTTGTTTTACTCCCTCCTTATTACCGAGCTGCTGCTGTAGCCACGGTATCTCATCAGCTAGTCGACATGTCACCTTACCAGGTGCTATAGACTTAGAGAAATAATCTACTAATGCCTGTCTACACAGTGTTAACTGTTTACCATCATCGCTAGTAGGGAAGTATTTCAACTCCACAGCAGCTCGAATCTTCAAAACATACATGTTTAACAATATATCAACGGCATCAAAATGTTGATTCAAAGAAATCTAACTCCGATATTACATACTGGTAGAGCCACAACCACAACACATCAATAAATTACCAGCTGAGAAAAGACTTGATTCATGTGAAAGTGATATACATGTATTCGGTATATTAGTGGGCTAGGAGAACACAGTAACATGAATATCAGAATTACAAGCATGTTATATATATATGAAAATGAACTGACCTGATCGTGAGCTAAGCATATGAGTCCAGCTCTGTATACAATGATATTGAAGTTGAGTAGCGTGTGAGTAAGCATAGCCCAAAAATTCCAGTCCATCATGGGAAGTAACTCCAAACATTCCCAATCACCGAGACCATTACGTGATGCATAAACAAACTTCAGAAACTGTACAAAATAGGTCAAGTGGCAAGGTATAATAAATTAAAACATTTTAAGAGTGACTAAAATAAGCCTGTCTGTCACTATTATACTTTATAGCTAAGTTTTCCTTTTATAAACACTTCTGAAACAGTTGAACTCATATTTTATACTACTTATTTCGCTTGGCTCTAATTTGTTACTGTATAAAGACAATTCACTGTAATATGGTTAGCCAAAATTGTCGGTCAAGCTTATTGAATGGGACCAGTCCTGATGTCATATAAAACCGACAGACAATGTGGTATTAGAGGACTCACCTTTTTGATTGATCCTTTGTACTTATCACAAGTTTCAAACTGTTCTCTGATATAGTCTAACACCACTAAGTAGAGTTCAATGGCATCGTCTGCAGCTAAGCACTGGTCTAGTTGATGTTGTAGTCTCTTCTCTTCACTGGCTGGTATACTAGCCAGACATGAGGACAGTACAGTAATATACAGTGGACTACACGTCTGAGCTGTTCTACAGTGTGTCAGTATCTTAGCCTCTGATTCTGAATCCAAGTAATAGTTCTTCTGTTGAAGCTCATTACGTAACAGCTCCTTCACACTTTTACTGGATAACGGTTCTGCGTAGTAAAAACAAACATGGGTAGGCAAGAACAACTAAGTGGTGTCATATGTTGATAACAATTATGACTATGTATACCGTACATGCGTCTATATCATGAGTTGTGTATATTCAAAGCTAAACATCACTTCAAAATTTCCTAATGATACAACGTAACAAGTATGCAAGTAAGGGATGTATAAGAAATTTACGAATGGAAAATGGCAATACTTAAATCAAATGCAAAATATGAATAAAATAGAAACTCTTGTCAACCCCACCAACCATAATCAAGCTTACCCATTTTAAGTGACAGCCATTGTTTCCATGATGGTGCACAGGTTTCCTCATTAACAGAAACAATCACACGAGAGTCAACTGGAAGCGGGTCAAGTAACCAACGTAAATGTGCCTCTCCTTGCTGTAATAAAATTGTTATGGTATAGGCTGATTATGTACATCTTGTACCTTCAACTTATATGAGGGTGCAAATTAGATGACATTTCTTGCAATGAGAGTCTGGCCTCATCGCAAACATTGATACAAAAGAAAGTAAATTATTAAAAAACCTACAAATAATCTGGAGTTGTCCACTCTCTGAGCATAGAGTTCAGAGAGTGGGCAATTCCCAATCTGATATTATTTCATCGCTTGTGAATGTTGCAGAGCGAGATGAATATATTGACTGGGGAGGTGAAACTTATTGATGGGGAAGTTCTTCTCGCAAACAATAACAAAACAGGTATCAGCGGCAAGAATATGACGTCATTTCAACAAACCTGGAATTTATCGAGACCATCTATGACTACAGTTACACCACTAGGTGTTTTCATGGAGACTTTTTCTAGCCACCTAGGAAACTCCTCCATCAGTCGTGTCGGATCACATGTCAATATTGGAGGATTAACTGCATGCTGCATTAACTGTTAAATACATCAAAGCACGAATATGAGATAAAAGTATTTTGGTTTGTCTTATTCAGCAATGTCAGTGATAATATTTGCCCGATGCTTCTCGTGACTGTTCTTTTAGTATGTTTAGCATATGGATATCGGCATTTCTTATTTTGAGAAAACGAAACAGAATCTCAAAGTTTAAGACATACCTGCGATGTGAGACGTCTTATCATATGCACAGGATCAGCTGATACAGAATATTTACATCCCACAAAGTGATAGAGAATAATACCAGGACTGCCTTTTACTTGATGCTGCTGTATCCTGTGAAACAATCATAACCACAATGTAAGAATGCAGTAGCCTACGTCATAATGTATATAATGTAGTATAATGTATAATATTCAGAACATGCATGTATTCATGTGGAAATCTACATGTATGTGGTTACATCAGAAAGCCTAGCACAACCGCATTCCTCGTCACAAGATAATTTTTTATTCAACGGTGCTGCAGGAAACAAGTCGTACCTGGCAGCTCAAACTGATCAGGTCACATGACGTACACTCATCAGAATAAACAGAATTATGACATACCATCTGGCTAGAAGTAGAGATTTACCACAGCCTGGAGAACCAGTCACTAACAGAGGAGGTGAGGGCCCTGGTGCTGTTATATGATTGTTTAATCTCTCAAAGAGCTGCCACAGAAAATAAAACTACACATTAGCATCAGTACCATCAAGTCATCCATCACTATGTTTTTATCATCATTGATTCATTTACGTGAGATGCTTGTCACCAATTGCTATGTGATTAAGAATAAAATCAGTTTTTGGGTTTAAAAACAAGTACACACAAAAAAGGGCATATGGCCGAACACATGATATGCCTATACCATATTCTATGAGTATTTATACTGACTTTTTCCAGATTGCACTCATGAGCACATTTAGCAGCGTAATAAAAAGCTTCGAGGTGTTCACTGTGACTGTGTTCATCCCATATATGACATCCACAAGAATCACTATCCAGGTCACTATAACCTGAATCTGCTGATGTCTCCTCGGTAGATTCGGCTTTATCTGCCTCTACTCCCATCTCCTATATATACATGTATATAATCAATGTCATGTATCATATCTACTACTAATGAGACATACACATACTCTACTTATACGTGTATCATCTACATGAATACTAGCACATCATATCAGCCGTCATAAGACGTGGTACTCAGACCCACCGGGAGCAGGACGTAGTCATACCAGCGTCGTTCATGTCATATCAGTATGAATTAATTGTGTGATTTTGAATGAATTAGACTGGCTTACAGATATGACATTTTTTGCTCTAAAATGGATAATGATCAATAGTGTTTACAGGCATCAGCAACAATATATACATGTTAATAAGGCATGTACATAACAGAGTAGCATTGCCTGATAGACAGCAGATTAGCAGATAATTATATAAGCATCAGTAACTTCAGCTGCAGTGGTAGTAGTATTGGTAGAATATATACCATCAGAGATAGGAGAGGGTAGATAATGACTGGGTAATATATACCATATTGTATAGAGGATGTTAGAAGTTGGCGGCATGCATATCTCAAAATATCACTCATCAAGCCAAATGAACCAATCTACGCACTTTGTCCTATTCTGATACATGAGCAGCAACAAATTCCTATACATCAATACTCCTCCATACATTAATCAGGTACAACACATATCAAACAAATCTCTACTAATTTATAATCTATGAACACAACATTTACTAGATCACACTAAAGAATTGCACTGTACTAATGTATTCCATCCTACGTATTACAAAGGGAGACAAAGTTTGAGTTTTTAACGTGTTGACTGGCGATGATGGTTTGGCGTAAGACACAAGCACAATACAGCTGCTCAGTGGAGATAAAATTTAAATATTCAAATTCAAAATATGTGTAAGCAACAACCAACAAAATTTACAGGAGCGGAAGTCACGAATCCCATCAAAACTTATTATACAGCAGGTTGTGTCACACCTAAATTCACCTGATAGTAACAATTATATTACCGCATTTAACAGCCAATAATGCAAGCAAATAAATAAAGTGGAGCAAGCCAAGCAATTTAAAGCACTTACCATAGACTTCTTCAGTTTGGCTGCAATCTAAATCAGTTCAGCAAGTCTTAATGTATTGAGGCTACGGTAAACAAAGCCGTGTCATAAGTAGCAATATTTGCTGCATAAGGGGATTTTGAGCAGATTAGTATACAAAATACACAAGATGTTCCTCATTTGTGTACGTTTCAACCTTAGTGTGACAAATTTGGCCATAGAATAACCTATAACTTTGAAGACAGTGGCGAAGAGGGGGGGAAGGGGCTTAAAATAGCGCTTCTCGAATAAACTAACTTACAGCGAATAGATGTGTTTTGATGTCTTTGGCTAAACTAGTCATGAGCTGCTTTGAAGGCCTGACAAAGTCATATATCTTAGCTTCGCCCGTTCGTAAGATCTCCGTCTTCAAGTTGCATAGCTCACTATCATCACTACAAGTAAGATTCACAGTAATGTTAGAGTTATTGTCATCACTACTGGTCATACTAACTACTGAATACAATAAGTCTTAAACAATATGAGTAGTAATCAACCACCATCCGACTAGCATGATGAGCAATGTAGTAGCCAGACCACTGTCTCGATGGTGAATATAAAACAGTTTGCTTTTAGTCAGAACAGAACTGTTGTGGATGATAACTCACGAAGTCTCTGCAGTCATACAGAAGAGTGCAGGTTTACCACCCGGGTTCTTCAGATGCCCGTTATTCACATCACTCTGTACCATGGCATTAGCTTCATCACCAATAAATCCTAACAGAACTGTAGACTGCTCTGCAAACTGACGCCGTATTGCTAATATCTTCTCATCCGAAACATTCTACAATCATTTTCTCCTTCATCAATAAGAGAATAATTCGTGGATTGGTACAAGTGAACTAGCTAAAATTGACGTAATTTTGCATGCATGCACACTTGCGCAGCACCGCCCTGAATCTGTCAGTTCTGAGCTTAAAATGATGTTATAATATCATAGATATGGCAACTACAAGCACCTGTAAATTATTGCTGTGTGGAAAGTTAACAACATTGAGATAATGTCCATCTCCCTGTACAGCGAGTCTTATATCTGGTACAACCTCCGACATGAATACATTCACTTCTTCCATCATATCTTTAGTGTATGTCACATAAAGATGCAGCGCAGTACAGTTCACACAATCACTAGAGAAACCCCATATATCTGTAAATAGACAAAAAGTATATCTCTCATCGGAGTTCTGATTGCTGACTATACAGTCATCAGCAGTACCCCTTGTTATAAGAGACATGTACTGTATTATGTGACAATGTTTACAAAACAGCATGGATGTTATATTTTATTATACAATCGAAAACTATAAATAAAGTAGCTGTCTACGTGCTTGCACAGCGTATATTCTGAGATTCTATCAGTACAAATGAAATATAACACCCCAGAGTATAACCCATATCGGCAAATTGGTGTATTATACACTATATATGGTAGGCAGATAAAATGATCAAAACATCAATGACAGCTAAACTGTATACAATGTTGATCAACACAAAGTCACACACAGAGTGTGCCATGAAATGAGAGCAGCAAGCTGAAGAATAGTTTGAGCGCTTTTGGCAAAAAAAATCCAGTGATTGTATATCTAATACCTGGATGATGAATCATAACATTATCCAGCTCCAAATCTGAATCTGCAAGATTTTATCAAGAAAGAATTTTCTTTTCTCATACACTATTAGTATAGTATCCAACACCACTGTACAAAAATGTACACATACCATAGTGTTGTTACTATCATCGGGTTATGTTGCACGCCGTTTATATTACTCAGTAGGACATGCAAGGGACTATTTCTCAAATTTGGTGTACATATAGACACACGGTAAAATGAAGTAGCCAAGAGAAATGGCTGAATTCAAGAGTGAATGTTCCACATCGCTATAATAATTACAAGTTCTCAGTGCAGAGAGAACTAAGGCGGTCTCAGATTCATATTGCATTCAAGAAAGAATATCTTACTGAACTACATGTTCTGACAAATCCACTGTACTTACTGAGCTGCATGTATTTTAACGACATAACAACATGATGAATATATATGTAGTATCTATCTAGGATACTACAATAGTCAATAAGTGACACGCTCAGTGCACACACATATAGTATAGACCTACCTCTACTCAGACCCTGAGCCATCTCCAGTTGTAATAGAGAACTGGTGAACTCATGACCTCTTATCATAGTCTGATGTAGCTGTGTAGTACTACCTACCGACGGATTACTCTCTAACTGTGTCCACCAATCTCCTGGATTATTTGCCTCATTAGCTGCTCTACATACATAGAGTCATAAATATATACAAAGAAGGAGGGGGGGGGTGCGGTAGACAAAAATTCTACACTGGTAGTACTTTGTGACCTTATGACAGACAGCTTGCATTTGTTTGTGATAATTAGTGGGCTTCATGAGTACAGATTCATATCAGATTGGATGTGTTGAAATGTTGGAGTGTCTATTCATAACGATTTTGTATTCTCAGTCAGTCTAAACTCGAGCAAGAAGTTTAGTTGGAATTTCTTTTTTCATAGAGTAGATCGGATTCATCTATTTGCAGTAGGAATTATTTTTCGCTTGCATGGAATCATGCTAATTGACCAGTGAGTAAATGGTAGCTGTAGTAAATATTTATAATTGAAAAGCTTATATCAACTTTACACCTCGGGTGCAATTGCAAGACAACAATGACATGCATATGAGAAATGCTCGAATTAAAAGTATTAAATCAGATAGGTGACCACAGACTAACAACAGCCTGATTATGGAACACTGAGTTTTTAATCTCCAGGATATAGGAGCGAGAGACACAGGCATCTCATCTACTGTAGTTATCGATCGGAATATACATAGTCAGTTGAGAGAGGTAAAAAACAAGCTGATAAATATCAATAATAAAATGGTAATGAGCTTACTTGCTGATGCTGTCCTCAGGCAGCAGATCTGGCGCTACTTTACATAATTTATTCTCCAGATCTCTCTTTGCTCTCAGAAGATTTTGTATCTCTTTTTCCTTCGTCTCTCGAAATATCTATTTAGTGAAAGCAAAAATCTTAAAATCTGGCTTCACAGCTGCTCCGCAATTCTGAACCACAAAAATCTATGTAATCGGTTAAGTAGGCTCTAGATTAATATCAATTTGGTGCGACCAGAGCAGCAATAAATCTTTTCGATCAATATGGATAGTGTCTCTCTCCATGTAATGATGCTAAATATACAAGGAGAATAAAAAGATCAACAGAAACATGAGAAGGCAAACCTTGAACTGTCTCTGTACTTTATCACGTTCGGTCTCGAATGTAGTTGATCTAGCCAGGGCCTGTTGTTCACTCTGTAATGCCTCCTCTCTCTCACCACGTAATCTGTTACAAGTTCTCTATAGACAAAACCCAACAATCACAGCCAACTATACAGTAATACATCACCAATCAGGTATGTCAAACCATTGTAATTAAAACTTGATAGTGATTGATTGCATTTCTATCCATTGTCTTGGTTCAAAATCTACAAGGTGGTATGTCTTATTTATAGAGCCACCCAGATACAGATTGAGTTCCTATAATGATGTCAATGCCATATGCGAAGTGATGTATAAAAAAACATGTCAAAGTTCTGTTCGAGTTGTATAATGTGATTGGGGTGTTTGAACAGCAGTATATACTGCGTAATCTCAGACACAATCACACAGTTCTCATACAAACCCAACTCAGTAACTACAAACAGTGCGGTGCACACAGCACAACTCTATTGTTGTGGAGGTTACCTGTAGGGCCTGAAGTTCAGCCCTCAGTCGCTTATTCTCTGCCAGATTTCTTTTCTCACTCTTCTGAATAATGGCAATCTCGTTCTCCTTGTTTTTCTTGAATAGCTCGAATTCTCTGCGTAATTTTTCAGCTTCTGGATTCTCCATATCCACAGATAGAGCCGACTGCATGCTACCGCTAGTAAACTTGTTCTTTTTGTGAGAGTGAGAGCCACCACCTGGCCGCAGCCCGATACGTCCTAAAACACAGCAACAACCATACAGTCACCCGATATGCCTATTCAAACCTAGTCTGGAGGCCTCAGACTCTACCACGCCAATCGATAATGTACAGCATGTAATGTTTGAGCAGGACACACTGGCAGGACCTAACGTTTTTCCGTGCTCAGAAGAGAGTAATTTAGCGGTACCATTTAGCAGTACATTTATCTTGTCCATAGACATTGATCTATGATTTTGTCTCACTTACATTTAATCTACCCAAAATTGAGACACAGAACTGTTTTGAACCACATGTATAACATAATACCAAATCTAGATTCTAAATAAACAGCAATCTCTATCTATATGGTAGTATCAGCATGAAGCAGTAGTACCAACCTAATGCATCAATGAGATACACACTGTATTGTCATTATAAACTTCATTTAGGCCTACAAGTACGCTATTTGATGGCATACGATCGATTTATGATATAAGATATTACCTCGCTCTTTGACTTCATCTGGTACACAGAGGACAGCAGCATGAAATGCATCCAGATCATTGAGATCATCTACATCATCATCCAGTCCTCCCTGACTACCTGCATGAGATAGTCCTGTGTTTGTATTACCCATTATCCTCTCACTTTCCCTGACAAAAATAACAATGAAACAAGGTGATTCCATGAATTTTGCTCAACAACAACTTCAGTACTGTCTGAACCAAGATTAATTTAGCAAATAAGACAAGCATTGCTCTTGAAAGTGATAAACTTGCTGTGTTTAACATCTAATGATGATTTAGATATTGGTGATTAACCACTCACACCAAAAATCGAAGAATACTAGACTCTATTAAGACAACCTTAGATATCGGTGAATACCAAGTACCGGTACATTTGTAAATTTACAACGGCGTACAGCACTTTCACTGGTGCTGAACCACCTCACTCGAGTTAAAAAAAATTTCCTATAGTGACAATACTCGAGCGTACTAACACAAGAAAAGGACAAAGCAGGACCTATCAGAGACAGTCTGCAGCTGGTACAGTTCAGTTATCTATGCCCCCCCCCTCATCTATAGTATAAACACATTACACAAAATTTGACATTATGGCTATGTTTACCCAGTGTAACTCTACTCAATGTAGGCTCAATCTAGGCAGTAACGTTTTATTTTATGAAGACCTCGATAATCATTCATAATGCATAGGATCCATTTTCAAAAGTGATTCATTCTTTATAATCCTGGCTATAAAACATCATTACTCTCTACAAAAGCTTTTGGATACTCTAATGACTAGCCATCACAGAGGTACATGTATTAAATACCAGAGCATTTGCGCTTGCCACACAAATTATTGTGGAAAGCATCAATATTACCTCATAACCAAAGATATTCTATTTCCTAATAACACAATGTTTACAGCTAGAAGTGCCCAACTTACTTTGAGCTCCTAATATATGTATATGTCTGTTCTTTCCATCATTGTATATATTGGAAGAGTAGTGCCAGCTTCAACTAGTTGATCTTTGCTTATATCCTACCAGTAACGATCATCATCATGAACTTCTAGTGGGGGCTGGGGCAGGTAATAGCGCGAGTAAGATAGTGTCCTCTCACCTGCTCAATAATAAAGGGTATGTTTGACAACTGGGCAAGTATATAAATAAACACACAGGATATAATAGTCAACAAGTATAATAGCTTTTCTGAAGTAAAGACGCCACCTCCATATTATGAACAAGGATTGATTTGAAAACCAACATCCATCATGAACACCTGAATAACATATGTATGCAGAAGTTTTCACAGCATACAGCCTCGCCGGTATTTTGCACTAAAACTGAATGACCACAGTTTAGACAGTCAGCAGTCTCCTAAAAAGTCAGCTGTATTAGGACAGACAAAATGTAAAAATAAAAATGTAAAATTTACACACGTTGCAGCACTTAGTAGGTGTTGAGACAACTTAGGGTCCAACTGCCAATATGTTAGGCTTGAATCAATGGGTATTTCAACTAGCTGTACCACCACGTCGTACTATGTCATGTTAAATAAACAAAGGGCATCTTGCTAAGCCTGGTGGTGGTTTTCAACTCACCACATTATTAAAATTATTGCATATTAAAATGATTGCAAACAAATTGTTGCAGTGCGTGATGAACGTTAGTCGTTTTTTGTCATTTCCGTCATTTAGTTATCTCAACTCATTCTAGCTGCTATTTGAACCAAACTACCACTAGTCATTCTACAGTATGTCATGACAACTAATCCGGATGAAATATCGAGTGCCACCTCATAGGTACCGGTAGGTCCAGTGTGCTAGACTTCCTACAAAGTCTCACATTCAGAACCATATGCATACGTTCACAGCTATCAAAGATGTCTCTTTTGCAACCGCGTCTGTGAGCATCTA
>ERZ1740072.653-NODE-653-length-13779-cov-4.742131_pt1 | contig 13779 bp, 7 predicted proteins | sample MGYA00581733_ERZ1740072 | MGnify/ENA primary metagenome ERZ1740072 (study PRJEB43018, sample SAMN04849741) | marine metagenome | isolation source: floating plastic debris | place: Pacific Ocean | collected 2008-08-30 | study: EMG produced TPA metagenomics assembly...
CCTATAGGTCGGCCGCTGTGTGCTCGGCGTCCGCAGTGTGATCGGCAATGATCAAGACTTCAGAAGGGCCGGCTAGGGAGTCAATACCCACCGTGCCGAACACCTGTTTTTTGGCCAGGGTAACGTAAATGTTGCCCGGGCCCGTGATCACATTGACAGCAGGAATCGTCTCAGTGCCGTAAGCTAGGGCGGCGATTGCCTGCGCTCCGCCCACGCGATAAATTTCCGTCACGCCCGCTTCCTGAGCCGCGACTAGCACGGCGGGGTTAATGACCCCCTGATCGCCGGGGGGCGTCACCATGACAATGCGCTCGACGCCCGCCACCTGAGCCGGAACAGCATTCATTAAAACCGTGCTGGGGTAAGCGGCTCGTCCACCCGGTACATAGATGCCGGCCCGATCAACGGCGGAATATCGCTTACCTAAGACCACGTCGCCCTTAAATTCCACCCAGCTACTTGGCACCCGCTGGCGATGAAAGGCTTCAATATTTTGATGCGCGAGACGAATCGCATCAATTAGCTCCTTGGAGACCTGTTGATAGGCCGCATCAATCTCGGCCCCGCGCACCCGTAATCCCGCTGCGGTTAGCACCTGCTGGTCAAAGTCGGCAGTGTACTGCAGCAACGCCTCGTCGCCCTGGCGCTGCACCGCTTGCAGAATCTCTCTAACGGTTGCTTCTTTGTGAAAAACCTGACTGTCATGGGTGCGGTCACAGATTCGCTGCAACTCTACCTGTGCATCAGCTAACTGGTTGATAATGCGCAGCATTTCGCACAAACCTGACTTAATAAGCGATAGAACTTAAGCTACCGAAGGACGGCCCTCCCGTAACCTGAGCTTGTTTTTAGTAGGAAAACCCCTACTGACTTATAGCTTAGCGCGGTTTCATTTGCCCATCCGTAGATGGCTAAACCGTTCCCCGGATTTGGTGTTATGATACTGAATCTGTCGATTATTCTATGTGAGTTTGGGCGAGCTGTGGCAAATATCAAGTCTGCAATTAAACGCATTCAAGTATCAGAGCGTAACCGGGTACGCAACAAGTCTTATCGGTCAGCCGTCAAGACATTGACTAAGCGGTACCTCGACGCCTTAGATGCCTACGCGGCTGACCCCAGTCCCACCGCCGCTGAAACCGTTCAAGCAGAGCTGTCGGCTGTCTTTAGCAAGGTTGACAAAGCGGTTAAGCGTGGTGTTTATCACGGCAATGCCGGGGCACGCCGGAAGTCTCGACTCGCTAAAGCCTGGAAAGCAGTCGAAGCTCAGAAAGCAACAGCATCCTAACAACGAGGTCGGACGCTGCCTCATGCAGTTGATTGACACCCACGTTCACATCAATTTTGAAACCTTTCGGCCTGATTTGGACGCCGTTGCTGCTGCTTGGCGGTCGGCCGGCGTGACTCACTTAGTCCACTCTTGTGTGGAGCCGAGTGAGTTTGCCGCGATGCAGGCGATCGCTGATCGCTACCCAGAGGTTTCACTAGCCGTGGGGCTGCATCCCCTGGATATGGATAAGTGGACGCCTACCACTGCCCAGACTATCGAATCATTGGCGCGGGCCGATTCGCGCGTGGTCGCCATTGGTGAGACAGGCCTTGATTTTTATAAGGCAGATGATCAAAGCCTGCAAGCAGAAGCCTTTTGGCAGCAGTTGATGATTGCTCATCGATTGAATCTACCGGTGATTATCCATTGCCGGGATGCGGCAGCGGCAGCCGCTCAGCAGATCAAGGCTTTTCAATCTGAGGTTGGGGCCGTGACGGGGGTGATGCATTGCTGGGCTGGCACGCCGGCAGAAACGCAGTGGTTCTTGGAGTTGGGGTTCTACGTCAGCTTTAGCGGCATCGTGACATTTAAGAATGCTCATCAGGTCAAAGCATCGGCGCAGCTGGTGCCCAGCGATCGCCTCTTGGTCGAAACCGATTGCCCCTTTCTGACGCCAGTACCTCGCCGCAAAGAGCGGCGTAATCAACCCGCCAACGTATTGCATGTCGCGAGCTATTTGGCCGAACTGCGACAGGAGCCCTTAGCGACCTTAGCCAGTCAGACAACTGCGAATGCGATCCGTCTATTCCGACTACCGATTGAGGGCTCGACCCGCTTGCCGGTGGCGGAATCTACGGATAAACCCACGGCTCAGAGAACAGCTTTGACAGAGCCTTAACATATTTTTTCGAGAAATAGGTGTTGACAAATGTCTGAAGGTACGTTCTTTTTGTTAAGCTGGTTTGAAGCGTGAAATATTACCGGTGGAATCTGGGGTAATGTGTTGTTTCTGTCTGAAAAAAGAAGTTGAGTTGGATCCCGAACTCGATCCTTAGCCATGAATCGCTAAAGCCAATTTTTCAGCCCGTTATCGCGAGTCCACCACGGCAATCTAGAAGGGGTCATAGATTTAGTGTTCAGAGATTTATTGAGGACAATCGAATCGGTTAAACGCTCTGCTAGAAATCTTTAGCAGAGTTCTTTTTGCCGTTGTCTGTTGCCGACTGGAAGGCAGCGGTTATTTGTTTTGATGAGCTTTTTCTGTAGAGACTGTAGGGTTTGTCCGCCCGAGGAGACGCATGACCGACCAAATCGCCACGATGTCCAACTTTACGCTGCCTGATCTGGTTGAAATCCAGCGCTCGAGCTTTCGATGGTTTTTACGAGAAGGACTAATTGAGGAGTTGGATAGCTTCTCACCCATCACCGACTATACCGGCAAGCTAGAGCTGCACTTTATCGGGAAGGACTACAAGCTCAAGAGTCCCAAGTACATGGTAGACGAAGCCAAGCGGCGGGATGCTACCTATGGCGTACAAATGTATGTCCCCACTCGGTTGATTAATAAAGAGACGGGTGAGATTAAAGAGCAAGAGGTCTTTATTGGCGATTTGCCGCTCATGACCGATCGCGGCACGTTCATTATCAACGGGGCCGAGCGAGTCATTGTTAACCAGATTGTCCGCAGCCCAGGCGTTTACTACAAAGCCGACACCGATAAAAATGGTCGCCGCACCTACAACGCTAACTTGATCCCGAACCGGGGGGCTTGGCTCAAATTTGAGACTGATAAGAATGATCTGGTCTGGGTGCGGATTGACAAAACCCGTAAAATCTCTGCGCAGGTTTTGCTCAAGGCCTTAGGGCTGACCGATGCTGAGATCTTTGACTCACTGCGTCACCCAGAGTATTTCCAAAAGACGATTGACAAAGAAGGGCAGTTTAGCGAAGACGAAGCGCTACTCGAACTGTATCGTAAGCTGCGTCCCGGTGAGCCGCCTACAGTTTCAGGTGGACAGCAGCTCTTAGAATCGCGCTTCTTTGATGCTAAGCGCTATGACTTGGGTCGGGTGGGACGCTACAAGCTCAATCGTAAGCTGCGCCTGAGTATTCCGGACACCACCCGGGTATTGACGCCAGTAGATATCTTGTCGGCGATCGACTACCTGATCAACCTTGAGTTCGACACGGGCATGGTGGATGACATTGACCACTTGGGTAACCGCCGCGTGCGTTCTGTCGGCGAGCTCCTGCAAAATCAGGTGCGCGTGGGTCTCAATCGACTAGAGCGGATTATTCGAGAGCGGATGACCGTTTCTGATGCCGACTCGCTCACCCCGGCTTCCCTTGTAAACCCGAAACCCTTGGTAGCGGCAATCAAAGAGTTCTTTGGCTCCAGTCAGCTGTCTCAGTTTATGGACCAGACCAATCCCCTGGCTGAGTTGACCCATAAGCGTCGACTCAGTGCTTTGGGGCCGGGAGGCTTGACCCGTGAGCGAGCCGGTTTTGCGGTGCGTGAGATTCATCCCTCTCACTACGGTCGGATTTGCCCGATCGAAACGCCAGAAGGCCCGAATGCAGGGCTGATTGGTTCTCTGGCCACTCATGGTCGGGTCAACGATTTTGGCTTCATTGAGACGCCCTTTTTCCGCGTTGAGCAAGGCCGGGTGCGGCGCGATTTGCCGCCTTCCTATATGACTGCGGATGAGGAAGATGATCTGCGGGTGGCGGCAGGCGACTTGCCGACTGATGCCGATGGTTACATCTTGGGTGATGCCGTTCCGGTGCGCTATCGGCAGGACTTCGCCGTATCGCCGCCGGAAGAGGTTGACTATGTGGCGGTGTCGCCGGTGCAGATTATTTCGGTAGCAACCTCACTGATTCCCTTTTTAGAGCATGATGACGCCAACCGGGCGTTGATGGGTTCTAACATGCAGCGTCAAGCGGTGCCTCTATTACGGCCGGAACGACCTCTGGTTGGCACCGGGCTAGAAGCTCAGGCCGCACGTGACTCAGGCATGGTCATCGTCAGCCGCACAGCGGGTGAAGTGGTCTATGTTGATGCTGACTTGGTGCAGGTGCGAGATGAGCAGGGGCAGATCTATGACTATCCACTGCAAAAGTATCAGCGCTCTAACCAAGATACCTGTCTGAATCAGCGGCCTCTGGTGTTCCAAGGGGCGCAGGTGCAGGCGGGGCAGGTCTTGGCCGATGGCTCAGCGGCGGAAGGGGGCGAAATCGCCCTCGGTCAGAACGTCATCATCTCCTATATGCCCTGGGAAGGCTACAACTACGAAGACGCCATCCTCATTAGTGAGCGGCTGGTATTCGAGGACGTATACACCTCAATTCACGTCGAGAAATTTGAGATTGAGGCGCGCCAGACGAAGCTAGGGCCAGAAGAGATTACCCGTGAGATTCCCAACGTCGGTGAGGATGCGCTACGGCAGTTAGATGAGGGCGGGATCATTCGGATCGGGGCTTGGGTCGAGTCTGGTGACATTTTGGTGGGTAAGGTGACCCCCAAAGGCGAATCGGATCAGCCCCCGGAAGAAAAGCTGCTGCGGGCAATTTTTGGCGAAAAGGCAAGAGATGTGCGCGACAATTCGCTGCGGGTGCCTAACGGCGAAAAGGGCCGGGTGGTTGATGTGCGCGTCTTTACTCGTGAGCAGGGCGACGAGCTACCGCCGGGGGCCAATATGGTCGTGCGGGTTTACGTGGCGCAAAAACGCAAAATCCAGGTCGGTGACAAGATGGCGGGTCGCCACGGTAATAAGGGCATCATTTCCCGAATTCTACCGTTGGAAGATATGCCGTACTTGCCGGACGGTACCCCGATTGATATCGTCCTCAATCCTTTGGGAGTGCCCTCCCGGATGAACGTCGGTCAGGTGTTTGAATGTCTATTGGGCTGGGCCGCCGAAAATCTAGACGTGCGCTTTAAGATCACGCCGTTCGACGAGATGTACGACAAGGAAGCGTCGCGCAATACGACCCATGGGCAACTGCAGCAGGCGCGCGATCAGTCGGGTCAAGACTGGGTCTATAACCCTGACGATCCGGGCAAAATCCAGCTTTATGATGGTCGTACTGGCGAACCATTTGACCGCCCCGTTACGGTTGGGGTGGCCTACATGTTGAAGCTGGTGCACTTGGTCGATGACAAGATTCACGCGCGCTCGACAGGACCCTACTCGCTGGTGACACAACAGCCTTTGGGCGGCAAGGCCCAGCAGGGTGGACAGCGCTTCGGCGAGATGGAAGTGTGGGCACTGGAGGCTTACGGCGCTTCCTACACCCTGCAGGAGTTGCTAACGGTGAAGTCAGACGATATGCAAGGGCGCAACGAAGCGCTTAACGCGATCGTTAAAGGCAAGGCGATTCCGCGACCAGGAACTCCCGAATCCTTCAAGGAGCTGATGCTAGAGATACAGTCTCTTGTCTTGGACATAGCTGTCCATAAAGTAGAAACCAACGAAGATGGCACCAGTCGGGACGTTGAAGTTGACTTGATGTCTGATTTGAGTAATCGCCGAACACCGACTCGCCCCACTTACGAATCGATCGTGACCCCCGCTGAGGCGACAGAAGAAGTCGAAGAATAGTGGCTTCCAGGCTGAGAAAACTCTCAGCCTATTTAGTCCCCGGTTGGTTGAAAACTAGCGCATATCTGTAGAAGGAAAGAGCTGAGCATGGCAAAGCTAGAGCAGCGTTTTGATTACGTCAAAATTGGATTAGCGTCTCCTGAGCGAGTTCGTCAATGGGGGGAAAGGACGCTTCCCAACGGCATGGTTGTTGGCGAAGTCACCAAGCCTGAAACCATTAACTACCGCACGCTGAAGCCCGAAATGGATGGGCTATTTTGCGAGCGCATCTTTGGCCCCGCCAAAGATTGGGAATGTCACTGCGGTAAATATAAGCGGGTGCGGCATCGTGGCATTGTTTGTGAGCGCTGTGGCGTTGAGGTGACGGAATCGCGAGTCCGCCGTCATCGGATGGGCTATATCAAGCTAGCCGCGCCAGTGGCGCATGTTTGGTACCTCAAAGGCATTCCCAGCTACATTGCGATTTTGCTAGATATGCCGCTCAAGGATGTCGAGCAGATTGTCTATTTCAACGCGTACGTTGTGCTCGATCCCGGCAACGCTGACAATCTATCTTACAAACAGCTGCTGACCGAAGACCAGTGGATCGAAATTGAAGATCAGCTTTATGACGAAGAGTCTCAGCTGGTGGGGGTCGAAGTCGGGATTGGAGCTGAAGCGTTGCAGCGACTGCTGCAGGATCTGAACCTGGAGGAAGAGGCCGAAAATCTGCGAGAGCAAATCGCCGTCTCTAAGGGACAAAAGCGAGCCAAGCTGATTAAGCGCCTGCGGGTCACTGATAACTTTGTGGCCACGGGCTCTCGGCCGGATTGGATGGTGATCAACGCGATTCCGGTGATTCCCCCTGACTTGCGGCCCATGGTGCAGCTAGATGGAGGGCGCTTTGCTACCTCTGACCTGAACGATCTCTATCGTCGGGTGATCAATCGCAACAATCGGCTGGCGCGACTGCAGGAAATCTTGGCGCCTGAGATTATCGTGCGTAATGAGAAGCGGATGCTGCAGGAGGCGGTGGATGCGCTGATTGATAATGGCCGTCGTGGCCGCACAGTCGTAGGTGCCAACAATCGTCCTCTGAAGTCTCTGTCGGACATTATTGAGGGTAAGCAAGGTCGTTTCCGGCAAAACCTGTTGGGTAAGCGAGTTGACTACTCAGGTCGTTCAGTCATTGTGGTCGGCCCCAAGCTGAAGATTCACCAGTGCGGTTTGCCCCGCGAGATGGCGATCGAGCTGTTTCAACCTTTTGTGATTCATCGCTTGATTCGTCAGGGGATGGTGAACAACATCAAGGCTGCGAAAAAGCTCATTCAGCGTAATGATCCCAGCGTTTGGGAAGTGCTGGAAGAGGTGATCGAGAGTCATCCGGTTATGTTGAACCGGGCACCGACGTTGCACCGTCTGGGCATTCAGGCTTTTGAACCGATTTTGGTTGAAGGCCGAGCTATTCAGCTGCACCCGTTAGTGTGTCCCGCCTTTAACGCTGACTTTGATGGAGACCAAATGGCTGTGCACGTGCCACTCTCGTTAGAAGCTCAGTCAGAAGCGCGACTACTCATGTTGGCCTCTAACAATGTGCTGTCTCCGGCCACTGGGCGACCCATTATTACGCCGAGTCAGGATATGGTGTTGGGTTGTTATTATCTGACGGCAGAGAATCCCTATGAGCAGAAGGGTGCTGGGCAAACCTTTGGCAATATGGAGGATGCCATTCTGGCCTTTGAACAGGGCACGGTCAGCCTACATGCTGAAGTCTGGCTGCGCTTTGATGGTTCGGTTGAGTCGGGCGGTGCTGACAATTTGGTGGAAGAGACAACCGAACCGGATGGTACGGTCAGGCGTCTTTATGAACATCGCCGCACTCGAGAAGATAGCGACGGTCAGTTGATTTCGCAATATATCAAAACGACGGCTGGGCGAATCATCTACAACAAGACGGTACATGAGGCACTGGCGAACTAGCGCCACCCGTTTCGTTGAGAGGAAGGCAAAGGGCTTGTCTTCCTCAGATCATTTTTAGAGACTGAAATCAAGCAAGGGCGAGAGGGCAACATGGCAGAGCAAGAATCCAATCAATCCCCCATGGTCTTTACAAATCGGGTGATTGACAAAAAGCAGCTGAAAAAACTCATTTCCTGGTCTTTTGAGCATTTTGGCACGGCTAGAACCTCACAGATGGCCGACCGGATGAAGGATTTAGGCTTTCGGTATGCGACCCGAGCGGGCGTTTCGATTAGTGTTGAAGATTTGCAAGTGCCAGCTGAGAAGCGGGGGTTGCTGGATGCGGCGGACGAAGAAATTCGGACCACTGAGGAACGCTATACCCGTGGCGAAATCACTGAGGTAGAGCGCTTCCAGAAGGTGATTGATACCTGGAACGGTACGAGTGAAGAACTCAAGAACCAGGTCGTCAAAAACTTTAAGGAAAATAATCCACTGAACTCGGTCTACATGATGGCGTTCTCTGGTGCCCGCGGCAATATTTCTCAGGTGCGCCAGCTGGTGGGTATGCGTGGCCTGATGGCGAATCCTCAAGGGGAAATCATTGACCAGCCGATTCGCACTAACTTCCGAGAAGGGCTGTCAGTGACGGAGTATGTCATCTCTTCCTATGGGGCGCGGAAAGGGTTGGTAGATACGGCCTTAAGAACGGCTGACTCAGGCTATCTTACCCGCCGCTTGGTGGATGTTTCCCAAGATGTGATTATTCGTGAAGGCGATTGTGGCACTGAGCGCGGCATTCCTCTGGGCAGCATGATGGCGGGTGAGAAGGTGTTGATCCCCCTCTCCGATCGCTTGCTGGGCCGCGTCCTAGCCGAAGATGCTGTGCATCCTGAAACAGGTGAAATTGTGGCGCGTCGTAACGATGCGCTGTCTCAGCACCTGGCAGATGAGATCTACGAGGCAGTGGGTGATTTGGGCGAGGTGATGGTGCGATCTGCCCTCACCTGTGAAGCCACGCGGTCAGTGTGTCGCCATTGCTATGGCTGGAGCTTGGCCCACTCTGAAATGGTCGATTTGGGCGAAGCGGTCGGCATTATTGCGGCGCAGTCGATTGGCGAACCGGGGACGCAGCTGACGATGCGGACCTTCCACACGGGCGGCACCTTTACCGGCGAAATGGCTCCGCAGGTCCGCGCTAAGCGGAACGGTGTTGTGGAGCTACCGGCGAAACTGAAGAGCCGGGCTTTCCGTACGCGTCATGGCGAAGATGCCTTAGTGCTGGAAGGGGCGGGCAAAATTGTCGTGCAGGGCGAAACCAGTGGTAAGCAAACGGAGTCTTTGCCCCAGGGTGCCATTATGTTTGTTAACCATGGCGATCGCGTGGTTAAGGATCAGCTATTGGCTGAGATGCCCACCTCTAGCCGCATCCGGAAGGTGACTGAGAAAGCCACGAAGGATGTAAACAGTGACCTATCCGGTGAGGTGCAGTTTGCCGGACTGGTGCAAGAAGAAAAGATTGACCGCCAGGGCAATACCACCCGCTTAGCACAGCGAGGCGGTTTGATTTGGGTGTTGTCGGGTGAGGTGTATAACCTGCCCCCCAATGCCGAGCCGGTGGTACAAAACGGCGATCGCATTGTCCCTGACAGCATCATTGCGGAGACCCGCCAAGTGACGGAGCGTGGTGGCTTAGTGCGACTGCCGGAAGTCGTGGAAGGCAAAGACGCACGAGAAGTTGAGGTGATCACCGCATCCGTGCTGCTGGATCAGGCCGAAGTCAAGATGGAGAGCGGTCAAGGGGGCGAGCACTACATCATTGAAACGGCTAACGGTCAGCGTTTTTCTTTGATTGCCACCCCCGGAACCAAGTTGGTGAACAATGGCGTGGTCGCCGAGATGGAAGATACGGCGTATCAAACCAGCACGGGCGGCATGATCAAGTACTCTGGGCTCGAAGCAGCGAAGAAAGGGAAAGGTAAGCAGGGCTATGAGGTCACGAAAGGGGGGCAGCTGCTGTGGATTCCGGAAGAAACCCACGAAGTGAATAAGGATCTCTCTCTCCTGTTGGTCGAGGACGGTCAGTATGTCGAGGCCGGTACAGAAGTGGTCAAAGACATCTTCTGTCAAAGCAGCGGTGTGGTTGAGGTCACCCAGAAGAACGATATTCTAAGGGAAATCGTCATCAAGCCGGGCGACCTGCACATGGCCGATAACCCGGAAGCCGTGATGGAACGTGATGGCACCATCGTGCCGCCTGGTGAAACGCTGATGGCGGGACTTACGACCTCAGCTCTCAGTTACGTGGAATTCTTAGAATCACCGGAAGGCCCTGCCCTGCTGGTGCGCCCGGTCGAAGAATATACGGTGCCGGATGAGCCGCCAGTGCCCAGTCAAGATTCCACCAGTGATTCGGGCTGTCACATTCGACTCCGGGCCATGCAGCGGATTTCTTTCAAGGACGGCGATCGCGTTAAGTCGGTGGAGGGGCAAGACCTGCTACGGACTCAGCTAGTGCTTGAGATCGGTGAGGAATCGTCTCACCTGGAAGCTGACATTGAGCAGGTACCCGACGAAAACGATCCTGACGTGATGCGTTTACAGCTGGTGATTTTGGAATCGATCATCATTCGTCGTGATGTGATTGCTGACCAAACCCAAGGCAGCACCCTGACACGAATTTTAGTTGAAGAAGGACAGCAGATTGGGCCCGGTGCTGTGGTTGCCCGCACCGAGATTCAATGTAAAGAAGAAGGCGAAGTCCGAGGGATTCGCGAAGGCACCGAGGCGATTCGCCGAATTTTGGTCGTGCGTGAAAACGATCTCGTACAGCTAGCGCTTGACGGCAAGCAACCTTCGGTTGCGGTGGGTGATCTCGTGGTTGACGGCAGTGAGGTCGCGCCGGGAATGGTGCTAGAGGAATCGGGTCAGGTTACAGAAATTACCGATGCCTACATCAAACTCCGCATTGCTCGCCCCTACCGGGTATCAACGGGTGCCGTCCTGCATATTGAAGACGGTGACTTGGTACAGCGGGGTGACAGCCTGGTGTTGCTGGTGTTTGAGCGCGCTAAAACGGGCGATATCATTCAGGGCTTACCGCGGATTGAGGAGCTATTAGAAGCTCGGAAACCGAAGGAAGCTTGCGTGTTGGTCGAGCGACCGGGTACCACTCAGGTCGTCTTTACCGATGACGAAACTGCCAATGTCAAGGTGGTGGAAGAGGACGGCGTTGTAGCCGAGTATCCGCTCAATCCGGGGCAAAACTTACTCATCAACGACGATCAGTACGTTGTTGCTGCTGAGCCGCTCACGGATGGCCCAGCCAACCCCCACCAAATTCTGGAAATCTTCTTCAAGTATCACTTGTCTCAGGGTGAAGGCACCCATGGTTCAGCGATGAAGGCACTCCAGGAGGTTCAAACTTTCTTGGTGAACGAAGTGCAGTCGGTTTATCAATCTCAAGGGGTCGATATTTCAGACAAGCATATCGAAGTGATTGTGCGTCAGATGACCTCTAAGGCCCGGATCGAAGATGGTGGCGACACCACGATGCTGCCAGGTGAACTGATGGAAATTTATCAGATTGAGCAGGTCAATGAAGCGATGGCGATTACTGGGGGAGCCCCAGCGGAATATACGCCAGTCCTGTTGGGTATTACTAAAGCCTCTCTGAATACAGATAGCTTTATCTCAGCGGCGAGCTTCCAAGAGACGACTCGAGTGCTAACTGAGGCCGCCATTGAGGGTAAATCTGACTGGCTGCGCGGTTTGAAAGAGAACGTGATCATTGGGCGTTTGATTCCTGCTGGTACAGGCTTTAACGCTTATGAAGAACCGGCACCCATCCTCGATGCAGAGGAGGGCGTGGGCTTTGACGGAGCCATGATTGACGATGCAATGGCTCGTGACGTGGTGTTAGATGACGAATCGGCTCGAAGCTATAAGCTAGAGAGCGGTTTAGGTCTCTTGAAGGATGATGAGATGGTGGGATTCTCTAAGCCCGGCGACGCTGCGGCTGACAACGGCGGTGAAACCCCCCCTCCGAATGGTGCCGGGCTGGATGATGACAATCTGCTAATTGACGACAGCAGCGACATTATCTAGCGTCTACGATCACCTCACTGCCGATCAAAAAGGAGTCCTCACCTGAGGACTCCTTTTTTGCTGTTTGGCAAGCAGCCGTTGCGATCGGCCAAAGCGATTTCAGTAATAAAAATCCATTAGCCGGGGCGTTACGCTGCTGCTAGTATCATGGCTCTGCCAACGCTCACAACATCCGGCAGGTGACAGTCTGCTAAAGTCCGCCAATGCGACCGGGCGGCCAAAAGCGGACGACCGCCTTACCAATAATATTGTCGGCAGGGACAAACGACTCCGTCTCCCAAGCGTGACTATCGTAGCTGCTGTTGCGATTGTCGCCCAACACCAAATAGGCCTCTGGAGGGACGGTCTCAGGTCCCCAGCTATAGTCAGGCTCAGCCTTAATATAGTCTTCTTCCAGAGCGTTGCCGTTGACAAAGACCGTCCCGTTGGCAACTTCTACCGTATCGCCGGGGAGGCCAATTACGCGCTTAATGAAGGCATCTCGCCGCTTATCTTTGTCAAAGAGGCTTTCTGGCGGCCAGAACACAATGATGTCACCGCGTCCGGGAGGGTTGAGGTGGTAACTGATTTTTTCAATAACGAGGCGATCGTTGATTTCCAACGTGGGTTCCATAGAGCCAGAAGGAATGTAGCGAGCTTCTGCAACGAAGGTGCGAATGCCTAGTGCTAAAACGACACTCAAACCCAGGGTTTGTAACCCTTCAACGACGGGGTTGGTAGAGCGATCAGCAGCCTGGTTATTGGAGGTTTCCGATGTTTTCGGAGGCTGGGGGAAGTCAGTCATATTGGTCACAGCGTCCGTGAACGGTTCCACGAATATAGCCTATTGATCATACTTCATCCATAGCCTTTCCCATCCGGTCAGTGACCAGCTGTACAACCGGTCAATCTTCATTGCGCGGCGCGAAGGGTAACCGTTCCTCGTTGTCATTCTGATCAATGGTTCCTCGACCAAAGCCCTCTCGGGCGGTAGCGACGATCGCCTAGATACCGCTGCTATCCGTAGAAGCACAGCAGTTGCAGGCAATTAAGTAGGCGCTAGTTTTAGAGATGAGCCCCGTGGTGAACGCCAGATGATCTGAGGCGTCACGCCAGGGTGGGGGACTTCTAACTGATAACGGTATGGGTGAGGGGCAATGGGGAGCTTGCTTTAACCGCGAATTCGATGCGTCGATGCGGGGGCGATCGCCGACCTTTGGGGATAATGGGTCATCACCTGCGGATAGAACAGTTATGTTACCTGCTTTGACGGCACCGCTGAAGACAGAACGGGTTGCGGTCACGATTGAGCAGCTACCACTGGCGCTGCATGGCACCACCGTGGCCCAGCTTTCCGATTTTCATTTTGACGGGTATAGTCTGTCGCCCTCACTGCTGCAAACGGCGATCGCCCAGTGCAATCATCTGGCCCCCGATCTAGTGGTGCTGACGGGCGATTTTAATACCCGCAATCCGTCCGATATTGATGCGCTGACGGTCTACATACAGCATTTGCGCAGTCGTTTGGGGGTCTATGCCGTCTTGGGTAACCATGATTCCCCCAGCGCCAGGGTGAGACGGCGCGTGCAGCAGGCCCTAGCTGCCGTGGAGGTTGTTCCCCTCTGGAATGACATTGCCTATCCCTGGGGCGATCGCCTACCCCTGGTGGGACTGGCGGATATCAGCTCACCCGACTGTCAACCGGAGCCGCTGCTGGCCCAACTGCCCCCCAGTACGCCGCGGTTGGTGTTGGCCCATAACCCGGACACGATGGATAAACTCCGGTCATCCCGCGCTGATTTGGTGCTGTCGGGCCACACCCACGGCGGACAAGTCACTCTGCCTGGGGGGATTCCCGCGCCTAGCCTATTGAAGGAGCTG
>ERZ1740072.654-NODE-654-length-13758-cov-4.937021_pt1 | contig 13758 bp, 10 predicted proteins | sample MGYA00581733_ERZ1740072 | MGnify/ENA primary metagenome ERZ1740072 (study PRJEB43018, sample SAMN04849741) | marine metagenome | isolation source: floating plastic debris | place: Pacific Ocean | collected 2008-08-30 | study: EMG produced TPA metagenomics assembly...
CCCATAGCCCTCCACTACAATCTGTAGCTCTATTCTGGAGAACTGGTATTAGATCGCGAGGGGCAGTTCATTGCGATCGGCATGGGTTGGCTCACGACATCATCATCCATTCGAGCGAGGCGCCAGGTCTCTCGAAGAGACTCAAGAACTTCAAGAAAGGACTTGAGTTGAGTGCTTTAAGTCTTTTTGTGAGACTTTTAAGACGTGCTGGTACCGATTTCGTCTGTGACGAAAATGTGTGGTGTGGGTGATGGTTGGGCTGCGAGTGCGATCGCCGAGCCTGTCGCACGGCTCATCATCGCCTTGTAGACACGATGGTTCTCCCCGAAGTCAGCATATCTATTCCGTTGTATCTAGCTCAGAGTTTACTGATTCAGCGTTCAGCAGTTCCCGAACTTTTTGGAGCAGCTTTTTCATTAAAAATGGCTTTCTGAAAATTGTTATATCAAACAAACGAAACACTTGCTGGTCAATTGGCTCAAGCTCCCGAGCTGTTACGACAACAATGGGCAAAGCGCTCCCTTGTTGATGCATTTCTCTCAAGATCTCCATCCCATCCTTGCCGGGTAGCCCTAAATCTAGCAGCAAGAGATCAAAATTTTCTGCCAGCACCTTCTCCAAAACCACGTTGCCATTTGCGGCTACGTCGGTCGTAAATCCTGAGCGTTTGAGGCCTTTTTTAATAAAAGCTGCAATTTTCGGCTCATCTTCTGCGATCAAAATGCGACTCATACTCTCCGACAGGGTAATGCATACTGTAGCCAAGACAAGCAACCCCACAGGAACAAATTCTTTGCTTAACAAAAATTCACGGGTTGCTTCTCTACAGTAAAAATGGCTCAGTTAAGGCCAGCATTGATTGCAGATGAAAGTTTTCTCATGGGCGGAGACGGTAGCCCATGCCTCTAACCGTTTCAATTAGGCCATCCCCAAACTTTTTGCGCAAATATCCCACATAAACATCAACAATGTTAGAGCCAGGCGCATAGTCATAGCCCCAAACCGTGTCCAACAGTTGCTCACGACTCATGACTTGATTGGGATGGCGCAAAAACGTTTCCGCCAGGGTGAATTCACGGGCGGAGAGGTCAATTATTTGGCCCTCGACCTTAAGCCGCCGCGTCCGCAAATCAAGCACTAAAGGCCCGACCGCTAACATATTGCTCTGGCTCTCTTGGGCTGCCGTTTCCGCTGGTCGCAGCCGCGCCCGCACCCTTACCAGCAGCTCTTCAAAGCGAAAGGGTTTGGTCACATAATCATCGGCCCCCCGCTCAAAGCCACTGATTTTGTCTTGAATATCGTCCCGCGCTGTCAAAATAATGATCGGCGCTAAAAATCCCTGGCCCCGCAGGTCTTCAAGCAATTCCAGGCCATCGCGGCCCGGAATGCCCAGATCTAAAATCATCAAATCGATTTGACCATCTAACGAGATGGCTGACGCTTCTTCGCTGTTACCTGCTACTGAAATCGTGAAGCCATTGGAGGCCAATCCCTTTTTCACAAAGGACGCAATCCGCACTTCATCCTCCACAACCAGAATGTGAGTCATTAGCTCACCATCCTGACCTGGGGAGCCATCGGGGCCAAGCGCTCGATCGGCAAAATCAAGTTGAAGGTGGAACCCACGCCCACTTGACTGCTGAGTTCAATATGACCGCCATGGGCTTCGGCAATCGTTTTGACGATCGCCAGTCCTAAGCCCGCCCCTTCTGACCGGCGATAGGTATTAGCCACTCGGGCAAAGCGATCAAAAATTCGGGTTTGGTCGGCCAAGGAAATGCCCTCGCCTGTGTCGCGCACCCAAAATCGCACCTGATTATTGATGCGCTCAACGCCCAGCTCAATCACATCGTCCGGGAAGGTATGCTCCACAGCATTTTGCGCCAAGTTCACCAGGGCCCCCGTCAGCCACTGACGATCGGCCACAAACTTGCCCGACCAGTGCATGCTCAGTTGCCAATCGCGATCGCCCAGCGTCTGAATTTTGGCAAACATCTCAGACATAAACGCGATCGCATGCAGCGTTTCTAATTGCAAAAAGTCAGGCCGCTCAGCCTTAGTCAAAAGCAGCAAATCATTTACGAATCGTCCCATTCGCGCTAACTCATCCATGACCAAGGCTAGCGTTTCCTGCTGCTCTTGAGGGTCATCATCCATCAGTTCTAAATGACCTTGAATAATGGTCAGTGGGGTGCGGAGTTCATGACTGGCATCGTTGATGAAGCTGCGCTGTGTATCAAACGCCTTTTGCACCCGATCCATCATGGTGTTAAAGGTCGTGGCCAAGTCGGCGAGTTCGCCTGACCCATGAATCTCTAATCGCTCCGACAGATTGGTCTCATTGATGTCTTTAGCCGTTTTGGCCAGCTGTTGCACTGGCCGCAGCAGTTGATAACTGACCAACCAGGCTAGCAAAAATGACACGCCCACGACGCCTCCAGCGACTTGGGCAAAAATGAAAACACCTTCTAGGGCCTCAGCCCGTTCTCCGGCTGACAGGTGCGCTGCAATAAAAACCCCCAACGGCTCGTCATCCACTTCCAACACATGAGTTTTATATAAGACATTGCCAACTGCAGGATCACCGGTCGGAACGTTGGCGGATACGGTTTCTTGCAAATTTGCCCACTCCTGAGCCAAGTCAGAATCAGCCAGCGCCGTTGGCAAGATTCGCGGACTCGACTGATAAAATTCACCCCTGAGCGCCACGATGTGAAAGTTATCATCTTCGGGCAAATCATTTTCCAGATACGTTTCAACAAACTCCAGCAGCGCCGCTTGCGTTTCGGGGCTGTCGGCATTCCACTCGCGATAAGACTGCTGAAATTCTTCAAGTTCTTCTTGCAGATCGGCCCGTACCCGTTCATCGACCGCTGCAAATAAAAAATAGCGGAAGAGCGGCACCGCTGCGGCCACTACGGCCAACATCGTCATGGCGTAAATCAGCAAAATGCGGGTGCGAGTTTCGCGTCTAACTTTTTTGAGCCAATGACCAAGCGGCCACAGGGGTAAGGGCTCTGACGCAGGTAGGGGCAGCATAGAACTTTTCATAAACAAACCGATACAAGGGAGGCTAACGATGTTGAAGCGTGAGTCACACCAGAACGATGATCATCTCTCATCGGACTGACACATGCCCCTTGATTTCTCCCTTCGTGTAGCGTGCCCGGAGGGCGTGTTGCTGGGAGAAGTTGTACTCGGTTTCCCCAAAACTAGGGATTAGGGGCCAAAAACGCAGACAACTGCTTGAGTTCTGCCTCAAAGTCTTTGAAGCTTCTTCAGGTGGGTGATCAGATGTCCTGAGGCGCAAAAAGGTTCCTCAAGGGACGGATTAGCGATCGCGCAGGCGACACGTAAAGGTGACGCCTGCAGACGACCGGTGATTACCCCTGCCCCGAGCAGTGCAAAAAGATGAAGCCCCAGGCGTTGCTTCGCTCTCAACTAGCCGAAGCGGCAGCAATTTGTTCTATGCGTGCCATAGTGACTCGATTCAATCGTAAGTATAGATCTCCGCAATTTTAGCCAAGGAAAAGCCCGATTTTCCTAAGAATCTTCTCATCAAAGATTAATGAATCTTCATGAAGTGGGTCTCACAAAAACTTCATCTTTTCTTTAAAGAAAGACTCCAGAGTAGAAATATCGAACGATAACCTTCCCTACTCCCAGGCTACACAAATCCATAGATTGAGCATCATATCAGTCGCGCTTCGTTACCAACCCCAACTTTGTGGCCCTGTTCTGGGTTGCCGATTATCACCCAACTGTGTTTCCCGCCATCCAGCTTTGCACCTTCCACACTCACCAGGACTTACGTGATGAGGTTAATGGTCTATTCCCACGATGCGTTCGGGCTAGGCAATATCCGACGCATGGTCGCCATCTGTGACTACTTGCTCAAAGCCATTCCTGAGGTCTCGATTTTAGTGGTCTCAGGTTCACCCGCTCTGCATCAGCTCCGACTGCCCGATGGGCTCGATTACATTAAATTGCCTTGTCTGGGCCGCGATGCCCAGGGCAAGATGGGGGTTAAGTTCCTCCGAACTGAACTGACCGACACGCTCAAACTCCGCGGCGAGCTGATTCGCACGGCGGCCACAAATTTTCAGCCTGACGCCCTGCTCGTCGACAAAAAACCCGATGGCCTCAGGAAAGAGCTGCAGCCCACCCTAGACTATTTACAGCAGCACTCCCCCCAGACTCGGCTCATCCTGCTGCTGCGCGACATTCTCGACAGTCCCGCTGCCACGATCGCCCAGTGGCAGCGCGAAAACTACTACACCCTGACCACCACCCGCTACGACCAAGTGTGGATTGTCGGCAGCCCCCATATTTTTGATGCGCCCAGGGTGTATCAGTTTTCGCCCGAGCTGCAAGCCAAGACCCGATTTATGGGCTACATCCGCCGGGGCCAGGGTCGGCGATCGGCGGCTGAAGTGCGGCGATCGCTGGGCGTTACTACCGCTGAGCGGTTGATATTGGTTACACCAGGCGGCGGCGGCGATGGGTTTCGCTTGGCCAACACCTACCTGGATGCGACCGCCGCGATCGTGCCTGCCCAGCCCTTGATCAGTCTCATTGTCGGCGGCCCAGAGATGCCTGCTGCTCAAAAGCGGCACCTGCGGCAGCGCATTGAGCAGCAAGCCGATCTGCACTGGCTAGAATTTACTGACGATCTCGCTAGCTATATTACTGCCGCTGATTTAGTCGTCTCGATGGGCGGCTACAACACCATAGGCGAAATTTTATCGCTGCAGCGGCGAGCGATCGTGGTGCCCCGCACCGACCCCGTTGCCGAACAGTGGATTCGAGCCCAGCGGATGGCCGCATTAGGACTATTCACTACGATTCATCCCGATCAGCTCACCGTCTCTCACCTGGCACAGACGCTGTGCCAGGAATTGCGGATCCATCCGCCTACCCCCGGTTATCTGCTCGATTTCAACGCCCTGCCCCGCATTACGGCCGCCCTGTTGGGGCTCGTCCACGCCCCGCCGCGCCAGCCCGAACTGGTCGCTTAGCTCGCTGGAGCTACAGGGCGATATTTTCCGTTTGCTGTTCATTTCCTCACTGCTATGACTGCTCAAAAACCCGTGATTGGGTACTTGCTCAAAACCTTTCCCAAGCTTTCCGAAACGTTTATCTTGAACGAAATTTTGGAGCTAGAGCGACAAGGGCTAAACCTGCACATTTTCTCGCTGCGCCGCCCCTCTGATCGCCGCCAGCATCCGGCCTTGAGCCAGCTGCAAGCACCTGTGACCTATATTCCTTCTCTACTGCCCGAGTGGCATCATGACGAAGAAACTCAGCTGATCAAAAACCAGGTGGCCTGGGGGCAGCGTGACCCCAATCAGCTGATGGCAGCCCTGCAGTTTTACTGCGATCGCCCCGAAACCCGCCGCTTTAACGAGTTTTTGCAGGGTTGCTATCTCGCCACCGAATTAGAGCGCTTGGGCATTGAGCATTTGCATGTCCACTTTGCCAACATTCCCACGGCTACTGCCGAAATTGCCCAACGCCTGAGCGGTGTGCCCTTTAGCATCACAGCCCATGCCAAAGACATTTATCTGACCGAACCCGCTGCCCTAGATCGCCGCCTGCGTAGCGCCGAATTTGTGCTGACCTGCACCGATTTCAATCGCCGCTATTTGACGTCGGTTTCCACTTCTGACACACCGATTCACCTGTCCTATCACGGTATCGACCTGTCGCGGTTCACTCGCCACCCTGACGTGGCCGCCCCCCAATCGCCCTGGTCTGCCCGACCGCTGCAGTTGCTATCAGTTGGCCGGTTTTGCGAAAAGAAAGGCTTTGCCTACTTACTGGAAGCCTGTCAGCAGTTGCAGATTGCCGGGGTCAACTTTCACTGCAACTTGGTGGGCTATGGGCCGCTGCAAGCCGCCCTGGAAGCGCAAATTCAAGCCCTGGAGCTGACGGAGCGCGTCACTCTGGTCGGCCAACTCACCCAAGACCAGGTGATCGAGCAATATGGCCAGGCCGATGTTTTTGTGCTGCCCTGTTTGGTCACTGACGACGGCGATCGCGACGGCATTCCCAACGTGTTGTTAGAAGCCATGGCCTTAGGTGTGCCAGTGGTTTCCACGGCGATTTCGGGCATTACCGAGCTGGTGCAGTCGGGCCAAAACGGCCTGCTCATTGCTGAAAAAGATGTCGCGGCCCTCACTGCCGCTCTCCTGCAGCTTGAGCAAGATACGGCCCTCCGTCAGCGACTCGGCCAGGCGGGCAGTCGCACCGTCCATCAAAATTTCACCCTGACCGACAACGTGGGTCAAGTCAAAGACTGGCTGCTGCACGCCTTGCGCTCCCCCGCTCGCGAGCCGCTCTGGCCCACCACCCTTTCCCCCACTTTGGAGGCGGCTATCCGATGAAACGCTTACTGTTTTATTGCCAGCACATTCTCGGCATCGGCCATCTGATGCGCAGCATGGAAATCGTCAAAGGTCTCACTGCTGATTTCCAGGTGTGCTTTATCAACGGCGGCGAAGCGATCACCGATTTTCCCATCCCCCCCGGCGTCGAAGTCGTGCAGTTGCCACCGCTCAAAACCGATGATGAATTTTCGGAACTACACCTGCCGCCAGGGTTCGACAGCTTACCAGCCGTCTTTAGTGCCCGCTGTCAGCAAATGACCGCCGTGGTCGAGCAGTTTCAGCCCGACATTTTTATGGTGGAGCTGTTTCCCTTTGGCCGGCGACGCTTCTCTGCCGAACTGATTCCGGTGATTGAGGCCGCCCGCGATCGCGGTGCACGCATCGTCTCTAGCCTGCGTGACATCGTGGTCACCAAACAAGACCAGGCCCGCCACGAAGCCAAAATCTGCAAGCTGATCAATCAATATTTCGACCTGCTGTTGATTCACGGCGATCCGGAGTTTATGCCGCTAGAGCGCAGCTTTTCCCGCGTGGCCGACCTGCACTGCGCCGTCCATTACACCGGCTATGTGGTGCAGGCGACGGCCCCCCAGCCGCTAGCAACCGAGGGCGATCGCCGCGCTCAGCTCCGGGTCTCCACCCCGACGATTCTGGCCTCCGTGGGTGGGGGCCGCTTTGGGCATCAGCTGCTGCACTGCGTCGCTCAGGCCAGTCCTTACCTGCAGGCGCAGATTCCCCATCATATTCACCTGTTTGCCGGGCCGTTTTCTCCTGACAGCGTTTATGAACCCTTGCGAGAGCTGGCGCAAGCCTACTCAAACCTGACCGTTCAACGCTATACGCCTGACCTGGTCAGCTATATGCAGCAGGCCGATCTCTCGATCAACATGGGCGGCTACAACACCACGCTTAACGTGCTCAAAACCGGCACCCGTTCCATGCTGCTGCCCTTCACTGGCAACGATGACCAAGAGCAAACCATTCGGGCCGAACGGCTCGAAGCCCTAGGCGTCGTGTCAATTATTCGACCCGCCGACCTGCAGCCGGAGCGGCTAGCGCAGCGGATAGTGGCGCATCTGCAAACTCAGCCCACCCTCATCCAGTTCAACCTGAACGGGGTTGCCCAAACGGCCCAGATTTTGCGTGACTGGGTGCCTCCCTCGCCGGTGGCGGAGAGGCACACATCCCCCAGCCTCTCCACTGCCGCCTCAGTCTGAACCTCTTTCCCCCCAATATTCCCCTAACTGGACTAACCCCCATGACGACCCAACGTATTTGCATCACCACCTTAGAATTTCCGCCTGATGTGGGTGGCGTCGGTGAATCCGTCGCTCGCATTGCTCGCATGATGCAGGCCATCGGCTACGAAGTGCATGTGGCCGTGTTTCATTCCAAACAGCGTAAGGATGACACACTGCGGCGATCGCAGTGCCTGTCTAAAATTCAAGACGGCCTCTACGTGCACCGTCTATACCCCGCCATTCGCTCTGAAAATCCCATCGTGCAAGACTTCCTCAGTGAAGTCTATTTCCTGTTAGAGCAGCTGCATCAGCAATTTCAGTTCAGCCTGTTCCACGGCTTTTTTATCAACGAAACGGGCTTTTTGACGACCCTGTTGGCCAAAGAGCTGGGCATCCCCGTCATCAACAGTGTGCGGGGCAGCGACCTGCACAAGCACGTGTTTAACCCCAAGCAGCATGGTCAGGTCACGTGGACTTTGGCCAATTCTGACTGGGTCACCTGCGTCAGCGATGCCCTTAAAGAGCGGGCCTGTGTACTGGTGCCCGAACTGCGCCCCCGCGTCACCGCCTTTTGGAACTCGATTCAACCGCTGAATCTGGCCCATCTGCCCACCCCCACTCACCACGATCGCCTGCAGGGCACCGTCATTGGCTCAGTCGGTCGGTTTCGCGACAAAAAAGGGCTGGAATATTTGCTCGATGCGGGGGCTGAGCTGGCTCGCCAGCAGCCCATCACCCTGTTGCTGGTCGGCGATTACGCCGATCGCGAACGCACCTACTGGCAACAGCAGGTCGCCGATAGCCCCCTGCGCGATCAGGTCATTCTCACCGGTTTGGTTGACCGCCGCGAAGCGCTGGCCTACCTGCCCTACATCGATATCTTCGCCGTGCCCTCACTGCATGACGGCTGCCCCAACGCCATGTTAGAAGCCATGCTGGCCGAACGGGCCATCGTCGGTACCGATGTCGATGCCATTGGCGAAATTTTGTGCGATCACAGCAACGCTCTTGTCGTGCCTCCGGGCAATAGTCATGCCCTCGCCTATGCCCTCTGGCAACTGCTGCAATCGCCGGCCCTGCGCCAAAAACTGGGCCAGCAAGCACGTGACACCGTGTTGACCCAACTCGCCCCCGCCGGCGAGCAAAAAAATTGGGCTCAGGTTTACCTACGGGTCCTGCAGCCCCAGTCTGAGCCCGTGTTTGCGCTGTCGGCCTAAGGCCCGTTAAGTGTTTGCGCCCAAACCACAGATCGTATTCAAAGATTCTCTCTGTCAGGGTGTGACCGTACCCAACCCCGGCGATCGAAATGTTGTTTTAACGTCAGTTCGGGTTAAGGCAAAACCGGTTACTTTCCCCTCCCAGGAGGAGATTTGGCCCTCAAACTATCCGCAGATCCCTTGTCAGTCTTATCCCGACCTCAGGTTGTTTTAACCATCTCCTACAGGCGTGACAGTTGCGCCCGTCCAGCCTGAATCCGAACGATCAGGCTTTGCTCACCGTCCACCTATCCTTCTATTTGCTATGCATCCCAACATCACCCTCATCGTCTCGCCGCGCGAGCGCTTTAGCCACACTCGCCAGGCGCTCGAAAGCCTCTATGACAACACCGAGCTGCCTTTTCAGCTGGTTTATGTCGACGGCGGCTCCCCGCGCCAGACCCGCGACTATCTCCAGCAAAAATCCATCGAGCACGGCTTTGAGATCGTGCGCACCGAAAGCTACCTGGCCCCCAACCAGGCCCGCAATCTCGGCCTAGCCAAAGCCACCACCGAATACGTCGTCTTCATCGATAACGACGTCGAAGTGGCCCCCGGCTGGCTGCGTCACCTCGTCGCCTGCGCAGATGAGACCCAAGCGACTGCCGTTTGTCCGCTCACCTGCATTGGCCAACCCCTTGGCCACAAAATTCACCTGGCCGGGGGCGAAGCCCGTATCGTGCTGCAGGTCAAAGGGGACGATCGCCAGCGTCGAGTCCACGAAAAACATTACTTCGTCAATCGTCTCGTGGCCGATGTGCAAGACCAACTGCAGCGTCGTCAGTGCGAATTTGCCGAATTTCACTGTGTGCTCGTGCGGCGATCGCTGTTCGACACCATTGGCCCTCTCGATGAAAACCTGCTGAGCACCCGCGAACACATCGACTTTTGCCTCACCTTGGCACGGGTCGGCGGCACCGTTTACTGCGAGCCCGCTGCCGTCGTCACCTATGTGCCAGCCGTGCTGTGGCGGCCCTCTGACCTGACCTTCTTTATGCTGCGCTGGAGTGATGAATGGGAAATTCGCAGCCTCAAATATTTCCGTAAAAAGTGGGACTTGCCCAAAAAAGATAAATACTTCCGCAAGCGCTATCGCCGTCTGGGCTACCGGCGTCACCAAGCCTTTATCAAACCCTGGGTCAAACGGCTGCTCTGGGGTCAAGCGCCCCCTGCTGTTATGCGTCCCCTGGTTGCCCTCGATCATCAGCTCAACCGCTGGCTTAGCGATCGCTACTATCGTCAGCATCCAGACCGCGTCAAACTGCCCAAACGCCCTATCGTCCCAGTCAGCCAAGCCCGCGATCTGGTGGCGTAGGGTGCGTCATCGCAGGGCATGACGCACCGCAGCCCATCTGCTGCTGCTGAATTGGGCCAATGCCACAACACCCTCGACATCAATCCTGCTATTTAGAAGTCGGTCAAAGCTATGCCTGCCATAGCCTCTAGACCATGCCTACGCGGATTAACCTCACCGCCTGTGGCACCTCTCCTTCTCAAGGAGAGGTTTATCAAAAATCTGCAGAAGAATTTTTCCTGATTGAGACAGGAGTTCTGGTTCTTCTCCCCAATAAGGCTACGGCTTCATTTTTATCCCCTGCATTGGGTTAGATCCCCCTTAATCCCCCTTAAAAAGGGGGACATCCCAGTTCAAATTGGATAGAGCCCCCTTGTTAAGGGGGCAGCGACAGCAGGGGGATCGGCCGTTCTAGAAATGTGCATAAGCAGAAGCCTTAATAAACCTGAGTTCAGGATAAGAATAAGTAACGCTTTTACCCGCCTACGGAGCCTCAAATCCCCTCCCAGGAGTGGAAATATCCAGCTTCGGTTTGAACCCGAACTGACGTTAATAAGGAGAGGAGAGGTTCTACAGCCAGTAAAACTGCCGCCGCCCATCTCGTGGTGCGTTGGGCTAACGCCGCAATACCCCTACACCGTTGTCTTATCACCATGCCTAAACCTAAAAAACAAACTCTGGGGGCCGCGTTGCCCAGCCTGGGCAAAATCCTGCGTCATTTTTGGCCGCATTTGCGACAGCAGCAGGGGCTAATCGGCACCGCCTTTATCGCCCTCCTGGCCGAAACCGCCATGCGCCTGCTGGAACCCTGGCCCCTCAAACTGATGTTCGATCGCGTCATTCTGCCAGGATTTCAGGCTGACTCGGCGGTTTTGCCAGGGCCGTGGAACCTATCACCCATTGCTTTGCTTACGGGATTAGCGATCGCCCTAGTGCTGATTGCGGCCCTACGCGGCATGTTTGCCTACGTCAGCGCCGTCAACATGGCCGTCGCGGCGACCCGCATCATGACCGACATCCGCAGCACACTGTACAGTCACCTGCAGCGGCTATCCCTCTCCTTCCACAATCAGGCCAAAAGCGGTGACCTGATCACCCGCGTCACCTACGACATTGAGCGCCTGCGAGAGGTCACCGTTGTCGCCGTGCTGCCGTTGCTCGCCAATACGCTGACTTTGCTGGGCATGGTTGGCGTTATGTTCTTTTTGAACTGGGAGCTGGCCCTGATCGCGATCGCGATTTTGCCCCTGTTTTTGTTCACTACCCGCCATATGGGCGGCAAAATTCAGACCGTGGCCCGGCGACAACGTAAGCGCGAAGGCGCAATGGCAGCCTCAGCGGCGGAGGCGATCGGGGCCATGCAGGTGGTGCAGGCGCTGTCGCTAGAATCCATGCTGGAAAAATCCTTTGCCAAGCAAAACCAAAAGAGCCTGAAAGAAAGCGCCGAAGCGCAGCGGCTGCGAGCGGGGCAGGAACGGTTGGTCGAGATCCTCGTGGCCGTCGCGACGGCCCTCGTGCTCTGGCGTGGCGTGCAGCTCACCATCCAGGGGGCAGTCACCCCCGGCGACCTGCTCGTTTTCATCACTTACCTCAAAGTCGCCTTTAAGCCCATGCGCCAGCTGGCTAAATACACCGGGCAAATCGCCAAAGCCACTGCTTCAGGCGAACGCATCATTAGCCTGATGGAAATTCAACCCGACGTCCGTGACTGCCGGGGCGCGATCGCCGCTCCGCCCTTGCTCGGGGCCGTACAGTGCCAAAACGTCACCTTTGCCTACCGCCCCGAGCAAGGCATTTTGCGCAACCTGAGCTTTACCGTGCAGCCAGGAGAGCAGGTGGCGATCGTCGGCCCCTCCGGTAGCGGTAAATCAACCCTCGTCAGCCTGCTGCTGCGCCTTTACGACTCGATTGAAGGCTGCGTGCTGATCGACGGTCACGACCTGCGCTAATATACCCTCGCCTCCCTGCGCCCCCAGATCAGCATCGTGCTGCAAGATAGCGTGCTCTTTGCCGCCAGCGTCGGCGACAACATTGCCTACGGCAACCCCCACGCCACCCCCGATGACATTGTGGCCGCCGCCCAACTCGCCAATGCCCATGAGTTCATCATGGCCCTACCCGACGGCTACGACACGCCGCTCGGTGAACGCGGTGCGACCTTATCTGGCGGGCAACGCCAGCGCCTCGCGATCGCCCGAGCCGCCGTCCGCAATGCCGCGATCGTCATTCTGGATGAACCCACGACCGGCCTCGATAACGCCAGTGAGCATCTCGTCACCGAGGCCCTCCAGCGCCTCACCCAAAATCGCACCACCTTCTGGATTTCTCATAACCTTCACACCGTTCAAGACGCCGATCAAATCTTTTATCTCGAACAGGGCCAGCTACAAGAACGCGGCACCCACCCCGAACTCATGGCCCTCAACGGTCACTACGCCCGGCTCTACCGCCTGCAAGAAAATCAATCCGCCTTAGCCGTCGGCACTTCCTAGCCTGAACCCTCGTCACTCTCCCTACCCTCACCCTGGGCTCCAGCGCTCCCTACCATTCCCGACCCGCTACTCTCCACCCTCTACCCTCCTCACTCCCATGATTGCTCAACTCCGTTCCCCCTCACCACCGTCAACCTTTCTCCCCGGCTACCATCTCCCGCCCATCGCTCCCACCAGCACCCGCGTCATTTTGCTGCGCCATGGTCGCAGCGATCGCAACGACGCGGGTTGCTATCAGGGCAGTAGCGATGTCGGCCAGCTCACCCCTAGTGGCCTGGCCGCCTCTCAAGTGATGGGACAATACCTGACCCGCTGCCCCATCCAGGCGGTTTACGTTAGCCCCCTCAGACGAGCTAAAGATACCGCCGCCGCCCTTTTACCCCACCTCACGACCCCCACACTCAAACGCGTGAGCACCCACAGTCTGCTGCGCGAGATCAGCCTGCCCGCTTGGGAAGGATTGCGCTATGAAGACGTGCGATCGCACCAGTCAGCGGCCTACCACACCTGGCAAACTGCTCCTCACGAGTTTCAAATGTGGCCGGAGCGGGGCGAGCCCTGTTACCCAGTGCGTGACCTCTACCAATGCGCCCAGCAGTTTTGGCACACTACCCTGCCTCACCATCACGGCCAGACGATTCTCATCGTTAGTCATGGCGGCACCAACCAAGCGCTAATCAATACCGCGCTGCAGCGTTCCCCCCAAGCCCATCACAGCCTGCAGCAAACCCATAGCGGGCTCACCGTTTTTGATGTGGATGCCACCTTCCATCAGCCCGCTCAGCTACACCTGCTGAATCTAACCCTAGGCTCTGCTCCCAGCGCGATCGCTGCACCCCATTTACCCAAACTCAAAGCTGGCAAACAAGGCGTGAGATTGCTGCTTCTGCCCTATCAGCCGGGCCTGATGCCCGATCCGACCCTGGCCTCAATGCTGCGATCTGCCACGATTCAGGCGGCAGTCGTCGAAGATCACCAAACTGCCGCTTGCCCTCAGCCCTATGCCTGTCATCGCATCGCCGAATCGGTGCTTACCCACAACCCTGAAACGGTCGTGCTATCTGTGCAGCGATCGCACTTCTGGCA
>ERZ1740072.656-NODE-656-length-13750-cov-7.133771_pt1 | contig 13750 bp, 4 predicted proteins | sample MGYA00581733_ERZ1740072 | MGnify/ENA primary metagenome ERZ1740072 (study PRJEB43018, sample SAMN04849741) | marine metagenome | isolation source: floating plastic debris | place: Pacific Ocean | collected 2008-08-30 | study: EMG produced TPA metagenomics assembly...
AAAAAAAGGTAGCTAGCCTTTGTAATCTCGTTGTGCATGGTTATGTTTGTCGTTGATCAATGACCAAGTGCAACAAAAACACTGCCTTTTACACTTTTTCTTGTTATCAAAAGTAAATGAGTCATTGCTAAATTTACTATAAATTAGGCGGAATGTTACTAAAATTGGAGCTTAAGTTGTAAATGTTACTAAAATTAGACTAGATATTGATGTAACAGAATCGTAAAATAGAACATTCTTGTAGTGTAGAGACGGTGTCAGAATAGTTTTTCGCCACATCAGAAACCTTTCCTCGCTCGGTCAATTTGTGACTCCTATTTTGAAATCAATTTCTGATAAGCAATTTTTTTAAGTATTGGCAACAATTGTTTCATAAATTAACAATTGATTTTTTCACAAAAATTAATTTTTATTTGTCTTCTTCACCTCAAATAATAATTTTTTTGGTCAATTTCCAATATTTTTGATTCCTATGTAATTATTTTTGGAATGCCACCATAAAAATTTTCAGTACAATGAGCGAATTTCCATTTTTGAAGGTCAATATTGAATTATTGTTGCTTATAACCTATGCATGCCAGAGACGTAGGCTCCAAGTGAACTCTGTCCAAGTCTCATTCACAAGGCAACAATAATGCAGGAACATGATGTCAGAAATTATGGTCCTATTTTTATACTCATTTCCTTGAGCCTAGGTTTTTCTATTATACGGTTACACGCATACTGCCCCAGCGTTTGCCCGATAACAAAATGGGTCAACGAATAGAGCAAGACCCGGCATAAAGTTTCCTGCGTCTTATATGCATACTATGATCACACCCTAAACTGTTTTGGGTAGATGTTAGAGGCCCAGCTATCAACCCAGTTTGAGCGCTTAAACTAGATCACACCACACATAATCTGGCTAACATCAGCAACTATAATCAATAGTATAACATTCACTCCTCTTAAATTTATGGAACGATAAAACTGGTGAAAATCTTATTTTCATCAGTCCTTATTCAGCATCGACTATAATCACGTCATGTAGATGAGGTATCATCACGATTGATTTTGACTATCAGGAGGTCATAACTAATACTAATACACTCTAAAACACACTATTTCAGCGTATATTTTATTTATCAGGCACCGAGATTCAAGTTTGATCAACCCAAAGACGCGTACCTGTATTACGATAGGACACCCAAAACCTCATAATTTCAAAGGGCAAGCCTAAGATCTACCGGGTATGTCTGGTGAGAGAAAATAACTCCACTGCACCAATCCTTTCGCAGAAAAAACTTTTTTCTCTGTTTGGGGGGCAATCTTTACAGAATTTACCCCTCCCCACAGACCAATTCTAGGTCCTTAGGAGGGTCTGACATCAGGTCGTGGGAGTGACTAAATGTCATGGTCATGAATCAAAATACATGTATAAATAAATACATGTTTTAATTTCTAAATGTTAAACAAATAATCTTCTTTCAAATTTTTAATTAATTTTAAATTTATTTTTCCTTCCATCACATTTCAAACCAATGCATTTTTGCCTGAAGGCATAATTAAAATGTATATTAGTTTAGTGCGATATAAAGAAGCGACAACAATTTTTAAAATTTAGTTAAATGAGGCTATATAGAACTGGTGAAAACGGGATCGTTCTTTCTCACTCTTCTTCACTCCAAAGCCTTATTTTCATTCGATGGGGGAGTTTTGTGACTCACATGGTCGAGGCTTGAGGATTTACAGGATTTTGAGTGCTAGCGAGTGATGTATTGACAACAAAGGTTTTGAGAAAGTATAGTACATTGGTAAATTGTTTCATGTTTATCCTTTTTGTAAGTTTGACCAGCTTTATCCGCTGCTATCCAATGTAGCCAAGTGCATAATGTCTAGGAGTACTCCTTGCGCTTACTGTTGTGCAATCAGTTCCATAATCTTGGCAATATTTTCCACGTAATTCCATTGTTTATTGTAGAATCCCCAAAGCAAAAGGAGTTGCCCTCTTTTGTTAAATGTACTTTTATCTGATTGGATAAATCCACAAATAAGTATCAACAAAAGCACATGCTGTGACGCAATGACGCGGGTAGGTTCCAGGCCATGTCCAGCTCTGATTCCAATCTTCCTGCTTGGTTTCGGCTGCGAAAATTGAATTTGGTGCCTACTTTGGCTACTTTTGTACCCAAGAGGATATACTCCCCCATCAAAACTTGCCTGTGTGCACACAAAAGAGTGTTGTCATGTTTCGTTAGTTATGTTATGTTGCATAATATGGCCCAATCGACATTGATGACCTTCGACCTTGCTTAGTACACAACGTTTTAGATCAGTTGGTGAGTGGACTGGGACTTATTGAGTGAGTAATGGGGAACGCCATATTGCTTGCAGGGCTTTAAGGATTACAAGACAGTTGGTAATGCAGGGACTCATGTGGACTGCGGTGGCCGGGACAACCATACTATGGACTACCTAACTGGTGAGTAAATCTCTTATAAATTGTAGCAAAGAGTGTAGTGAATGTGTTAATGTTGGGTCATTGAATCAACAGGTTTAGGGCTGTTGTCATCATCAGTGTTTCTTCTAGCTTGCTGTAGGTAGTACTCAGTTTGGTAAAAGCTTATCACTGCAGTCAAAATTCATGGGTGTAGATATTAAGGGCCTCTTCTCTGGTTTAGGGATTACTCATTTATGTTGCTAATCATGTGTGTGCCTCAGGCTGTGTGGCTGTGGATCATCCATCTCTGCTGCCATGCCTTAGATTTGAGTCTCAATCGTGTTTTCGTTCCTGTTATCATCATAATACATCTGAGTGCATTGAACCTACATGTTGTTGAAACCGGTGATCGCTGTCTTTCGCAAAGCCCGCATACATTATTTGCGTTCGAGGCATCATTCTTGAACTTTCAACCGTTGACGCCCCTCCAGGTGTGACACCAAACGAGTGCGCTATCCAGGATACATGTGATCACTGCGCAACACTGTCTCGCAGTCCACAGCTCAATCTGAGAGTCCATCTAGAGCTGCATACGCCAGTGTCAGGTTATCACTGTTAGTTATTACAGAGGCACATGTTCCTTTTTCCTAGATCTGTCTGGTACGAATCTTCTTACTCCTGTTTTACATGATGTTGGATTAAAGCCATGCTTCACCATCTTGCAGTCATCATCTGCCATCTACCCATCTCTTGATCCACTACACTTGCAATATGGGGATGATTTTGATACCTGGTAGGTACATTTTTTATGATGAATGTATGATGAAGGTTCTCATTATTCTACAAAGCTGATAAAAGCAATCTGTAGTTGGTCTTGGCAGCAGAGGCTGACAAAATTCGTTTGGGAGCACCAGTTAGGGCTAACATCAACATGCTCATTTTTCTCAACTACATTTGACATAACATTTATGTATTCTCCACCTCTGCTTTAAATCAGCTAGGTTTAATTTTGCTCTATTCCCATCATGATGACCCAAAGTGGGCATTTGGTTTACTCAGACCTGAGATTCCCTGGCGACGCAACTTCAGCGACTGCTGACCATACATGACCATTGACATAAAGCTATAAATGGTAAAGGACATCACATTCCCAGTTATAGAATGTATCATCCTTTTTTTCGTATTCCCACTGTTAACACCCTGTTAACATCTGCCTCTTGATCTCTCAGTGATAAAGTGCTGTCAAATATAACACCACTCCTGTACGTGCCTGGGGCATCTTGTTCAAGGTGACTCAAGGACAAACCCCAGGGTTTTTTCTACCAATTTCTCTTGCTCATCCATGTGACAACTCTACTATTGGTTGATAACATTCAATTCTAGCAGTATACGCCTAACCAGGTGTTGAAATATTTGAATATCCCATCATCATCTACCTCAACACTTAATTGGTGTAATCAGACGGAAACTACGGAGTGAGGACTTGGGGGCTGGCAACATTGATATAAAGAGTGTCACATTAGATCGCTTGATGCTACGCTCTTTTGGCTCGTTGTGTTTCTTTGCTGATCTAATAATTCCCAGGGATAAGTCTGTCGGTATGAACATGCATGTATGGGGAAGCATGGTTAGAAAACTGCAGCGTCGGAAAGATAGAGGCGGCGCAGTGGTGTGTGACTGCGATTTTTAGTTTTGCGAGCTATACCGGATGCCCTGCCTGCCCGGTAATGGAGCTTGGAGACGCATATAGGTTACCATGCCATTACTTTGGTTCCTCATTTCCAAGTCGCTTACATAGTGTTGCCGTCTCTTGATTACCAAATTGGCATAATACGCTCAACAACCGAATCTCCAGTTCTTATCTCACTGCATGGGTTACTGGCACTGAAACTGTTACCATGACTCAGAATTATGGGAGTATCTTGATCGCTCTGTCACAGTTTTTTCTCAGTTTAAAACAAACTGCGTTGGAGAGGAAAAAACCTATCAGATGACACGGCCATACATTAGAAGGTGCCTCTATCAGTGCTGCCATCTAGTCCGGGTTGTGGCTACTCGCAGCAGCATCTCACTGCGAGACAGCGAATTGTTTATTCGTGAGACGAAGGGTGGCTAAACATACATAAATTGATGTAAATTGTATTTTAGCGCTAAAGGGTATTCTTAACGCTTGGTGTGACTGAAAGTGTTGCACTGTGTCCCAAACTCTATTCAAACTACACCCATACTTGCTAGCCCTAGACCAGCCTCTATATCATAAGCCCCTATTCCTATTCAGCCTTTGAAGGATTTCACGGTGCAAAAGAATTTTAAAGGTTTTTATATCTCCAAAGAAAGATTAAAGGGTTTTAGGTCTACAAGCACCCTGCACTATATTGTTTGATCATTTTGTGATAAGAATTCTTCGCACAGGGTATATAATGCAATCAACTTGTATTTTGATTACATAGGGAGGCTGCGTATGCGATTGCAAAGGGACAGGCCTGATTATATTGACCTTGCGAGATAATCAATAGTAATGCCCAGACATCAATGGGGCACTTGAATCAGGCTGACACACATATATGCTATATGATTGTGTAAGAGCTGGGGTCAGCCCGGTTCTGTTTTATACTGCTGACTCTAAAAAGCTGTCATATGAAGAGCCCGCTGCATTTCTGGGCGTAACCGTCGGCGCTGCAATTTAATGTCAGCCCAAACTTGGCCAGTATTACAAAATGGAAATGTCATCATGGTATGATATGACCCCAATTTAATAGCTCCTCGCATTCCAGACTAGTGTTATATAATATTACATCATTCGGTCTATGTTATTTGCTTAAGTATATAGAGTGCTTAAGCCCTATGCTAGAAACCCTATACACTGTAAATTCAGATTGTTAAGGCCTTACTTATGATATAGTTAGATTGTTGGCTCGACTTTCAATCAAGACATATCTGACCCCAGGGGCCTCACAATGCATGTACATTGCACTGGGAATCAATTGATATGATGTAATCTCTCAGTATAAAAAACTGAATCCTGCATCCCATTGTGTACGCGATGCTGCGGGCAGCCACTTACTGGCCTGAGAGCCTTATGTGTCTGTGTTTGAATGATGTTTAAATTGAACACATTTTATGGACGGTTCCTAATCGACATGCGCCATTTCTCGCTGTGCCGTAGGATGAGCCAAACATTAGGTTAGGGTGAAAGCATAATGTTGGAGCCAAAAATGCTACCGTTATGGCATTGTGTTTCAACTAAAGCCCGTTGAAAAACTTGGGTGGCGCTGTAGGGGCCGAAGCATTATACTGGTACGGTACATGTTTCAAGTGAAGCGGAAAAAAATTAGTTTTGGCTGCATTTCAGGTGTCTGTGTGCATTATTGGAAATGACTGAACAATCTAAATAAAACTTCTGGTCCGGTTGGCCTGTTATTGTGTTAGCTTGCATAAGGAATTAATTCACTAAACTCCCGCCTATCTTACTGATTGGATCCATTTTCAAACTGACTATCGACAATAGTCCATTCAATATGGTGATAATTTCCCCCAGGGCCAACGGTGCTATTTTCAATATTTGGGTGAACCATAAAACATTATGAGTTTGCCATGGGATCGTGTCACACATTGGGCGTGGAATTATTTGCCAGTATTGGCAGTAATTTTTAATGCCTCGTCCTTTTTATGTATGCGACTTCTCCAAAAATAAGTCTTCTCCTAAAATAATCAACTCGTGGTCCGCCTTTGCGTTCGTGATGGCATTAAATGAAACTTGCTCAGACTTCTTGATTGATGATGTCATAACTGTTTAGATATTATTGTTGCTCGTTGGTGGACCAATGAACTGCTTTCCTACCCCTAGTCTGTAAATCAACATTCCATCCCAACTATGCCGGGTGAAGGTAATTATCGTGATGGGACGGAATTAATTGACAGTTTTAGAGGCCGTTTCTAGCCAATCATTGTGATGAAGGGTGGAGCTTAGGACCCTCACTTTACCACTCTTCCTTTTGTCTCCATTTTCTTTATGGCATAAATTCTGGACAAGCCTCCTCTGGTGGCACTGCGAGGCACTGGTTTAGAGTCCCGTTATGCATGACAGAGTCAGTTTGCAGAAGATCACTCCGCGATTGCTGCAGCTTATGAGTGGACCAGAAAGAGAAGCCAAACAGAGGCTGGACGGTGACCTCTTTGATTGTCTCGTCCACCACACATCCTCAGATGCTCTTATCTGGCGGGCGCGGCAGCAGTCAGGTGTAATAATAATCAAGTTTGTTGGCCCCTCTTGGGAAATTAGCTGCTCATCATCTTGGGAGAGTTAGGGTGTGGAATTACCTCACACTGGATTAGAATTCACATCGGCGGCTGTATGGTAGTAGACAGACATTTGCCAATGCTCTGGATTCAAGATAAACATCTGATGATGGAGGAGATCTCTAGAAAATGGAGGATAGATACGGCTGTAGCTGATCTTGTTTCCTCACATTTACAGTTCTCTGGTGAGTTCTAATCACATCATTCTCCTCTTCCATCTCATCCCTCTACAACAACCGACGCAAGTCTCTACCCTAAAACCTTAACTGATCTCATCTCTCAATACATAGTACTGCCTGCACAGTTTTTATTCGTATTTCCGAAGCGAATGTCTTCGGCAGATTGGGCAGGAAAAAGCTTAGCGCTCCCGTCCATTTGAGGTCATATCCCTGGCAGCACTTCCTTTTTGCCCTGTGTGGGGTTATATGTCGCGTTTGGCATCTATTGTTCTGTGCAGACGCTATGGGCCTCAGTTTTGTCTGCACTCATGTGGGGTGGTACGTTAGCAGACAGACACATTTATTCAGCTTCATCAGGTCCCGATTTGAATTGATTGATGATTGGGCATCTTTTCAATTTACTCAATCAATAATTGGATATCTATTCATCCAGACTATGGCTATTGTATTCGGTGTTAACATTCTTGGGTTTCATTCTATGCATTACAACTATTGGTGTACTCGGTTTCAACACCTGAGGTGTATGCATGAATATTACTGCTCAAAATTCACAAGTTATCAAGAGTTATTATAAACGGGAAATACAGCAGAGAAATTCTCATGGGGTGATTGGACCCGTCTGGGTTACTCACATTTATTCTTGTTTTGAGTATCAAAGCATGAAAAAAATACTGATAGTTTTGGTTAATTGTAGTATGTACTTAAATCTGCAGTAGCAAAAAACTCACCATTGCAATTTTTCTTAAAAAATGAAGCATTCAACAAAGCCCTGATTTGTTTTAAAAAATTTTTTCTATGCACCGGCTACAATCATGAGATGTCACAAATAAAAAATTAAGAAAATTGGCGGTTACGACTTCCATGAAATTATATGAAGTCATTGTGAGGTCGTGCCAACATGCTGTCGCTGTGTTTATTAAAGTCAGATAAACTTTTTCCCGCTCACGATTTCAATTGCGAGGGCGGAAATGCCACGTTGTCTTCACAAAAGTACCGGTATGTGTAGCCTAGTTAACACTTGCCCCACTTTCGGTTATATTGCATACTAACAAACCGGTGACCTATCATTGGCAAACGTTACCTTGTGCGCACACAGTTGTTAATATGACAACCGTGTTTTTTTCCTCTACCAGCCGGATAAAATTGACAATATTGTCAAGCGATTAAATTTATACAGTCCAAGCAGCCTCTTGCTGAAAATTTATATAACGTGTTTTGTTATAATGAGAATCCATTGAGGCTATGCAAGGTCGTTTGGACCGTCACTGCTTGCTCCTGAATTCATATAAGCATTTAAGCGACCCTCCTATAGCTTTAGGAACCCCCACGCTCCGCCCATCTGCAAGCAATCGCAGCCGCAGTGCTGGTAGTCTAACTAATTTTAAAATTAGATTCCGAAGTGAGGCGACCGCAACGACTTTTTACTTTAAGTTTTAAGATTTTTTAAAAAAAAGTATTTTACTGTTTTTAAATGTGGAAGCCTGAGAAACATGCAGCTATTGAATAATTTTGACCGTTGCAGTGTGTATTTTGGTGAGTAAATTTGATATTCCGCCACGTATGTCTAGTGCCTGCCAAGGTATATAATTGTGCGACAATTTCTACCTTGCTTGACTAGACATATTAATTGGTAGTTTTATCGACAGCGACCTTGTTTTGGCCCTTCATTGGATGTACCGTGGTATGTATTCGTAGCTATTAGTCCAAATGACTCATTGATAGTCCAATATAAATCTCAATCTCGCATCTTGTGGAACATCTTAATTTAAAGTACAGACGTCGGAAAGCCCATAATTTTTGGTTTCGAAGGTGGTAATTTGGCCAAAACTTGATTGCCCTTCCAGACAGCATTGGATAGATGGAGCGTGACTGGTTTGTTTGTTAATGTTTTATTGCGGGTTTCGCTGCCTGCGCTGGTACCATCAAAAATTGCAGTTTTTTTTCAATTATTACCCCAAGCCAGGTTTTCTTGGCTAGTTAAATGGACCGAAAAATTCCGGCAATTATTATTGTTTGTAGTCATGGTTTCAAAAACATTGGGCTCTTATTCTCATGTTACTTCAACAAAACCTAAAACTTTTCCCTTGGCCCTCTCATAATGATGGTGATCAATCTTTTAGATCGGTTTCGCTCCATCAAGTTTTAAGGCACTTCCTTGAATGTATCGATGTATGGTCACGAATTATGACGGTGTTGATTGCCTTCATACACTGCTCAGCGCCGTAAGCGGCCTTCGATATTTTCAGCTGATTGGTTAGTTTGCTCAGGGTTTTTTGTGTGAAGTCATTATTGTAAAGATACGATAATAAATAAGATACCGGCTTTGTTATGGTGTTCTGGTTTTCGGCCCAAATTGATTTGTCACTATCCCTGAATCGGGATCATATTTGAGACAACTTCTTGTGCTGGCATTTGTGAGAAAAGATACCTATTATTTGATACTTTTAATTTGAATGTATGACTGCTGAGGACTAACCTTGAGCATATAAGGGGGCCCCTAATTTAACAATATACTTTATATAGTGGCACTCGGTTTTATTTCATAAAACCTTTCGTGTCATTACCGACTAAAATAAGTAACAGTTTTTTATCAGATCTTACTGGCTGCTGGTGAAACACGTGTAATGTTGTGGGTCATAGCCCTCATAATGTACATTCTCGACATATGCATTTGCAAAGGGGAGGGGGGCCTGCCCTAATTTCCAAATGCAACATGAGCTATCAAAACCGATTTACATTGTTTTTTCTCGTTTCCTCATTATTTTAATGCCCAGTGACAGCGGATTCGTTATGTAATTTCGTCGTAAGCGATTACGTTTGATTCTTCCGTTAATCTTCAAATCGACGTCGGGGAATGGCAACTGCGCTTTACCGTTGACATGCTTTGACAATGACGTGTCCTGTTGATGAGATTCTGCGTTGTAGTCTTCGTCCATGGCGCTAAAAAGCCGGTTTGTTGGAGGAGTCAGCGACTTCTTTGAGCCTGCATTGATGGCAGATTTTGGAGGGCGAGGCGGGGGAGATTTTAGCTGCTCGCTCTGATCACAGGCTTGGGTTGAGTTAATGAGCACGTAGCACACATAATGAGCAGGGTCATTGGCCACATTATGTCAGACTGTATGCAGCAAAGGATCACCATTAATATTGTATGTTTCAGTATGAAAACTTTCCTGTCAGCTTTCTCTGCTGCATATCATCATCGGCCGGCCATGAGTGGAAGGGAAGAAAAATTTACCTGCTTTATAACTTGTTGCTAACAGCTGCTCACATCGTTTTGCCCGCTCAAAGATCGGACGAATCTTAAAACTCACTTTTTATAATGTGGCTTTCTCAGGCCCTTTTGCATTGTCGTGATGTGTAAACTGTGAACATTTCTGATCTTCTGTATAATTCATAGACGGATTTTGTCTATGGTATAATTTGTCAGTTCACCTAGCCTTGATAACATTTGCTCTTCAAATACCGCTATAACAGACATTGTGAAGGGAAAGCTTGCCTAGCGTTATACACTAAAATACTAAAATTTAATGATCTACTTTCAATGTCATTATGTCGTAACAACTGACAATAATGCGGCCTGTGACAACTTTGGCTTTATATTAATTCGGGGGTTCGACTTCCAGACTACCATGCTTTACAATATGTAATAATTAATTTCACTCCAAAATAATTTGATTGTAGTGTTTTCAATTTTGTACTGTTTTCGGGCCATGTTGATGTTGGTGTGCTGGGTAGCCCCTGTGACACATACTGGTAGTAAATAATAATGCAAGAATGTCAGGAAAGGCCTTGAATGGTTACAGTATTTCACATTTGTGGTGAGCATACCAACCCATACTGGTAAATTCACCACACTCTCAATCCATAGGGTTATAATTTAGGGGGCTTGATATTGGAGCAATAATTATCTCAAATGCACAGTCTAGGTTGTGCTTTGTTATGTAATATTCGCTTTATTGACACAGCAAAATATTCAGGCATCATTTTTATTGCCAATATCCATATTGAATACCCAGGGCAAAAAGGGAACTTGGTCTGTGAGTCTGCTTAAAGGTCGCTGGCCTTTACAATAATTCAAGCACCTGCTAGGGCCACACACTAAACGACCAAGTCCTATCCTGAATTGGCCTGTCACTGAGAAACCGTGTGATGATTGCTTCGAGCTATTGGCAGCGGTTTTTTCCAGGCTTGTCAGCTGTTAATAGATGCTAGACTCGCTGCCAGCGGCCCACTTCCCTGATATCATACATCAGATATATGCTATAGCTATCGAGTTAGTACCGCTCTACAAATGCAGCAGTAAAGACAAAAAACGTTTTATGTTTTTTTGATATGGGAATATATACTTCATGAGCTAATGTAGTTATATAACATTATCTAATGTATTCAGTACATGGGTCATTTGGGAACTCATTAGCATTAGGGCCTGGCATATTGATCTTTCATGAGCTAGACCTGAATTAAAAAATAGCTAAGAGGGCTCAGTATAAATTCCACAGGCCTGTGCTCTAATAGGTTCTGTCAGAATTTATTGGCATATGGTTGTGTAATACTTGAGAGATATTTGCCCTTGTGTGGGCCATTAATTACCAAGTATTCAATATATTCAATGCCCTAATCAGTGGCTTCGGCTTTTGGTCTATAGCCTAAACGCAAATAGACGAAAATCGAAAAATTTTGCCCAGCCGCACTAGTGCAGTGTGGAACAATGAGACCTTTTGATCAACGCTGACAGTTAATGTTTTGCGTTGTGCATTCGACCTTATTGAAAGTTTTAAAGCGGGCCTTATTCAATCGTGAGAGCACTTATGAATGCCCTTCTGGCCACACTCGCCAAAGTATCTAGTGTATAATCGTCATGAGATAGCTGCTCAGGAATTTTAAGCTGGCACAGTGAAAAGTCACAAAGGCTCCACGTCCATGACCCAGCCTTATGTTGCTCACAGCTCACTGTTATAAGTAATTCACCAGCCTAACCATAAAATGCTAGTTTTGAATAAATTTGGAGAATATTAGTGCCTCGATAACTTGTGGAGTACTGTTAGTACTCATAATTTGGTTAGGACTCCTGTAGACGATAGGGTGCAATAGGCCTAGGATTGGCAATTTAGATAAAATGATAAGTTTTGTCATGGCCTAGAGACGCCCAAGGCATAAAAAAGCAAAAGTTAAAAGCTCTGATCAGTCAAAAATTCATTATTATAAATGTATTTATTATCAATAATATACTCCTTGAAGGTTGTATGCTGAAATAAAGCACATTTCACTGGTAATTACAATATAATTCATGATGACGTGTGAAACTATTATCTTTGTCAATTTTGGTCTTTACCACTTTGGTAGCCGCAGCAGTATCGGTAGCAGCGCAGCTTGTCGACTGTAGAATTATGGGTCATTTAGCGTGTTAGTCTGATGTGCTTTCCCTGGGGGCCGAGTGTTTGATCCTGGGCTGCGAATCGATATTTGATTGCAATCAAGGCAAGGGCCTCTAATGAATAATACTGCACTAGATGAGGCATGTATGTAATTCTAACGTTTTATGCATGATTACATAAGGCCCATACAACAAACCTACTAGACGGTAAAATATCGCCGTGTTGCAGTGCAGTTAAATGTCAGAAAAACTAGACTGTATACATTACACTGCAATGTCTGAAAAATTATTACAGCATAAACTTCAGCCGCAACCTGGACCATAAACTAAAAGCTATGGTTCTCTCAGCGCTGAAATTTTGTTCAACAAACGAGATTCAATTTCGAGTCGGCCTACACTCTGCATGATCTAATTCTAATGATTATTGGTCTTAATTTAGTGAGGAAATAAGATTGATTTATAATATTTATTAGTCTGGGTTTAATTTTGACTTACCACTATTTAAATGACATCATCAGACAACAAGCAAAACAATAATTTAGCCAGACAAAACCTGAAAACTGCGCCAATTAACAGCACTGTTGGTTTTTTATGTTAAAATCGGCAGCATTTATCACTGAACCTCAATTTTGACTATCAGGATCGGCCTTCAATGCTGGCTATCAGTAAAGTGACATAGAATTGGGTAAATATTTCTAGCTGTTCCCATGATGAATTTGGCAGCATTCAGGTATTTGTTAGCTATTTTAGGCCTGGCCCACCTCCTAGAAGAAAACTGCGTAATTTATTGACTGCATCACTGCTATGCCACGTATTTATGTGTTGCGGCCGCTAGGCTATATTGGACTAGCTGTCGACTACATCACGTACAGGGACCCCTCGTTTTCAGCCTTGATGTTCCTCGTTGGCTTTAAAAAACACGATAATGTTGCGGTGAGCTGGTACTCAAGCCCAGCTACGCATTCACTTCTGCCAACTAATCACAATAAGCCAACTAATATAATCACAAGTTTCTAGGCAGCTTGGGCCAAAAACTCTTGCCAACATGCTGATGGCAAAGCCTAACTGACGCCAGACTTTTGGCTTGATTAACACCATAGGATAGACTGGAGTTAATGAGTTAATGTAAAAAAAGTCTTTTAGCCATATGAGTATTAATCATTGTATTATCTGATTTATTGATAAAATAAACAAGGAACCATGACTGTCCATGCTGATTCCTTTGTCCTTTGATCTAACAGGAGTAGACTACTCCGATCACTGCAGATTGTCTCACCAGTTTACCTTACTGGTCTCACCAAGTTTACAACCGCAACAACAGGGAAGAAAGCCCTGCATATCTCCCTGTTCTTAGTTTCCGTTCTGGTCTCAAAGTTTGCAACAGCTACTAATACAAAACAATTTGTTATAGCCATTCCGTTCCTAGGTTTTCCTCAGGTCTCTTGTGTTGTATCCTAATATCGTCTCCACCAGGCCTCC
>ERZ1740072.657-NODE-657-length-13749-cov-5.334380_pt1 | contig 13749 bp, 15 predicted proteins | sample MGYA00581733_ERZ1740072 | MGnify/ENA primary metagenome ERZ1740072 (study PRJEB43018, sample SAMN04849741) | marine metagenome | isolation source: floating plastic debris | place: Pacific Ocean | collected 2008-08-30 | study: EMG produced TPA metagenomics assembly...
AAACGTTTAGAGAAGATGAAGCTTTTACGAGCGCCAGCGCGGCCATATTTCTTTCGTTCTTTTTCTCTAGAATCGCGGGTTAAATAGCCCACATCTTTCAGTACTTTGCGCAGCTCTTCATCTTCTCGTACAAGAGCTCTTGCAATACCTAGACGAATAGCCTCTGATTGCGCTTCTAAACCGCCACCTTTTACCCGAATAATGATATCATATTTTGTTTCGTAAGACAGCTTAATCAGTGGAGCGGTAGCTACCGTTCTTTGATGAGGTACTTTAAAGTAGTCAGAAAACTCTCTACCGTTGACCTTTACCTTACCTGTTCCAGGTCTTAGCCTAACAGAGGCTACTGCAGTTTTTCTGCGACCAACATCAACAGTTTCTTGGATTGCTTGCTTTGCCATAATCTATTCTTTTCTCATTAAATCGTTACTGGAATGGGCTTTTGCGCCTGCATGTTATGCGAGTCTCCCTTAAATAGGTGCATATTTTTGATCTGCGCTCGTCCCAATTTTGTTTTAGGAAGCATTTTTTTCACTGCATTTTTCAATGGGAAGCCAGGATCTTTTTCATGGATCTCGCTATAAGGAATTTCCTTTAAAGCCCCTACATGACCTGAGTGTCTATAGTATTTTTTTTGCGCTGCTTTATCTTTTGTGAGCACAAGGTGCTCTACATTGATCACTACAACAGCGTCTCCCATGTTTTGGTTGGGAGTAAAATTTGTTTTATGTTTCCCTTGAAGAACTTTCGCAATTTCTGATGCAAAGCGGCCTAAAATTTTCCCTTTGGCATCAAAAAGAAAACATTTTCTTTCTCGAATCGCTTCTTCTTTTGAGATAAATTTCGTACGGTGTTTATGATTCATTTTTTAAAAATCCGAATAATATGTATGATTTACCATCATAGAAAAAAACCCCCTTTATTTCAAAGGTTTTTTAGCCGGAAAATGGCAACTCTACCCTGAAACAATCATAAACTGAGGCAACCACATGTTCACTACCCCATCTGTCACAAAATTATTTGATTTTAACCCAGAAGATTACAGTCCTTGGGATCCTAGACCTGCGCTGTATATCAGCGCTTTTTTCCTTTTAGTCAACGAAATAGCCAAACGCTGCCTATTTCGTGCAGATACCCCTTTGGAAAAAAGTTCCATAGACGGTAGAGAAAGATCTGCAGGAACAGATGAAAAAAGCGTGAAAACAAAGAAAATATCCTATGAATATTTACCAACGCATGCAGTAACCACTTTTTATGCATGTCTTCGCAAAGCAGTGCACTATGACGGCTGGCTGTACGCTCCTTCTAGCGAACCAATACTTAAATCGGAAGGCCGTTTCGTAAACTTTGTATTCCAGTATTTCTTTACATTTGATCTTTCAAGCACAGCTGTTCGCTCAGCGCTACCCTACCCTGAAGAAGGGGAACATCCTGAAAAAGGTAGGATAGCTACAACTGCTTCTGTAATAGCGCTTTTATGGACTACGAGAAGGCTCTTCTTCGTAGACGATGGGTCTCCAGAAGCTGTTATTTGTAACTGCATGTCTTATAGCCTTGCCTCTCTTTCTCATAAGAAAACAGAAAAGCCTTTTATTAAATATACATCTGCTTGGTGGTACAGTTTCTTCTTGCAGGCTTTTTTCCGCTTAGCGGTTTCACGGCTACAGAAGCAATCAAGCGTTATGCCGTTTTTAGCGCAGTGGACCTTCACTTTTGTTTCTACCGCTCCTATCGTTTGGTCTCTTGACTCTCCTTCTTCAAACAGACAAAACGAGGGAAAACAGGCATAACTCGATTAGGAAAATCTGGAGATATTCTCCTGAGCTGTGTTAAACTTGAAGGAGAATAGTACTGAGTAGATCATGAAAAAACGCAATTTATCCACCTACCATTTTCGCACGTATGGCTGCCAAATGAACGAGCTTGATACGGAAATTATGGTAGGGATCTTAAAGCAGCGAGGGCTAGAAGAATCCTCAGAAGAAGATGCAGACCTGTTGATTTTCAATACCTGCTCCATTCGGGATCTAGCAGAAAGAAAGGTCATGGGGAAATTAGGCCAGCTAGGAAGAAGACAAAAAAACCAGGTCATCGGCGTTACAGGCTGCATGGCTATGGCAAAAAAATCTTCCCTCTTTCGGAAATTTCCCCATCTAGATTTTGTACTTGGAACAAACAATATCTCCAATTTAGATGCGGTTTTAGACGAAGTATTAACCACAAATACCCAAGTATTTCGCACAGAAGATCGCTTTGAAGAAAACCTAGATTATTTTATTGCCCATAGAAAAGATCCCATTAAAGCTCACGTCTCGATCATTCGTGGGTGTGATAAGTTTTGCACCTACTGCGTTGTTCCTTATACCAGAGGGCAGGAAGTTTCGAGATCACCCGATAGCATTGTGGAGGAATGTCAAAAATTAGTCGATGCAGGCTATAAAGAGATCACCCTTTTAGGACAAAATGTCAACAGCTATGGAAAAGACCAAAAAGAGTGGAACTGTCTTTTTCACGATCTTTTGTACCGTTTGGATAAAATTCCAGGTCTTCTTCGTATCCGTTTTATGACATCGCATCCTGTAGATATCACAAAAGAGCTCATGTATGCGATTCGAGATCTTCCCTCTTCTTGTAATTTGGTCCATTTCCCCGTTCAGGCAGGATCAAGTAGAATCCTAAAAAAAATGCACCGGATCTATACAAAAGAAGAGTACTTAGAAAAAGTTGCCCTTCTGAAAGAAATTGTACCTAATGTAGCTCTTGGAACCGATATTATTGTAGGTTTTCCTACAGAAACAAGAGAAGAATTTGAAGAAACATACAAAGTCTTCGAAGACGTAGGTTATGATGTGGCTTTTTTGTATACGTATAGCCCAAGAAAAGGCACTCCTGCAATGCGCTGGAAAGACGATGTATCTCCAGAGGAAAAAGATTTCCGCCTGAAAAAGCTGATGGATCTTTATGCTACAATTGCTGCAGAAAAACGCTCCCATATGCTAGGCGCATCTGTACAGGTGCTATTAGAAAGAGAAAATAAAGATCAAAAGCATCTTTACGGTAGAACTAGATGTTGGAAAAAAGTGATTTGTGAAGCAGATCCATCGCAAATTGGTCAAGAGGTGTCTGTAAAAATCACCGGTTTTCACCACCAGACTCTGATCGGAGAAGTGGTTTCTTAAGATCCAAGGGCCTCTAAAAAGCTTTTCTCGTCTAAGATCTCTACATCTAAAGAAACGGCTTTATCATATTTCGACCCAGGCTCTTTTCCTGCAATGAGATAATCTGTTTTTTTGCTCACAGAATTTTTTATAACGCCCCCTTTTTCTTTAATTCTATCCGCAGCATCATTTCGAGTTAACGAAGAAAGGGTTCCGGTAAGGACAAAAGTTTTTCCATAAAAAAGATGGTCTTTATCTACCATTTTTTTCTCATATCTTGGCAAAACGCCTACAGCAAGTAAATCGTGCAACTCCTTTTGCAGCTTAGGATCTTGAAAAAACGCTGCAATCGACTGCGCCGCTTTTTCCCCTATCCCATCGATTTGCAAAAGGTCTTCTTCAGAAAATGTTGCAAGCGTTTTAATGCAGCCTGCTTTTTCCTCCAAAGCAAGAGCTGTTTCTTTCCCCACGTATTTAATTCCCAGGGCTAGAATAAAACGGTGCAAGGAAACGTTTTTTGAGCGCTCAATGCTACCTAAAAGATTGGCTATTGACTTTTCTTTAAATTGCTCTAAGTTTTTTAAATCCTTTTCATCGATTGTATAGATATCGCTAAACGAGCGAACAACACCTGCTGTAACTAGCTTTTCCATCACTTTCTGCCCTAAAAACCCAATATCCATCCCTTGTTTGCCAGCATAAAAAATCAATCTTTGCAGCTGCATTTCTGGGCAATCTGGGTTCGTACAGCGGACCGCTACTTCCCCTTCTTCTTGTAAAAGAGGTGTTGAGCAAAAAGGGCATTTTGTAGGCATTCGCCACTTTGTAGATCCTTGGCCCCGTTTTTCCACAATCACCTCAACCACTTTTGGAATCACATCTCCCCCTTTTTCCACCCAGACAAAATCCCCTATCCGAATATCTTTACGAGCGATTTCTTCTTGGTTGTGTAGCGTTGCTCTAGAAATGGTGCTGCCGCTTACATGTACTGGGGTAAGTTCTGCTACAGGGGTTACAACACCTGTTCTTCCCAATTGTAAGGTAATCGACTCAATCTGGCTTTCTACGCGGTCTGGCGCAAACTTATATGCAACACAAGAACGGGGGCATTTCCCTGTAAATCCCAGCCGGTCGTGATACGCTAGTTGATCTACTTTAATGACCACCCCATCGATAGCAAAAGGCAGTTTTTCTCGGATTTTTTCTATATGGTGAGAAAACGTCAGAATTTCTTCTAAAGAAGAGCACTTTGCAAAGTGCTCTTCTTTAGCGACAGGAAGACCTAAGCGCTTTAAAGCAAGATGCACCTCATACTGCGAGGTAAAGCGCTCTACCGTAGATACCCCATAAAAAACTACAGATAGCTTGCGGCGTGATACCTCTCCTGGATCAAGGAGTTTTAAAGAACCTGCTGCTGCATTTCTAGGGTTAGCCCAAAGAGGTTGACCATTTTCTTCTCTCTCTTGGTTAAGCTGTAAAAATGTGGTATTAGGCAAATACACCTCTCCTCTTACCTCAAGCTGATCGGGAATATTTTCTCCTTTAAGCGTCAAAGGAAGCGAGCGAATAGTTTTCATATTATTGGTGATCTCATCACCAATTTGCCCATTGCCTCTTGTGAGCGCCTGGACTAATTTTCCTTTTTCATACAAAACAGAAACGGCAACGCCATCCATTTTTAGCTCTACGCTAAAGGTGATCTTAGTTTTATTCAGCCGTTTTTTTATCCGATCGATGAAATCTTGTATTTCTTTTTCAGAATACGTATTTGCTAAAGAAAGCATCGGAGTTTGGTGCGGCTTTTTTGCAAATCCTTTTGTTAAAGGATCCGAAATGCGGTGCGATGGGGAGTGGACGTGGATGTCTTCTGGATGCGCTTTTTCATATTCTTGCAATAGTTGAAATAGCTGATCGTATTCATAATCAGACAGAGTAGGCTGCGCTTTTGTGTAATAAAGCTCATCGTGATAACAAAGAGTTTTGACAAGATCAAGGTAGTCTTTTTTTGAAGAGATTTTTTTCATTTAGTAAAGTGGATACAGCTCTTACTTTGCAAATCGATCAAATGTATAGGTGCAGCCCGCTTCTGCCGGCATGCTCATAGTAAGCGGCATCTTTTTATGAATACAAGACCTATTTTTAAAAACCCGGCAGTATTTTATCGAAGGAGCTGTTTTGATTTTAAGCTTTCCTGCTTTTTCTACCTGTAATACGAGCTCTCTTAGTTTTTTTTTCGCCCAAGAAAAATCAACAGATCCAAGAGCTGTTTGTATTCCCTGCATTTTGCCAAAAGGGAAAAATACTTTTTTCAGCACGTGTAAATCTTCACCGTGTTCTGAGAAAAATAGCTGCCGAATCAGATTGGGGCCGTAATCTAAAGGAGAGGAAATACTTCCTTCAATACGTTGGTAGTAGGGATCTTTTTCTGGGCAAAATATCCCAGAAAACTCCCCATGAAAGGTTTTGTATAGCTGCTCTATACCAGCTTCTAAACCAGTTTTTGGACCGGTTTTTGGACTGGTTTCTGGACCAGCTTCTACATCGGCTTGTACCGGTAAAGTAGATACATGAGTCGCAGGGTAAAATCCTGCTACTCGATGCCAAAGCGGTAAAATCTCTTCAAGAGCATCCCTTCTTCGAATCATGGTGATATCTTGCGTTTTATGCACGCCCAGGGAAAGCTTTTCCACAAAGGGATCGATTTTTTCTACGTTAATCGCTTCTAAAGATGTTCCCGATAGCGTAATTTTACAAGAAGAGGGCGCTTTTTTTGTGACAAGCTGAATTTGGTTTTTTGATAAAAGATAAAACCGGAAAAAACCTTCCTGCGCTTTTCCAGAAACTTCGATCCGTTCTTTTTCTAAATTCAGCATCACAAGAAAATTCTGAAAAGGGCCGTGCAGAGAAAATTGGATTTCTGTTTGCTTCTTGCCATTTGATAAGATCCACTTTGTGGGATATACGCGTAAAACCCACCGCGTTCGAAGTAGGGGAAGTTTTACACCAAATTCTTGAGAAAAAGGTGCAAACGGCTTTGCAATCGTTATACGCATATCCCCTCAAGGCCCATAGGGGTATTTTTGGTTAGTTTGACCGGAACAAGAAGATTTTGCTTCAACGAGGTACTTTGGATATACACGGGTAAAAAATGCTCGCTATGCCCGAAAAAACCAGACTCCATTTTTTGTTCCACAAGAACGTAGACAGTTTTTCCTACAAAGCGCTCTCGTAATTTGTAGGCAACCTCTTCTGCTTTATGCAAAAGAAGGGTTTTTCTTCGTTTGATCTCTTCTGGAGAAACAGGATTTTTATAAAGAGCTGCTTTTGTTCTTTTCCTAGGAGAGTAGGGAAACATATGCACCTTAGCAAACTCTGCTTTTTCCACAGCGTCTATTGTATCTGCAAAATCTTCTTCTGTTTCTCCTGGAAAACCTACGATGATATCTGTTGTGCAGGTAAAATCGGGATTATCTTCTCTAAGGCGATCTAAAGAATCAAAAAACATCTGACGGGTATATTTTCGGTTCATCCGCTTCAAGATGCTATTTGATCCCGATTGCAATACAATATGCATACTAGGGCAGGTATTTTTACCCTGCAAAATCGCATCTTTTAAAGGATCATCTACTTCGTCAGGATCGATCGAAGAAACGCGGATTCTTTCAAGGCCCTCTACTTGATCTACCAATCTAATAAGATCAGATAACCTTTGATCACCATCTTCAAAATCTCCAATATTGATACCTGTAAGAACCACTTCTTTATACCCACTTTCCACAAGAGAGCGGATTTCACTTAAAATCTCCGGAATCTTTCTTGATCGAGATCTTCCACGAACATAAGGAATGATGCAGTAGGTGCAAAAAGAGTTGCAACCATCTTGAATTTTCACAAACGCTCTTGTTCTTGCTTCAAACTGGTTGATTACAAATTCAGGGTAGTTTTCTTCATCTGGAAACACCTCAGAGATAAGAGACTCTTTTTCCTGATTCCTCACAATTTGTATCGGCAAAGCGCTACTACTTCCAAGCTCTAAGATCTCTTCTCTAACTTCTGCAGAAGACTCTACTAAACATCCCGTTACCACAATTTTTGCACCTGGATGCTTCTTTATTTCTTGCGCAATCTTTGCTTTAGAGCGCTGATCGGCAGATTTCGTGACCGTACAGGTATTGATGATGCAAAGATTAGCTACATCCCCCTCTTTTACCCGGGTGTAGCCCATCTTTTCTAGCTGATTGCTATACGCGCTTGATTCGTATTGGTTTGTTCTACATCCAAGTGTAGAGACGCTAAAGGTTTTTTTCTTTTTCATAAAACTACCAGCTCGATTATAGACAAAGTCTAAAACAAAATCACGCTGAATTTACGCTATGTGTCATTTACTGAAAAGCTACAAAAAAAACGTAAAGTTAAAAATTGGCGCCTCTATGCGCTACAACAAAAATCTTGATCCAAATAAAATAAAGGAGCTGCGTATTATCTTAACGTAAATCTGACGAGCTTTCTGGCGATTTAAGTATGGTTTCTGAGAAGAAGCAGACGGCTATTACAAAAACAGAAGAAATGGCGCCCAGTAGTCCGCAGGGAATTGTCACCCATAAAGACGCCTTCGCAAATACTCCAATAGCAACAGACATAGTAGCAAGGGCCGTACCTATAACCACAAAAAAATGAGATAACATATAGGCTGCCTCTGTAAGTGCGTTTCCTTTAGGATTGCCATCACTGGGAGGTGGAATCGCTTGTAGTATCCAGGAAAAGGCTCTATTTATAAAAACAGTGGAAATAATACCAATAGATGCGCATGCGATTTTTGCCCCTAAAGAAATACTAGAAAATAGCGCAAGAGCGCAAGAGACTGTAACTACAACACCTGGAATGGTAATGAAATGAGACTGAAGTAAGGGAGAAATTGATGTGTCATCTGGAGAACGAGAACCGACAGAAGCTGATGCCATAAAAGAATCATTTGTTAACAAGTAAAACGAGATTATGAAACACATCGGATATTTTCATCCAGAAAATGCAGCACATTTTAAAACGATATCCTATTTACTTGATCAACAACGGGATGGGGATAAGCGCGGGTAATAAGGTGCTATCAGTCTCAAAATGCTGAATTTTCCAGATTACCTGAGAAAAGCGCTGAAATGCTTTAGCTCAGGTAAATTCACTAAGCCCACTTGTTATTGAATCTAAAAAACCCGTTCCAAGACCTACTCTAAGATTCAAGCAAGTCCAAAAGCCTTACGGTATGAGCTTTTTCGGAGCAATGGGATAATATACCCTAAAATGGTTCGACGACTTTGCATTTCAGAGTCGAACCTATCATTAGCTTCCGGGGAAGAATGTTTGTCTCCAAATCTATCACATAGCATATTATTTACAGTCAATGAACAATGAAGGATTTCTCTGGCAGAAATTAAAGAAATCAGCCCGACAAGGGCATTTAAACACTGCGCCCACAAGGAAAGTTTGACAAATACGGCAATAGCTACAGAAGAAACTACAATTGTAGTTGCTGCAATTACTAGAAAATGTGATCGCACTACAGTGGATTCCGCCATCTCCGCTGAGGTGCTTTTTATAATTGGAACAGTCATACAAGGTCCACCTTTATAATTTAAAGCTCAATATTATAGCTAAGGTCAAGATTTTTTCAAGAAAATTAAGAAAAAAAATCTTATTGTAGTGAGACTTTCAATCCCTTGCGGTGGAGTAGCCTCAAAAAAAGTGTACCACTAACCTGCTAACTTCGTTTTTTCTATATACTCTCTTGGCGAGAGCATTTTTAACGCCTTATGGGGCGCCTTTTCATTATAATCTTCAAACCATTCGTCTAGTTTTTCTAGCATTAGCATTTGAGATGTCATTTGGCCATACATAGTCTCTTTTAAACGTTTTAACAAACGCTTCTGAGATTCCATTACTCTCTGGACTATACGCCGGTGTTGTGCAGATTTCTAAACCTAGATCTCTACCGAAACGGACGGTCTCTTTGGCTGTATAACAACTTCCATTATCCGATAGCCATTGGATTGGTGTAGTTAATCGGTTTTTTCCTGTTCTATGCTCCACGCTTTCTAACATCAGATCTCTGATGGCCTCACCATCGATTCCGATGGTTGAGGCCACGTACCTCAGAACTTCCCGGTCACATGCGTCGATTGAGAACGCTATATGCACCCGTTCCCCGTTGAGGCACCCAACACTAAAGCTGTCTGAGCACCAACGGATGTTGCTTGTAATCGTTGCTACTTTACCGGTATGCGCTCTTTTTTCTTTTATTTTAGGTTTTTTTAATAAGAGCTTATTTTGCTTCATGACTCGATAGATCCTCTTGTGGTTCACAAGAGGATCTCCTTTGCTTTTGAGGGAGTGATTGATCATTGCTGTTACCCTTCTGTATCCATAAGTGGGTCTATCAGATAGGATAGTCTTGATCTTATCCACTAGCTCTTGGTCATTCTTTTTGTAGCTTTTAGAACGTTGCCGTTTTTTCTTAACGAGTCCCGGTCGAGAGACCTGTAGAGCTTTGGAAATAGCTCTCATTGCATACCGCCTTTCTTCGACCAAGCTTGCCGCGAGATGAGTTTTTTTTCCTGCGCTAGCCTAAGAGCGTCTTGAAGGATCTCATTCTCTAATGTTTTTCTACCCAGAAGCCTTTCTAGTTCTCTGATCTGCTTTTGCAGCTCTTTGAGTTGGCTCTTTGGAGCCGCTCCATCGCTGCTATTGCCCGCTTCCAAGCTTCCCTCTTCCATGAGTCTTCTCCATGTAAATAGTTGGCTGGGACTTATATCCTATTTGCGGGCTATAAGGGAAACGCTCATCCCAGGTTGGTAGGTTTGTTCAACAATCGCTTTTTTGTCCTCAGCGCTCCATCGTCTACGTCTTTCTGTTGAGGTGATCACCTCAATATGGTTGGATTTAGTCATAAATCTAGTCTTACTCCTATGTTTTAGAGTTAGACAGGGTGGTTCACTTTAAATGGGGGGCACTCCATGCGGAAAATGAGCCTAATACACAACACCATAGGAATAGTTATTCATACGTATAGGACGACTTTCACGAGAAACGATCATTTGTTATAACGCAGAATGCAAAAGAATTGTTAACACAGGAAGGTGGATTAGATTCTAGTACCTAAGAAAAGATCCCACCTAAAATGATAGACCAAGGATAAGATCAACTACCGGAAAATTTTACGGCTGAAAATAATAATAAAACTGTTTCTTTATAAAACAAATATATTACAATATTTTGATCTTATTCTAGAACTCATTGTCATTGGTACGATGGGAGGTATAATAGAATACAGCAAGAGACAAGTTCTTGCGAAGATTATCAAAACTGGTCATAATTGTTCCTATTACTTACAGCAACTTGAGAATTTTATGGAAGAACTGACGTTTATCAATATTGCCATGTCGTTTTTTTTAATCATGAACGCCGTGGGACAAATCCCCCTATTTTTAGCGATTTTATCTCCTTACAGCCCTACTAGACAAAAGCTGTTGATTTTTCGAGAAATGTCGACTGCCCTTATTGTACTTTTGGTATTCACATTTTTTGGAGAAAAGGTTTTATTTTACCTGGGTATTACCCATTCCATTATTGGTATGGCAGGAGGAATTTTACTTTTTCTTGTATCGCTAGACATGGTCTTTCCCAAGGAAAAAGACCTCGACTCTTTAACCAAGTTTGAGCCGATGATTGTACCATTAGCAATCCCTGTGATTACAGGTCCCGGCGCAATTACGATGGCGATGACTTACGCTGCAAAGACAAATAGCCCCCTTCTTGTGTCTTTATCTATTATCGCTGCATGGATTCCATCTGTGGTGATTTTGATCTTTTCTCCCCGCATACAAAGACTTTTGGGAGATAAAGGCATGCAGGCTGTTGAAAGACTCGGCGGCATGTTGGTGATTTTAATTGCTATTCAGATGTTTTCATCAGGACTTATTCAGCTGGTGAAGGATAATTTTTAATCTGAAAGTTCTGAAACGCATTGGCAAGAGACGGCGCTACTCTTGCCTTTACTATTAAATCATTTTTGTCATAGATCTTTTCTATGATCTCTGCTTTTTCCATTAGCTTTGCAGCAAATTTATAATCTTTCTGATCAAACCGAAATAGCGCTTCTTTTCGAAGATGCGCCATTTCTTCTACCATCCCCTGAATTAAACAATCAAAATGCATTTTTTTCTTAGCAGATATCGATATCAGTTTTGGGAACCGGTAGCGAAGTAGCTTGGCTTCTTTTGTTTCCGCTTTTTCGATTTTATTGAGCACGCGTATTCTAGGTTTTTTATCTGCTTTAAGCTCTTTTAACACTTCTTCTGAAGCGGCAATTTCCTCGAGTATATTAGGACTAGAAGCGTCGATGAGATGCAGTAAGATATCTGCATGAAAAGCTTCTTCTAAAGTGCTTTTAAATGCTTCTACTAACCTATGAGGCAGTTTTCGGATAAATCCTACGGTATCGATTAAAATGATTTTTTGATTGTTTGGAAGAAGGTAGCTTTTAGCTTTAGTATCTAGAGTAGCAAAGAGCTTATCTTCTACAAATACGGCAGCTTCCGTCAGCGCATTTAACAGGGTGGATTTACCCGCATTGGTATAGCCGATGATCGCAAAACTTGTTCTTCCCTCCCGTTTACGCTTAGCCCTTTTTAATGCCCTTGTTTTTTCTAATTGCACAAGTTCTTGTTTAATTGAAGAGATCTTACTTCTCAAAAGCCTGCGGTCAATTTCAATTTGCCTTTCTCCCTCTCCCTTTAAAATCCCTCCTTTGCCACCGCCGCCTACACGCTGCCTGCCTAAGTGGGTCCAAAGCTTTTTCAATCGAGGTAATTGAAAGGTGTATTCGGCTAAAGCAATCTGCATTTTCGCTTCTTTCGTATGGGCTCTTTGACCAAATACAGCGAGGATCAGCTCTGTGCGATCTACTACCATCGCTTCAATTTCTTTTTCTAGGTTTCTTTGCTGCTGCGGAGAAATCTCATGATCGAAAATAATGAGAGTAGCTTCTTTTTCTTTTGCAAGGTGCTTGATTTCTTCTACTTTTCCCTTCCCTAAAAACGTTTTGGCAGAGATCTTACGCAAAGGACAAGCTAAAAGACCGACTACAGGAAGGCCAAAGGTTTCTGTTAACCTTTCTAACTCTTCTAGGTGGATGATTGTTTCTGCTTTCTTTTTTTCCTCATAAGCGCCGACTAAAAGGGCTTTTGCGCCGAAACGCTCTGCTTCTACTAAACGGCCGATTTCTGTAGATCCTGTCGTAAATTCCATATTCAATAGGTAATGTTGGTATGCAATTTATGATAGGCAAAAACGTGGTTTTTCTCTAAGTAAGAATCGTTTTTTGTATCAATTTCATGAGATAAGCAGTTGACTTGCCCATCCAATTGGAACAGCTAAAAAAAACTGAAGCGCTTTAAGGAATAAGGAGTTTTGCAGGCTAATAAAAAAGCCTCATGCAGCTAGGCGCATGAGGCAATGGTATAGAACCTTAAGTGGGAACTGGAGCTGAAAGAACTACCCCTTCTTTCACTGAGCACATTCGCCGGATTAGGACGCACATGTTTGTTTTTGCACGATTAACAACCCGGTCGCGAGCAGGAGCAAGACAGTAGCCCCTATTAGCCGTATTAATCAATTTGTTTTGTTCTTCGAATGCTTGATAATATTCATTTAACAATAACATTCTCATTAGAGAACAAATAGCATTAATTAAAGGAATAATTCCTAGACTCAGGATACTCAAAGTAATTTTCCACTTGGATAATTTTGGAGTTGCAACTTTTTCATAAGCCTGTTTTACCTCTTGGTGAAAGTATGTAAGACCACTTTCACTAGATGTTAGGCTCATTAAAGTATACAATCCTATTCTTGCGCATTTTTCAACACTTGCTCCCCGAGCGCTCCGCCAAAAGGAACTATATTCTTTTGAGATCATTAGACCAACCGGCTTTGTATCAATAAAAGCAAGGCGCTGGCTATGCTTTGTTAAACGAATATTATGGAAAGAAGCATCTACAAAACCAGATTTTTGGACTATTTTGACTATTGTTTTTGCTATATCTTTTTGACCTTGTTCATTCATATTTTTGATCGCTTGAACCGTTTCTTCTTTTGATAAAATATCCAGCTTTTCACAAAGCACAACATATTTTTTTGTGGCGTCTTTTTCGTTAGGCATATCTCGACAGATCACGAGTTTTGTCTTTGGCAAAACCACATCAATATCTGCTTTTTGTGCAATACGTTGAATGCGCTCACTCATTGCTATTCTGAGAAGGCTATCTTTTGGGGTAAAAGTAGTACATTCCCCTCGATCATTCGTAAGGCCTTGTATGACTCTGTCTTGAGAGACGCTACAAGCTCCAGATTCAATGACCCATCCTGCTAAAGAAGCACATCTCACTGTCTCAGACACTAGTTTTTGAACTACCTCAGCTTGAGGATTGTCTTTTTCTAGTAAATGATTTTCTAGCGCTGGATCCCTCAAATCTACAGGGGGAAGGTAAGTGTCTTCGTAGTAATAAGATTTAAAAAAATTTAGAAAAGTCAATTTATTACCCTA
>ERZ1740072.658-NODE-658-length-13747-cov-8.589614_pt1 | contig 13747 bp, 15 predicted proteins | sample MGYA00581733_ERZ1740072 | MGnify/ENA primary metagenome ERZ1740072 (study PRJEB43018, sample SAMN04849741) | marine metagenome | isolation source: floating plastic debris | place: Pacific Ocean | collected 2008-08-30 | study: EMG produced TPA metagenomics assembly...
TTGCACACTACAGTACTGAAATAGAGTATTACTGGTGATTAGGACAACAAAGAGAAAGACAGAGGACTCCTTGATTAGGATTAGCAAACCCCTTTGCAAGAAGTAATCCCTCACTAAATTCTTCCTTACCTACCTGACAGCATAGTGACTGGCTACTCTTTCTCTATGCATATGATCCCCACCATCCGTTCCAGCAGCCCTTATTCCACCCCTGGATGCCATTATAATCACAGGCAGATTCTTTAATAGAAATGATGTGGAAAAAATATCATTTACACGTTGACAAAGTGAAAGTGAAACCGGTTCAGGAAGTGGACTTGTTGATAGTTGTCGCACATGCGTATTTCAGTGTTGCTATTGACAACATGAACACAAGTTGAAGTTGGTAAGGCACTACGAAGCAAACAGTTTTGGAACTTGCAAAGTTTTCCAAGTTAAATCAGGTGAGTGGAGTGCTAATAGAACCAATCCCTTATACCGGGAGGAGTGCATATAAAACTTGGTTTCATGTATTTTTGACATCTGAGAGGCATATGTTATAAGAACGACCTGACCTATTCCAATGCCATTGAGTAACTCAACCCACCCTGTGGCTGTGGCTTGAATGTTACTGGATGAGTGAAACACTTGGACATGTACTCAAAAGGCTTCTGCATCCAAGACACAACCCATAAGTATAGTCTCATCTTTATTGTAGGAGTTTTCATAAATCTTTAATCTTAATTATTTTTAGCAGGTAAAATATATTTCAATTATATAAAACCAAAGAATAAAACTTGTTCATTATTATGCACCCTTCAGATACAACAATCTCTATGGTTTTAAACCAATTTTGGCCAATTTTTGCACCCACGCTCATCACCTTGAATTTTGTAAGCTACCACCTCCCTACTTACCTTCATCTTCAAAAGTATGTTATCTTTCATAATAAATATGAGGATGTTAGTTTAGTTAACACCTGTACCTTATCGTTTGTTAGACTTATGGATTAATGCAAGTTCTAAAACGCGAGATATTTATATTTTTACAGATAAGACACAATGTCTATAGCGATTGCGCAAGCTCGCCACATCTTTGGTGTGAAGACCGGTGTGTCTGGTAACATCTGCTACCAAGATGAGCAGACTATTGTATACACATCTGGAGCTTACTGTGTCCTGTACAACATAGATCAGAAGCTACAGAAGTTTATCCCTGTCAGTGATAAAGGTAACTCTATGACAGCCATAGCTGTCAGTCCAAATAGAAGATATGTGGCTATTGCTGAGAAAGGAGAGAAGGCCATCATCACAATATTCGACTTACACTCTCTGAGAAGGAAAAAGGTTCTTAGTTCGTCTGAAGTCGAGTCAAAAGAGTATGTGAGCCTTGCATTTTCTCCAGACTCCAAGTATCTTATAGCTCAGGGTGGCAAACCAGACTGGACACTCCTCTACTGGACATGGGAGAAAGCTAAGATTATGGCAACCACTAGAACTAGTAACCCACAAGGCTCTCCTCCAATATACCAAGTAAGATGTGAAATAACATTGTTGTGTTGATAAACTTTGTTAAAGTGGTCATATGTCTGAGTTTGATCAGTTTTGAATTAATTGAGTTATAATATCACCTGTTTATCTCTTATTGTTTTTAGGTCACTTTCAACCCACAAGACAACACACAGATCTGCGTGGTAGGCAATGGAATATTCAAGCTCTTCAGATATAGCGAAGGGAATCTGAAGCAGTTTGCATTCCAGAAGCTAGAGCCACAGAACTATTTGTGTCAGACATGGGTGTCTGATGAGCGGGTCGTAGTCGGAACTGACAATGGAAAGTTGCTGCTGTTTGAAGCTGGAGAGTTGAAAAATGAGTTCAATCTTACTATGCAAGTCCGTGACACAGACAGGTTAGAAATTAAAAAATTTCATTGTCAAAGTTTGTATTCCAACAGGGAAATTAAAATATATTATTTGTAGGTTTACACAATTTTACAGTAGCACTTTGTGACCATTGGTCCTTCAGCCTTATAGCATATTTGATCTGCATGGGTCATTTTCCATCATATTATTGCAGGGGAATGCCAGGCATTGCAGAAAATCAGAACCTCGGACCACCACAGATAACGTCCATAGTCTCATTCTCCAAAGGCTTTGCCTGCTCCTGTGGACCTGGTACTGTAGCCTGGTTTGAGAAGACAGATGACAAGGAATATTTTAAAAAGGTAAGTAGACTAAATTTTCCCCCTCCCCCAAAGGTGAATGCATGATGACAAGCTGGCATGGCCAAACCACACATACATGTACATGTATATTTATTGATAATTGTATTTTACAACCTGTTATTGCAGAGGCATTCAGAAGATTTCTTCGTATTATTCTATGTTACTTATTAGGCCAGAGAGATAAAGATACCACAGGATAATAACAGCGCTGACCCGAGTAAAGCTGAACAGCAGATAGTAAATGCCATGGCAGTCAGTCCTTCTGAGGAGACACTAGTGGTTGTTACTGACTCATCTCAGCTCTATCAGATCACACTCTCCAGTGCTGAGCTCGGCAAGGTAGACACAATGTGATCTTATGAAAATTTGATAATGACTAGATATACTTAGCAGGAATTACTGGAACACATTTGCTACATAGCTTTCCAGATGTTCCCTGAAATCAATGCAGTTATTACAGGACTGCATGTTTTTAATAGAATTCACATGACATATCCCTTGCCATGGACCGTGATGTCGCCTGTAACAGTGTAACATGCTGTCATTATGATTAAAGTTTATTAATTGTATGATGTAGCCATTCAGCAAGCGTAGATCCCCTATAAAGCTTAGGAGTAGGCGTTTATCTAGTCTTATAGAGAGTTCACCCAGTTTAGTAAGTGGCGTATGACAGGGCATGGTGAAATAAGGTTGTGGCAGCCATGAACTCAATTGAAGTTTATGCACATATTAGTTGCTAATGCTATTGCTATTAATACCGTCGCTGTGACGCTGTGAGCTTACTTGTATTTGTTCCCCTAACTGCCGTGATAGTGTGAGTATTGTGCTTATAGACTTTTTCCTTCCTGTGCAAGGGAAAATCTACCCTCTACCCTTTTTCTACAGCTGGGGATTCTGTACTGAAATTAGATGCATGAATCCTATCTGTTCCATTAGCATTAAACAATGACGGCAAATTGACTGGTCTTTATATTGTCTCTGTCTATTTCAGCAACAAGGAGAGCAGACATATTTTGAGTTCTTAGCTCAGTCATTCCACTCAGGACAGGTTACAGGTCTGGATGTTTGTCTGAGGAAACCACTGGTAGCCACCTGCTCTAACGACAGATCTGTCAGGATATGGAATTACGAGTCATGGTGAGTCATGCAACGGAATCGCTTTCAAACTTATAAGTCCATTGGTTTGTATAGATGAGGGTACTTAGATCTTTCTGGTTTTCAAAAATAAATAAAAATAATTCAAAATTCAAGTGATATCCTTTAGTTATCGCAGGAGATTTTTTTTCCAGCAAACAATTATTGTTATATTAGGGTGTTTTGTGTTTGGTATTCAGCATAACACAAGCTTATTTTCTTGGCATCCTTACTGATCTGTTGGTCCCATTTGACAGTAACTTGGAGCTGTACAAAGAGTTTGCTGAAGAGGCATTTAGCATAGCTCTACACCCCTCTGGCCTGTACATCTGTGTGGGATTCAGTGACAAGCTCCGACTGATGAACTTACTCATTGATGATATCAGAACATTCAAAGAATTCCCTATCAGAGGCTGCAAAGAGGTTTGTTATATAATATTTCTATGCATTGTATGCCTGTTAAATAACAGATCTGTGAGCAAGCTTCAGACACCCGTCACCACATAAACAGAGCGAAACTTCTCACAGGAAACTCTGCCATGGCTGGGCTCCGTGATATCTTTAGGGGTTAAGGGCCAGCTGACCCCCAAAATATACTCAATCGAGGCTCATTTCACTAAACTAATGGCCTAAACAGACTGCTGCGGTTCGAACCGCAGCCTAACAGCTAAGATAGTATCTTATATGATTTTCAAACCGCAGAGCAACCGCAGCGGTTTATATGTTAACAATGTGACGTTACGTTCAAACCGCAGCCTGAACCTCAACCTGAACCGCAACCTGAACCACAGCAGCTTATACATTAACAATGGTGACGTTATGCAAACCGCTGCGGTTTGAACTGCAGCAGTCTGTTTAGGCCATAAGAATGTGACTCAGCTGAGACTCAGTGCTCTGGATTGCGTCTAACGGGTTCACCTCTATGCGTTGTATGCAAATCCAATAATGATAGGCTACTTCATAAATGGTAATGATAACTTTTGTCCAGTTTTTTATGTTGCATGTGTTTAATATGTCAATCCGTGTGTGTATTACTTGATTCTATAGTTTTATTTATGTTGCAGTGCGCTTTCTCACATGGAGGACACTTCTTTGCTGCAGTTAACTCCACAATCATCTCAATCTATTCTTCCACCACATTTGAGAATGTGTCCAATCTGAAGGGACACAATGGTAAGGTGCGCTCTGTAGTATGGAGTGCTGACGACAGTAAGATCGTGTCATGTGGTATGGACGGAGCTGTGTATGAGTGGGATGCTTACTCTGGTAAGAGAATAGGAGAAAGTGTCCTCAAGTCCTGCAGTTACAGCGGCGTTACAATCACCCCTGATGGCAAGAACACTTATGCTGTTGGTTCTGATAAAACTATCAAAGAAATCAATGACTCACAGGTAAGCTTTAAAGATTTTCTCACCAACCAAATCCAATTTTTTTTGAAGGTGGATAGTTTTTGATGGCAGCTGTTGCTATCTTGTTAGACTTTGCAGTATTTGTGTTCATGTTTTTCAGAAAGAAAATAATCACTCTTTGGCAATAGATTCACTTAGTGCCATAACATTTTTAAATCAAAATGATAAAACAAATTAACCCCATAATTTTATACCTATAATGAAATTTCGGTTATTGCTTTATTGCTTGTAGATCCTGCGTGATGTATCATCTGATGATGTAACGTTCACCACAGTAGCTCTGTCACACTCTGGTAGAATGTTATTCTGTGGAACATCAGCTGGTACTCTGAGATCCATCAAGTTCCCTCTAACTAACCCAGGAGAATGGCAGGAGTATCAGGGTCACTGTAAACAAATAGGTAGGTAACGATGTTCCTCTAAACTAATAATACATCCACCACGTACTCTATATTTTTTAAATGTTTGGTGAACGGTGTGAGTTTTCCTTTTTTCTCAGATTTAAATTATTCATGATCCCAAAAACTGACATGTTGCAGGGCACAGATATGTTATGTGCTTCTGCTTTAGGACCCTGATTATACCACAGGTTATGTATAATATAACCTGTGATCATACCTTACATGCCAAGATGATTTCTACATATGACAGTCATTTATCTTAAGTTCAATTGTTGCTCTGCTCTTGATTTACAGTGAAGATGAAGGTGACGTTTGATGATCTGTACCTGGTTACTGTATCTGAGGATGGTACCATTATGATGTGGAAGATACAAGATAGGGAAGGACGAACACTCAAACGTGAGAAAGATGTCGGCTGGGCTGAGGAAATTCTCATCACTAAGAGTGACCTTGAGGAAAAGGTTTGTGTGTTTGATGGTTTGAGAAGTCATGAGGCTATGGTATTTTAGCTTTTGTACTGGTGTATGAAAACTGTCTAATTGAGATCATTGTAGAATATTTAGATTCTCATTAGAGGTTGTCCCAACATTGACATTAAGGGGACAACTCCCAGTTATTGTTGATTAACTCGACTCTATTTTTTTCTTGTAGAACTCAACTATGCAGGAGCTGTTGCAACGAGTTGAGGAGTTGCGTATGGAGAATGATTACCAGCTCCGACTGAAGGACATGAATTATAACGACAAGATCAAAGAACTCACTGAGAAATTCATTCAGGAGATGGAATCACTCAAGACCAAGAACCAGGTGCTGAAAACCGATAAAGATAAAGAGGAGGCAAAACACGAGGAGAAAACAGCTGAACTCATGGAGAAACAGAGTAATGAAGTCAGAGAGCTCGGTATGTCAAACCAAGGATTTAGAGATCCTTGGTCAAACAAACTTTGTTTTGCTACCTATTCAAGTAGTAAGGCAAACATATCGAATGATGATAATGTATATTATGCTCTGAATCAAAATATCTAAGGTACGGCCGCTATGCAGGTGTTTCTCAAACTGAATCCTTGAATTTTAATTATAATATGTCTTACGAAATTTGAGATTTGCTGTCATTGTTATAGAATCGGCTAACAATCAGAAGTTGATGTTAGAGTATGAGAAGTACCAGGAGTTACAGACAAGGAGTATGAGAATGCAGGAAGATTATGAGAAACAGATAGCAGAACTCGATGACAGGAGTAACAAAGCACAGCAAGAGCTTGAAGAACATTATAACAGGTACGTGTCATACTGTTTGTGGAAATTTTTGAATGATTTAAATTTGTGTTTTTGCAACTCGTTTGTACTAAAATGAAGTATTTATATGACTACCGGCTTAAGTTGGAAGCGGTGTTGCACCTGTTTTGCCGACTCTGAGATTTTTATACATATAAAACCATAAAACTATCATATTGGACTGCTGTATATTTCCGGGGCTCTCACCGCACAAAATAACTGTGAACGCACTTCTCCTCTTCCACTTACAGTAAACTAGAGGAGAAGAATCAGCAGTTGGAGCAGGCGATGGATGAGAGCAGACAGAATCAGAAGGAGTATGAGGAGACGAGACGACAGATAGAGGAGGACGCTGATAGAGAGATCCTCGACATCAAGAACAAGTATGAGAGACGACTGAGGGACGAGAAAGAAGCCAACAGCAGACTCAAGGGAGAAACTGGCATCCTCACTAAGAAGGTAATGAATTTACCAGTTGCCTATTTTTTTGCTTATAATAGTTTGTAGCACATAATTCACATCAATGTAATGCTTTCAATTTTGTGTTCTATCTAGATCTTCTTTTGTCTTTCAGTTCACATCTTTAGAAAAAGAGATTGAAGGCCATAAAGAAGAGATAAAGAAATCACAGAGTGAAGTGGCCAAGCTAAATGGTGTTATCGCAAATCTGCAGAAAGATATCCAAGGTCTAAAGAAAGAAATACAGGAGCGAGATGAAACCATTCAGGTAAGACAACTTGTAATCTTGTAGTTGAACAGAAAAAAATTTAACATTTCATGTCATTGACAGGAATATGTGTATTTGTATTGTCGTATTTCAAAGTTAGTTATACAGCACACTGTATGTTGGCATGAGTAATTTATTAATGAAAGCTATTTATTGCTTAATACTTTTTAAGCGAATAGACATTGTGATCAACTGTCTGAAATTTGAAATCGGTATTTTCTTAGGACAAGGAAAAGAGAATCTATGACTTGAAAAAGAAGAACCAGGAGTTGGAGAAATTCAAGTTTGTACTCGATTACAAGATCAAAGAGCTGAAGAAACAGATTGAGCCCAGAGAAGCCGACATCAAGGCCATGAAAGAACAAATCCAAGAGGTTTGTATTCTGATGTGTATTCTGTATGAATGTGCCTTGGTAAAAAGGTAAAGAGACATGTACTATTTTATGTTTGCCCATCTGATATAAATGTGTTCCTGTAGTCTAAGCCTTAGCCGACGCCTTGTTACAATTCCGACACCGAGAAATGAGATTAATGTACATTTATATACCTGTAAGAAGTCATATATGTACGGGTTTTAGATGGAGAGTGAGTTGGAGAGGTTCCACAAACAGAATACTCAGCTAGAGCTAAACATTACTGAGCTCAGACAGAAACTCAAAGCCACAGACAAAGAGATGCACATGGAGCGTCAGAAGGTCAGGGATGTGGAAGCTGTTGTCAAGCGATTCAAGACAGATCTACACAACTGTGTTGCGTTTATACAAGAACCTAAAACTCTCAAAGACAGCATAAAAGCGCTCTACACCAAATATGTACAAGAAGATATTGTGAGTATACTGAACTGAGCCTAAACAGAGAGTCTAGACATTCATGTATGACCAAAAAACTTTGGTACTGTGCTCCTAGAATTATTTAGCTCTAGCAGAACTGTTCAATACATCGCTACCACTGAATGTGATTTAGCAGATAGCGTGATATTCGTAGAGAACAGTTCTCAACACATCGAAGCAGTCAACAGGACTGAAGCCTCCCGATTTTTCTGCAAGAGGTGGAGAATCCTGAGTTATGTCCTGATGATGAAGAGGAGACAATAAATGTTTTGATAAGAGTTCGAAGAAACAGTATTTTGGAAACTTTTACTGTATGTTATGTAAGTTTTTTCAACCGATGTTTTATTCTGTTGCAGACTGAGACAGCGACTGGTGATGCTGAGATACAGAATGAATACAGCAGACAGCGAGAACATCTAGAGAGATCTGTAGCCTCACTCAGAAAGAAACTGGCTAAAGATTCTGAGATTCACAGGGCTGATAACGTCAGAATCATGCAGGTGGGGAGAACTGTGCTTGAATATGTTTTTCTCCCAAAATTTGTTCCTTTTTATTGATATGGCAATATGATTGTTCATTGCAGTTTCACAAGTCTCTCAATAATATAGGCGAGGATGTTGATGTAAAGGTAAGTGTATTAATATATTTGTATATGAATTATGCGTGAAGGTATTTATTGTGAGCACCACTAGCTGAACACCTGACATAATTGATACTGGCAGAATACAAGTGTCTGCCTTTTGCAGGAGAATGTATCACTGATAAAAGAGATCAATGATCTCAGAAAAGAATTGAAGATAGTGAGAGTGAAGAACCACGATCTAGAAGCAGCTCTGGGACTGCACAGGAAAAATAACAAGGATGTATCTCAGCTTCTCCAGGCAGTCACCTCACAGAATAAAAACGCTATGATGGAGGAAGACATCAAAGAGAAAAATAAGGTAAGCAGCGATTATACATAATATTATGTTGAAGATTGGTTTCATAAACCAAATGACCATTTTATCCTAAGTGAGATTTTATCCATGTGTTTGCATGTGGCTTTGCTATTTGGTTCCAGTCAGACTTAGCAGTGACAAATTCAGGCTGATCCAGGGATCCAATATGATTCATCTTCTTGCATAACTGGTAAAATCAAAACAGCTGGAGGTCAGTTGGATAGCCCAAGTTACTTAATTTCTTCTATCACTGAATCGATATCAATTTTTTTGAGCATTCGACTTCAATCTTAATAATATGCTTTTTTTTCAGATAATTGATATTCAGCGAATGGAAATAAAGAAACTGAGAACGCAAGTTGGTGATTTAGAGTTGACAGTACAGCGGCCAGGATCAGGTGCTAGGTTACCGCCAATGCAGGCTGTCTGATGTTTATCTCCAATCGTAAAGTAGACAGATCACGGATAAATGAGTGTAAAGGGTCTGTCCAAGATGCTGAACTGATTTTGTCTTTTACCGTCTGAAATAATTTATGCCTTAAACATTGTTACACCAATGTCATTATTTTACACATAGAATCTGTTGGATTATCTGTGAACCGTATTTTAGTCACTGCGACATTCCTTTTTATTATCATGTATGACTGGGAAATAAAAGTGATAGAAAAAGTGAAATGTGTGTCTGTGTATTATCATTATGTTGTAAAATTCAGAAGAAGCAAAAGAATTTTACTTGTCTCGATAAAGATATGAAATATTTTTGGGAACTTTTCTCTGACATATGGACATGTGAAGAGAAAATTTTCATATTTCAATGCTGTCTGCTTACTATTGACATAATTATTTATAATGAATTATTAAGATGGCGGGGTTGTTGTTGTCGTCAATGTTGTTGTTGATGTCGTTGCTGTTGTCTATTCAGATGACAATGAGCTCTCACTCTCAGGCGAGCCTGAGCTCTCACTCTCAGGCGACCCTGAGCTCTCACTTTCAGGTGCCTGTCTCCTTTCCCTCTCTAATATTTTGTTGATATCTGATCCGTCACCCATCTCAGCATCAATCTTCCCAGCTCTTAGAATTCCCCTTTTCTTTCTAGATTCAGAAGCAGCATCCATCATTACAATGACCATACCAAACAACGCCATCTAAAATAATACCGAATGTTTATTAATAAGTGATTAAAAATATCCAAAAGTTTAAGACTTATATTTTAATAACGAGACTTAGAAAAATAGAAGTCCAGTGATGTTATGTAACATCAAACACACAAGGAAAATAAGTTACTTATTATTATTACTTGTACATACGATCTGAAGCGCCCTCATCTCTCCTTTTGAGAAGTTGTTGGAAAGTATCGTAATAATGTTAAGTTTAGATGTTATATGAAAGCTATTTCAGCACTGGCTTCTTTTATACCAACATGTGCAGCAATTATGTATGGGAACGTATACTAATGTTTGTTGTAAACATAACTACAAAGCTTACATTGTTGCAAGCGTGTAAGTGGTAAACCAGAGAGGCTATTTGACATGCATCAGATTGGATACACAGTAAAATGACTTGTTTCAAAAACTTTCAACGCTTAATTTATGTAGAATTATACTCAGTAAACTGAAAAAAGTCACTGACAGTGTGAGGCGATGCGGAGGGTGTACATGGGGAACTGGTACAGAGAACAGGGACTGTCGTTGTATGCTCACCTGTCGCAACAGCCTGTTTTTGAGGAAGATCATGGCAATTGTTCTTGTTTGGCCCTTGTCTCTGAAAAAAACTACTGCATGTTTGAGCAATGGATTAATCTCCTCAATAAAATTGGAAAAAGGCACTTCAGAATTGTATCCGTGATATATCTACTTATTGCTAGGGCGATATTGATATGGACTCTCGGTGCCTGTAGATGATCTGGGATTTTACCGCTATCAGTTTTTGGTATATGTAATTGCAATATTGAGTTATCTGCGGGTCAGTATTTCGGTATTGATATGTGCTTGCTATATATGCACAGCAGACATTTCGATATCTATAAATAATTCACAAAATAAGGCAATATTATTCATGGTCTTATTTTGGGAATTCTTGGTAGTTTTGCTGTTACGACGATAGCCAGGTATAGGTATGTAAATTCATCATTTTACACACTGTTGACACTCAATACATATTCCCATTGTGCCTGGTATGGCAAAACGACAAACTTGCTGGATTATAGTCGGTTTCTAAGTGAAGTTTGTGAGATCTGCAACATTATCACATGTGTGTCCCTTATTTAGTACAAAAGAAATATGAGCACATGAGCTATGCAAAAATAAAATTGTGTGAGGTTTCTGATCTGAAACATTACACCATCGAACCTCAACCCGGTTTCATGCATTTAGATGTGTGATTATCCAAATTCAGCTGGCTGCGGATTGATGGCTCCAATTACTTGTACACTACTCCTTAGTAAATGACATTTTGTATGTATGTGTGAGGGCAATTATAAAAAAAACTTGAGCAATGACCACAATGTCATGGTGAGATGTAGAATGGACAACAATAATATCAAATTGATCTCATTCTCAACACAAACTGCAATTTTGCATACAGATTCAGTAATTTTATCCAAATGTTTAAATCATTGGTTTCTGATGAAACACTATTAATTCTGTCATTGGACCTCATCACTTATCGCAGTAACACAATTATTTTTGTGACCATGACATAATTTCCTCTCATATCCTACACATAAATATCAAATCAGACTTATGTCAGAATTTTTTTAGAATTATTTTGAATAGAGATTGGAATATGTATCTGTGCCCAGCTTTGCATTTATAGGTAGAGGAACATTCTCGATGACAGTATCTAAGGGTAATCTATCTCAAAATCCCTAACGATGAGAGACTTGTTCTAGCCAGTATACCATCACTATGTGACCATCTTGGCAGCTCAAGCCAGAACATTGTTAGTAATTGTCGCCTCAGACCCAGAACACTGACAGCACAAACATCTCCTAAAATGACAGTCTAGTGTTGGGCCTCATTCAAGCAGGGTCAGAGATGCTCCAATCGTATATATTACAACCATAAAGTAACTGAGAACATCCCGTTCAGTAAATTCACTGTCTGAGTCCTGATAAAACTTTCTTCTTTTTATAAACTATTTTATGAATTCCCATTTTTACTTTGATTGTGATGTCTGCTTGATATGGTTTGGATCATCAATTTATTACAAAGTTAAGCAGCCAATAATAAACATCACTCATCAATCAATTATCAATTCATCAAGAATGGAGCCCACACTGTTGTTTTCAAAATAAACTTAATTTAAATTTACAAATGAAGTGAAACTTCTGAAAGAAAGGCCTCTCAACTATAACTTTATGCATAGAGACATAAAAACTTTTTTGGCCTCAGTTTTGGCCACTTTTTGTCCAAACTCACGACATTTTTGCCGGTTTCCCCTAAAACGCCAAGTTTTTAGGTTAAACTAGAAAGTCAGATTTTCAGTTTTTGAAAGAGATAGTATCATTTCTAAATGTCCAAGTGGTAGATTGTGACAACATTTCAAGACTTTGAACTTTACATTATACTTATTGCACTGGGTGTTTCCCACTTATATAGGCTGAAAATGCGCTTTTTCCCTCATAAAGCTATAAATCATGAGCCAGTGCTACCACCACTATACACACGAGTACAGATCAAATCCCAATAACTCCTGCTGGTTAAATATAAAATGGGTATCATAAATATTTTTCACATTCTTGTTTTGCGGACTCCTGCCCCCTCTAACTCCCTGCACCCATATTAAAGGCAAGATTGATGCAGGAATCATGGTTTAAATAAGTAACATTTCAAAGTTTCTAATTATATATCATACATGTAATCTGTTATAATGAATACCCAGCTATGTGAAGCTTGCTATCTCTAATATCTAGTTATTTGTGGGTTCAAATCTTCAAGATTTGTTTCAAAGTCATACTATGCTGCCTCTGATTTTTTCAGCCCCGATTCTTGTATATTACCAAGCATCTTGCGAATGTTGTTTCAAAATAATCGAATTTTGTTCCATATATTATTATTAGTTAGTAGTGCTGCACAATGTCAGCTTTTTTGGGTTTGATCCAACATCAATCAACCCTTTTAAATTCAATTTTTCGGTATACATGTAGGCCTAATCGATTTAGCGCGAACATAGATTAAGACCATTCACGAAATACCCCTCAAGCCTGACGAAAACTGCAAGCCTTTCAAAAATTTCATCAGATTTTGGGGTGATATGATAAATGAAGCTAATTATCCATTTTCGATGTCAATCAATGTTGATTCAAGCAGATATTGACAATCAATTTTGACGATGCATCGACAATGACAACGATGGATATATTTGTGAATCGCTTCATCAAACTGTATGATAAAATGCTGTTATTTCAAAACACACTCAATATCAATTGGACATATTGAAATATTGAACAGCTCTACTATTTAGTAGGAAGTCATGCTTGCTTGAAGCTCTTAGCTCTTAGCCTCTCGGCAATGATAATCACTCTATAATACTGTTAATAATTGGCAGGTATCTGTTGACTGCTGTCCCAATTGCTGTCATACATTTTTTATCACAATTTCTTTATTGTGAAATACTATTAAACACCAATACCGGTATGTATTATTGTTTATGAGTACAAAAGTATGCATATCTCATATTATTATTATGTTGTCAATTTTTTCTGTCAGTGACTACAATACAAAAGAAAAATATTACAGTTGAATCTTTGCAAAAAACTTTTTCTTTTGTTTATTTCTGATTTTTTCAAACCTTTCTAAATGGAAAGGATTGAATTTGAGTTCGCTAGGCG
>ERZ1740072.659-NODE-659-length-13744-cov-6.286580_pt1 | contig 13744 bp, 14 predicted proteins | sample MGYA00581733_ERZ1740072 | MGnify/ENA primary metagenome ERZ1740072 (study PRJEB43018, sample SAMN04849741) | marine metagenome | isolation source: floating plastic debris | place: Pacific Ocean | collected 2008-08-30 | study: EMG produced TPA metagenomics assembly...
GGGTGCCGCGATGGCCCGCCGGGGCACCTCGCACAACTTGCGCCAGATCGTGGATTTGTCCGTGGGCGGGCCCGACACCCTCACGGCCAGATCGCAGTTCTCCTCGATCACATCGATAAGGGTGTCGGTAAAATTGATTTCGACCGAAATCCCGGGATAGGCCAGCCGAAAGCCTGCGATCACCTGCGGCAACAACGCGATGCCCAGCGAAATCGGCGCAGTCAGGCGCAGATGGCCTGCATCCGGGCGCAAGGAGCGCTGCAAATCCTCGGTGACCTCCTCGAACCCTTCCAGCAGCGGGCGGTAGCGCGACAAAACCGTCGCCCCCGCACTGGTGAGTGCGACCTGGCGCGTTGTGCGCACAAGCAATTGAGTGCCAAGGTCTTGTTCCAATTGATTGATGATGCGGGTGACGGAGGCAGGGGCAAGATCAAGCGCGCGCGCCGCATGTGAAAAGCTTTTGAGGTCAGAGACGGCGCGCAGCACCTTTATGGGTTTCAACTCGACCATGCCCCAAAGATAGTTCCGCTTTCATCAATAATAAACGGCTATTTTTGTCCATTAACTTCGCGCAACAAATACGTATGTCTGGTCCAAAGCGAATTGCATCAACTAGGAGCCAGCCATGATCAACGACATCAAAGGTCTGCACCACGTCACTTCGATGGCGGGGGACGCCAATATCAACAACGCCTTCTTCACCCAGACACTGGGGCTGCGGCGTGTGAAAAAGACAGTGAATTTCGACGCACCCGACGTTTATCACCTTTATTATGGAGACGAGGCAGGCACGCCCGGTTCTGTCATGACCTACTTTCCTTTCGGGCAAATGCCTAAGGGCAGCCGCGGCGCCGGAGAGGTTGGGATGACCGAATTCGCTGTGCCAACCGGTAGTTTGCCTTTCTGGTCAGATCATTTGACAAAACAGGGCGTGACTGGCCTGAACCAGAACACAGTTTTTGGCGAAACCCGGCTCAGCTTTGATGGACCGGACGGCGATGGCTTTGCGCTTGTGGAAAGCGAGGCGCGCGACCGCACGGCATGGACGGGCAACGGGATCTCCGATGACACCGGCATCCTTGGCTTTCACGGCGCACGGTTCCGGTTGCGTGATGTGGATGCGACAGGCGAGTTGCTGAGTTTCATGGGCTACCAGAAGGCCGAGACTGCGGGCGACATCTCCCGCTATGTGATTGAAGGCGGCAATGCGGCCGACACCATTGACCTTGAGCGTGTGACCGGGGCTGCCCCGACTGCAAACCAAGGTGCGGGTTCCGTTCACCACATTGCCTTTGCGGTGGAGGATCGCGCTGCACAATTGCGCGTGCGCGAAGCTTTGATGGCCACCGGTTATCAGGTCACACCCGTGATTGATCGCGATTACTTCTGGGCGATTTACTTCCGCACGCCGGGCGGTGTGCTGTTCGAAATTGCTACGAACGAACCCGGGTTTGACCGCGACGAAGACACCGCACATCTGGGCGAAGCGCTCAAACTGCCGACCCGTTATGAGCCGCACCGGGCCAAGATCGAGGCGTGGCTACCCCCTATCGCAAACTGACGGAGGCGATCATGACAACAAAATCTTATCGGGCGCTGGTTTCAGCGCCCGAGGCCTCGCGCCCGCTGGTTTTCGCCTTTCACGGCACCGGCGGGGACGAACACCAGTTCTTTGACCTTGCCGGCCAACTGGTTCCGGGGGCGGGTGTCATCTCGCCCCGGGGGGATGTGTCTGAAATGGGTGCTGCTCGTTTTTTTCGCCGCACGGGCGAAGGCGTTTATGACATGGACGATCTGGCCCGTGCGACCGCCAAGATGACCACTTTCATCGAAGCACATTGTGACGCACATCCAGAACACCCGGTCTACGCGTTTGGTTATTCGAACGGGGCCAACATTCTGGCATCCGTTTTCCTGCAGCGCCCCGAACTGTTTGACCGGGTCGCCCTGTTGCACCCGCTGGTCACGTGGGAACCGATATCGCATCCTGCCATGACGGACCGCAAAGTCTTGATCACTGCGGGTCGCCGCGACCCGATTACTCCGTGGCCAATGAGTGAAAGCCTTATCAGTTGGTTGCAATCCGCGGGGGCCGATGTTCGGGCAGAAGTCCATGACGGCGGGCATGAGTTGCGTAATGCGGAAGTAACCGCTCTGGCCGCGTTCTTTGCAGAGACGGACGCTTCAGTATGACAGTGCATTGAGGCGGGCAACATATCCGCCTCTTCGTCGAGCCAATCCACGAACGCGTCCGTTGGGCGTTTCACTTGCGCGCGTCACTCTGTAATATTAACGGTTGGCCTTAATCGGCGCACCGTCAACCGTTGCATCTTGTGCCGTTCGGGACAGACCATGAAGCCGTGTCACTTCTGATCGGCGCGGCGCATTCCGAAGGGACACCGGCGGCTCACCGCTTCATTTGCTCTACAAAGCCTAGCAATACCGCTCAGGGCCTTCCCACTGCACTGTCGAGTAGCGATCGCCATGGGCCCAACCGACAGGCAGTACCGCCTCGATTTGCGCGATGTCACTGGCTGACAAGGTGATTTGCGTGCCGAGGATCAACTCGGCCAGATGGTCCACGTTCTTTGTGCCCGGAATGGGTAGAACGTGGGGCGACTGCGCCATCACCCACGCAATGGCAAGCGCCGCCGCCGGGTATCCCATATCCGCAGCAAGCGCGCGAAACCTGTCTGTGGCCGCAATGTTCGCTGCGTAATTGGGTTGCATGAAACGGGGGTTGTTTTTGGTAAACGCCATCGACTGCCCCCGTTCGTAACTGAAAGGACTGTCCGTCAGAAAAGCGCGCCCGACCGGCGAAAACGCCACAAGGGTCACGTCCAGTTCCGCGCATGTCTGTATCAACCCCAGTTCCGGCGCGCGGGTCGACAGCGAATATTCCGACTGCACCGCTGCTATGGGGCATTCACTGGCCACCCGGCGCAAGGTTGCGGGTGCAACTTCGGAGAGACCGACGGCCCGCGTCTTGCCGCTGTCGAGCAACGCCTTCAGGGTGCCGCCCAAATCTTCGGGGTTGTGGCTGCTGTCATAACGGTGGGCATAAAACAGATCGACATGATCAACGCCCATCCGGGCAAGGCTCGCATCAAGGCAGTCGGCCATATAGTCGTGATCGTTGTTGAAGCGCCGATCGGGTTGCCCGGTGATCCCGGCCTTGGTCGCAAGGTGCATCTTGTCGCGCGCACCTTTGTTCTGTGCAAACCAAGCCCCGATGATCTGTTCAGATCGTCCTGCACCATAGACGTTCGACGTGTCGATATGCGTGACGTCGGCGGCTTGGCAGGCATCCAAAACGGCGTGGCTTTCGGCTTGCGTCGCATCGCCGTAAATCCCGGCAAAAGACATGGCTCCAATGCCAAATTGCGAAACGGTGGGCCCTTTGGCTCCAAAGCGGATTGTCTTCATCTCTTAGCCTCTTGTGGCGTGGTCGACTTCCACACTTGGCAAATGTGCGGCTAAACGCTGATGATATCAGACCGGTAGCGAAGTGGCACGGTGTCGGACGCCAATCAGAACCATTGACCTGGTTCCATCAAACCAAGATCCAGAAGTTGGCGCGAGTGCCACTCGAAAGGTGCCGAATTGTGCCACCTGAACGTCTCGATATCAAAGGTGCTGCCCGGATTCAGCTTGAGGGCCTTTGCGGTGCGAAACGAGCAGATCGCCGCGGTCAGATTGTGGTGCCATTTGCAGGCATAGGTGTTGTATTCCTCGTCCGAAAACGTGTGGTCCTCGCGCAAGCTCAACCCCGGCTTGGTCTTGAAAATGGCAATCCGGTCAATCTTGCGCCGGGCCGCGGGCACATGTTCCTCATACCGCCAGCGCAACCCGCCGAAAAAGCTCAGCTGCCGCTCTTTCGGCTCTCCCTTTTCATCCGGACGGGCGAGGGCATAATAGCCCGACTTGTCCAGATACGCGCGGTCCAGCGCAACCGCATTGGGAAACTCATGCAGATCGTCCGCGTATAAGTCGATCACATAAGTCAGCATGGCCGAGCGCCTCTCTTCGGCATGAAAGGCAAGCATTTCACCCACCGTGCGCGTTTCGCAAAATGGATGGAACAGATATTCGGCGTTGTAACAGTAGTAGAGCCATGTCCCCGTGGGCAGCGCCGTGATCTGCAGGTTCACGGCCGTTTCCATGGCCGACGGAACGGTCATGTCGTAATCCACCCGGATCACCGTATCCTCCAGATCGCGGGGCAGCGAAAAGCTGGGCGGCATGCAGGCGATCAGCGATTTGAATCCGATCTGCTGGTGATGACGCAAAGTGGTGGCGACTTCGACATCGTCTTCAACAAAAACCACTGCCACAGGCCCCTGCGGCGGCACCGCAGCGGTGGATTTGATCATTGTTGGAAGGCTGTCGTAGTGCATACGTCTGATTTTCGCGGTTTCTCCCTTTCATTCGGTTAATCTGCCACGCATTGCAAGAGAGCCGTGGCGCTGCTAGATCGCGCACCTGATCCTTCCAACACCCGGATGCGCCCCATGACGACGCCGAAAAAGCTCTTTATCAAGACCTATGGCTGCCAGATGAACGTCTATGACAGCGAACGCATGGCCGAAGCCCTGGGGGGGCAGGGGTACGTCGAAACCAAAGAGGCAGGCGAGGCGGATATGATCCTGCTCAACACCTGCCACATTCGGGAAAAGGCGGCGGAAAAGGTCTATTCCGAACTGGGGCGGATCAAGGCGCTGAAAGCGGACAAACCAGACCTGAAGATTGGCGTGGCCGGCTGTGTCGCTCAAGCTGAGGGGGCCGAGATCATGCGCCGCCAGCCTGCGGTCGATCTGGTGGTCGGCCCGCAAAGCTATCACCGCCTGCCAGAGATGGAGGCCAAGGCGCGCGCGGGCGAAAAAGCGCTCGACACGGATTTCCCCGAGGAAGACAAATTCGAACGTCTGAAATCGCGCCCCAAGGCGGCACGCGGGCCGTCGGCATTTTTGACCGTGCAGGAAGGGTGCGACAAGTTCTGCGCGTTTTGCGTGGTACCCTACACCCGCGGGGCCGAGGTCAGCCGCCCGGCCGCCCGCATTCTGGACGAGGCGCGCGATCTGGTCGAACGCGGCGTGCGCGAAATCACTTTGCTGGGTCAGAACGTTAATGCCTATCACGGCGCCGGGCCGGATGGCTCGGACTACACCCTCGCCAAACTGATCTGGGATTTGGACAAGGTCGATGGGCTTGAGCGTATCCGTTTTACCACCTCACATCCGAATGACATGACGGATGACCTGATCGAGGCTCATGGTGAATGCGCCAAACTGATGCCTTATCTACACCTGCCCGTACAGTCCGGCAGCGACAAGATTTTGAAACGGATGAACCGCAGTCATACAGCTGAAAGCTATCTGCGGGTGATCGAACGCATTCGCGCGGCGCGGCCGGACATCCTGATGTCCGGTGACTTTATCGTTGGCTTCCCGGAAGAGACCGAAGAAGACTTCCAAGCCACGCTCGACCTCGTTGAAGCGGTGAACTACGGCTACGCTTATTCCTTCAAATATTCGACACGACCCGGCACGCCCGCGGCAGAACGTGCACAAGTGGATGCGAGCCACGCGGATGACCGGTTGCAGCGCCTGCAAAGCCTGATCACCAAACAACAGCGCGCCATTCAGGATGGCATGGTCGGACGAACCGTCCGCGTTCTGTTCGAAAAGCCTGGACGACTCGCCGGTCAGATGGTCGGCAAAAGCGAGTATCTGCATGCCGTGCACGTGGCAGATGCGCACGTTGCTGCTGGCGACATTGCGGATGTGAGAATCATCTCGGCTGGGACGAATTCACTGGCTGGAGCCTTGGTGACCGCCTAGCGCGTTCTACAAAATCAGGTGGTAGCCGCCCGTTTTGGTTGAAAGCCTGACCTTGCCCACGATATGTAGTGGTTTTTTCTTCCCAGTGGCGTTTTCTTTGCTACACTCCGTCGCATGAGGCGAGTGTGCTTTGCTGCCAATATTTCCGCACTCTCGTAGGCAGAAACACATAATGATGTGCTTGGACATATTTTCCGAGCGCTCCGGTAAAGGGGGTCAATCAATGTTTGGACAAAATGGGATGCTGAAGTTTGCTTTGGCGCTGGCCTGCGGGCTCGGCATGCTAAGCGACAGCGCATCCGCACAAGATGTAGCGCGAGGCGAACAGTCTGGCCGCATACAATGGGGGATCTGGATTGACCCTGATGGATGCATGCACTGGATGGCTGATGGAGGCATCGAACAGGTGCAGGTGAACCGTCTGGACCCCAAAACAGGAAAGCCTGTTTGCGTCCGCCAAAACACATGTTTTGTCGGAGATGCAGACACAATGTTTGCCACTGACAGTTCCCGACTGAATTCCAGCGCACGCGACAGACTGCGCGAGGTCTTTGCGCAGACTGGCGTGTTTGGATACGCCGTTTATGGGCACACGGACAGCCGGGCTTCGAACGCCTACAATCAGACCCTGTCAGAGCATCGCGCACGCGCTGTTGCGAATGTGGGCCGGTCGGTCGGCGCGGTCATCGAGCGCGAGATCGGGTTTGGCGAAACTCGCCCGCGCGCATCCAACTCAACGGCCGCAGGGATGAAGAAAAACCGTCGCGTCGAAGTAATTTGCTACAGGTGGTAAACATGACTCCCAAGACATTTATTCTTCTTTCCGTGGGTGTGGGCCTGGTGTCGGCGTGCTCCGAACCGGGCGCCGGGCTCAAAGGCTATTCCGGGCCAGACGACTACATTGCCATTGCCGCAGACCAGGGTCTCGACTCTACAGCTTCGCGCAATGACAATGCCGGAATTGCGATTACACCCGACGGATGCCAGACATGGTACATCGATGATGGGGTCGAGGCGCGCGCGTCCAACCGGCTTGATCCGGTTTCCGGCCTGCCGGTGTGTAGCGCCGCTGCGGAACCAGGCACTGTGATAGGACCATATCGCTCAGGTACAGGCGGCGTTCGGGATCGTGTGCCACGCCGCCCTGTTGAAACGCGGAACGAGCAAGTTGTGGTACGACCAACGGCCGGCCACGGTCACGTCGTTCACCCCGTCGAAACACCGCACAACTGACTTTGCTAAAGACACCGGAAAATTTAGCCGCGCGGGACTTCTCGCGCGGTTTTTTTGTGGTTTTGCGCCGCAGTGACTTGCCGCTGCTGCGAAGGCTTGGCACCATCCCAGCGACTCACCCGAAAGGATCCATCAATTGAGCACTGTCACAGCGACCGAAGCTCTGATCGAATTTCCCGACAACCGACTGTTGATTGACCTGTGTGGTCCTTATGACGGGCACCTCACGGCGATTGAAACTGCGCTCGATGTCCAGATCATCCGGCGCGGCAATATGCTCGTCATGCTTGGCGAGGAAGCGGCACAAGCCCGCGCCAAGGAAGTGCTGCAGGCCCTCTATTTGCGTTTGGAAGGGGGTAAGGATGTCGCCCCCGCAGATGTAGACCGCGAATTGCGTATGGGGGGGTCAGAGGCCGACACTGGCACCCGAGATGGGGACCAGTTGGAGATGCCGGTCGGCAACCGGATCGAAATCAAAACCCGCAAAAAGCTTGTGGAGCCGCGCACAGACGCGCAAAAGGCTTATGTTCAGGCGCTCTTTGACAACGAACTGGCCTTTGGCATTGGGCCTGCTGGCACAGGCAAGACCTACCTCGCAGTTGCCGTGGGGGTGTCGATGTTCATTTCTGGCGAGGTCGACAAGATTATTCTGTGCCGCCCGGCGGTTGAGGCGGGTGAGCGTCTGGGCTTTTTGCCGGGCACCCAAGAAGAGAAAGTCGACCCTTACATGCAGCCGCTCTATGATGCGCTGAACGACTTTCTACCGGGCAAGCAGCTGGCCAAACTGAAAGAAGAAAAAACCATCGAGATTGCGCCGCTTGCATTCATGCGCGGGCGCACCCTGTCCAACGCCTATGTCGTGTTGGATGAAGCGCAGAACGCCACAACCATGCAAATGAAGATGTTCCTGACCCGTCTTGGTGAGGGGTCGCGCATGGTGATAACCGGTGATCGCACCCAGATCGACTTGCCGCGCGGTGTCCCTTCTGGGCTTTGGGATGCGGAACGATTGCTCAAATCGGTCCCCAAGATCAGTTTCAATTACTTCACCTCAAAAGATGTCGTTCGTCACCCGTTGGTGGCTGCGATCATCGAAGCCTATGAGGCGGACACAGAGTCGGTTTGATCTTCTCTGACAAAAAATCCCGGGGGTCCGGGGGCTGCCCCCGGTTTCGACATCTGCAACATCACATCGACATTCTGATCGAAGACAACCGCTGGAAAACGCTTAATTTTGATGGCTTGGCGGGGCGGGTAATTGACGCTGTGCTTGAGGCATTGAAAGTCGAGGCTGCCGAGGTGTCGGTCATGGCCTGTGATGATGTGCGTATCACTCAACTGAACTCTGATTTTCGCACAAAACCGACAGCCACAAACGTATTAAGTTGGCCCGAGAGCGATCTGAGCCCGGAAGAAGACGGCGCTCAACCCCACTCCCCGGTCTCTGATCCCGATGGTACTGTCAGCCTTGGCGACATCGCTATTGCCTACGACACCTGTGCGCGCGAAGCCGCCGAACAGAACAAGCCGATGATCGATCACGTGACCCATCTGATTGTGCATGGAACACTCCATTTGCTCGGCTACGACCACGTCCGTGACCTTGACGCCACGCGCATGGAAGCGCTTGAGGTGGAAATACTTGGCAATTTAGGTGTCCCTGACCCATATTAGGAAGCATCGACGCCCCCGCCGAATCCGGGGGCATGTAAACTGGACAGGAGCCAATGGGCGAAAACGACGGATCGTCTGGAGCAGCGCAACGCGCGCAGTCGGACAATGACAACAAAGACCCTGTGCAGACCGGTGGCTTTTTTGCGCGCGTGATTGGCGCACTCACCCCATCCGAAACAAACGGTGTGGAAGACGAAACAGCCGCGCCGCGCCCGCAAGAACATGGCATGATCAACCTGCGCCGCATGCGGGTTGAAGATGTCGCCGTGCCGATGGCCGACATCACGGCTGTTCCCGACACTGTAGGTCTTGATGAACTGGTGAGTGTGTTCAAGGAAAGTGGGCTGACCCGTTTGCCCGTGTTTGAGGGGACGATCGACACCCCCATCGGGTTTGCACATCTCAAGGACATCGCGCTCAATTATGGGTTCAACGGTGGCGGTAAGGAGTTTGATCTGCGCGCGGGTCTGCGCCCGTTGCTGTTTGTGCCCCCTTCCATGGGCATCGGTGTGTTGCTCACCAAGATGCAGACAGAGCGTCGCCATATGGCGCTGGTCATTGATGAGTATGGCGGGGTCGACGGTCTGGTTACCATCGAGGATCTGATTGAACAGGTCATCGGCGAAATCGAGGATGAACACGACATCGAAGATGACGTCATGTTTACCCGTGAAAAGACCGGCTGTTATCTGGCGCTGGCCAAAACCCCGCTTGATGAATTCGAGGAAGAGGCTGGCATTTCTCTCACCACCCATGACGACGTCGATGAAGAAGAGATCGAAACACTGGGCGGGCTTGTCTTTATGCTTGCGGGACGGGTGCCCGGGCGCGGCGAGGTGGTGCAACATCCAGATGGCCCGGAATTCGAAGTGATTGACGCCGATCCACGCCGTATCAAACGGCTGCGCGTGCGCCTTGCGGGGCGGGACGCCGCCGAATGATCCAACTTGCCGAACGCCTCGCCGCCCTTCCGCGTTGGGCGTCGGCGGTATTTGCGTTCGCCGCGGGCGGAATCGGGGCTTTGGCGCATGATCCATTTGCCTTTGCGCCTGCAATCTTTGTGACGCTAGTGGCAGGGTTTGCCCTTTTGCACCTTTCTTCTCATTGGAGGGTCGCATTGTGGTACGGATGGGCGCTTGGCACAGCGTACTTCGCACTGACCCTCACATGGATCACCGAACCCTTTCAGGTGGATGCGGCGACGACGGGTTGGATGGCACCGTTTGCACTTGTGCTTCTTGCACTGCTCTTGGGCAGTTTTTGGGCACTGGCGCTCGGATTTGCGCGTTGGCTTGGCGGGCAAGCGTGGATGCTGGTGTTGACGTGGGCTGCGGCCGAGATGCTGCGCGCCTATGTATTTACTGGATTTCCATGGGCCACGCCTGTACAGGCGTTTGTAAATGTGTGGGCTGGGCAGGGGCTTGCGTGGCTTGGACCGCATGGGCTGACGCTCTTGGTTTGCGGTGTCATTGCGGCAATCCTGTCAACGCCAAAGCGCGGTCTGATCTGGGTCTCCCCTTTCATAGTTGTTGCTGCCATTGGTCTGATCCCATTTTCTGATCGCGCGGTGCCCATGACCGCCCATACGGTTCGCCTGATCCAGCCCAACGCACCACAGGATGAAAAGTGGGATCCCGAGAAAATCCCAATCTTTGTGAATCGCCAGATCGACTACACAGCGGCACCTGGGGCGCCAGACCTGATCGTTTGGCCTGAAACGGCACTGCCTTATCTTGCTGAAAATGCACAGGTCATCTTTGACATGATCGCCGACGAGGCGCAGGGCGTGCCAGTCGTTCTGGGCATACAGCGGCGCAAGGACAGTGATTATTTCAACAGTTTGGTGGTCTTGGATGACGCCGGACAGGTTGCGCAGACTTACGACAAGCACCACCTCGTCCCATTTGGAGAATACATGCCCGCACAATGGTTGTTTCGCCGCATCAACGTCGGTGGGCTCGCCGAACGGGCGGAGGGCGGGTATTCAGCGGGACCGGGTCCGCGTTTGCTGGACTTTGGGAAGATTGGTATGGCTTTGCCCCTTATCTGTTATGAAGCCGTGTTCGCGCATGACGTCGGACGGGCCCCGAGCCGCCCCACTTTCTTAATGCAACTCACCAATGATGCCTGGTTCGGCGCACGTTCGGGCCCACAACAGCATCTTGCACAGGCCAGAATGCGTGCGATTGAACAGGGTCTGCCAATGATACGTGCCGCCAATACCGGCATATCAGCGATGATCGACCCCCAAGGCCGCGTCACCGCGTCCTTGGGGCTAAATACTGCAGGGTATCTCGATGCTGCACTGCCAGCACCGGGCACACAGACACTATACGCGCGAACAGGAGACCTGCCGTGGGCGCTTATCCTTTTGTCTGGCCTTTTTGCCATGGTGATCAGGCGTCTGTTCTTCGGCCGTGCGATTGGCATTGACGCAGGCAATCGCGGCGCTTAATGGCCACCGAATGCGCTACAACGGCTTCCTGACGTGGCGTGCGGATTTTAAATTGGAGCGCTTATGTCCCGTCAAAATTACACCTTTACCTCGGAATCCGTTTCCGAAGGTCACCCCGATAAAGTTTGCGACCGTATCTCAGACGCGGTTCTCGATGCATTTTTGGCTGAAGAGCCCGAGGCCCGTGTCGCATGTGAAACCTTTGCCACGACAGATCGTGTTGTTATCGGCGGCGAGGTAGGCCTAAGCGATCAGGACAAGCTGCACGACTACATGGGCAGGATTGATGACATCGCCCGCGCCTGCATCAAGGACATCGGATACGAACAGGACAAGTTTCACTGGAAGACCTGCGAAATCACGAACCTTCTGCATGAACAATCCGCACATATCGCCCAAGGCGTGGACGCTGCCGACAACAAGGATGAAGGCGCCGGGGATCAGGGCATCATGTTTGGCTTTGCCACGAATGAAACGCCCGAGTTGATGCCGGCACCAATCCACTATGCTCACGCGATCCTACGCCGCCTTGCTGAGGTGCGCAAAGACGGGACCGAACCCGCCTTGGGTCCGGATGCCAAATCGCAGCTTTCTGTGATTTACCGGGATGGCAAACCAGTTGGCGTGTCCTCGCTTGTACTGTCGACGCAGCATTTGGTCGAAGACCTGAGCAGCGACGACATTCGCGATATTGTTGCGCCCTACATCGCCGAAGTTCTGCCCGAGGGGTGGTTGACCGACGCCACAGAATGGCACGTGAACCCAACAGGAAAGTTCGTGATCGGCGGTCCGGACGGGGATGCTGGATTGACGGGGCGCAAGATCATCGTCGACACCTATGGCGGCGCAGCGCCCCACGGGGGCGGGGCGTTTTCAGGTAAGGATCCGACCAAGGTTGACCGCTCAGCGGCCTATGCGGCGCGCTATCTGGCCAAAAACGTGGTCGCGGCCGGATTGGCTGACAAATGCACAATTCAGCTGAGTTACGCCATCGGGGTGTCCAAACCGCTGTCGATCTATTGCGATACAGTGGGTGCCAACGGAGTGGAAAATGCCGCAATCGAGGCAGCTGTTGGGCAAGTGATGGACCTGACACCGCGCGGTATTCGTGAGCATCTTTCGCTCAACCGCCCTGTCTATCAGCGCACTGCGGCATATGGCCATTTTGGACGTACCCCGGATGCGGATGGCGGGTTCAGCTGGGAACGCACCGATCTGGTGGATGCGTTGAAAGCGGCACTCTGATATCTGTAGGGCGCGGTGCACCCGCGCCTCGCCGTTCTGTGATCACCAAACGGTGCTTGGCTTTTGAATTCATGTCGGCCTAGCCTTTCGTTATCTGACGAAAGGTTTTGCCACATGCCACAGCACCCGCTCCGCTACCTGTTTTTTGTTCCTGCCTTTGTGCTCTGTGCCTCGCTCGCCCTGGCGCAGGATACAGAGGCACCCGAAAACCCGCCGGCGACAGAGCCACCGATGACCATGCTGCGCATGGCCCAGATCATTCGGTTAATCGACCCGGATGCACGCGCTGCGGGCAATTCCATCCAGTTTAGCATCGACGATATTCCACTGGTTGTTGTTGCGGATCCCGGTGCCAACCGGATGCGCGCTATGGTGCCGATCCGTTCTGCTGACGGGCTTGCAGCGGATGAACTCATGCGCTTGATGCAAGCCAATTTCGACACCGCGCTGGATGCGCGTTACGCCGTGGCGCAAGGCCGCCTTTGGGGTGTGTTCATCCACCCGCTCAGCTCACTGGAAAAAGACCAGCTTTTGTCCGCCTTTGTTCAGACCATCAACGTGGCGCGTACCTATGGGCAGACCTATTCGGGTGGCGCGTTGAGTTTTGGCGGCGGTGATAGCAATGGGATTTACCGGGAGTTGTTGAAGGAGCTGCAGGAACCGGGTGAAGAAATTTAGCCAGTTACGCGGGCATGAGGCCGCGCCTTTTTTTTGCGCGCGCGCGTGATTGGGGCGCTGCCCCAAACCCCGAGGTATTTGGAACCCAAAGAAGCAACGGTTTGTTAACCAGAGTGCGGGCACTCTGATTGCGCGGTACAGGCGGAGGCGCCGATGACCGCACCCGAAGACGCCCCTGATGAGCGATCGTCAGGGGTGCACTTTGTCTTTGGGTTCAAAATACCTCGGGGAGCGCGAGGGGCTGGCCCCTCGCTCCATCGCAAAGTCGCAAGCGATGACATGCATGATGGGCTTGTGATTGGCAACGAAGGGGGCTATACGCGCGCTCGTCGCCAAGGTGTAAACACCACGCAAGACATCGAGAAGAGCAGGGTCGGACCATTCCGGCCCTCTTTGTTTTGTGTAAAGCACCTGACCAACGAAACCGATCAAGACCGGCGGAGACAACCGCACGGCCCGTCAAAACAGATATAGTTAGGAAACCGACGCCACATGGCTGATAAAATGATGGAGGAATTCGAAGCCCTCCTTGAAGAAAGCTTCGAAATGGACACACCCGAAGAAGGGTCTGTTGTCAAAGGCAAGGTCCTCGCCATCGAGGCGGGTCAAGCCATCATCG
>ERZ1740072.663-NODE-663-length-13711-cov-4.609769_pt1 | contig 13711 bp, 9 predicted proteins | sample MGYA00581733_ERZ1740072 | MGnify/ENA primary metagenome ERZ1740072 (study PRJEB43018, sample SAMN04849741) | marine metagenome | isolation source: floating plastic debris | place: Pacific Ocean | collected 2008-08-30 | study: EMG produced TPA metagenomics assembly...
GGTGTAGGGATCAGCCCTAGCTTTAGAAGACCATTCACCGGTAACTCCCTGCAGCTTACATAACCGCTTATCCGTTCTGTAAGCTGCTTCATCATGAAAGCTAATGTGATTAGTGTCACACTACCTTAATTATTCCCAGCTTCCCATAGGGGTTTGATGCCTTATTTGACTTTCTGGTGAAGTTCACCGATTGATTGATTGAAAGTTTCCTTTACGTAGAAAAAATCGAGTAATTACTGAGACCAAAAGAACAATCAATACTAGTGAATTCAACGACAACACGCGGAGAATCACTTCACAGTAGGGGCAATCAGGCTAGGCGGGGAGCAGTGGCACTCAATTGACCACTCTCCAGTGAGACATGGCACCCGGTTTCATAATTCATCATAACGGCTGGCTAGTCGGTCCGTCTGTGACCGTACATCGGTCCGATTCAGGATGCCAGTCGTCGGATTCTTTTGGCGACGCGCTCAGCTTGCACCGATCGCTGCAGTAGACTAACGAAAGGCGCGATCGCGCCCCTGACTGCGGTTGGCTGGCTGTTGAACGATACGTAAAAGAAGCGATGCGGATTTCTCTGAATTGGTTACGAGACCTGGTTTCGATCACCCTCTCGCCAGCAGCGCTGGCCGACGCCCTGACGATGGCAGGGTTCGAAGTCGAAGATATTGAAGATCGAACGACCTGGGCAGATGGCGTCGTGGTCGGCTATGTGACTGACCGCCAACCCCACCCCAATTCCGACAAGCTCAGCCTCTGCACCGTCGATATTGGCGCAGCGGAGCCCTCCAGCATTGTTTGTGGCGCGGCTAACGTGCGGGCCGATAGCTACGTCCCGGTGGCTCAGGTCGGTACCTATTTGCCCATTCCGGACTTAAAAATCAAGCCCAGAGAAGTCAGAGGCGTCCTGTCGGCGGGCATGATCTGTTCGCTGGCAGAGTTGGGACTCACCAAAGACTCGGAGGGTATCCACATCTTTGATTCGACCGAGCTGACGGTGGGGGCCGATGCGCGCCCGCTGTTGGGCCTAGATGATGTGGTGCTCGACGTGACGTCAACGGCGAATCGGGCTGATGCACTCAGCCTGGTGGGTATCGCCCGCGAAGTGGCGGCCATTACCGGGGCTCAGCTCAAGCTACCCACGGCCCCACGCCCGCAACCGCAGGCCACCCAATCGACGATCACGGTCGCCCTCAGTGATGAGAAGGCCTGCCCGATTTATATCGCAACGGTCTTAGAGCAGGTGCAGATTGGGCCGTCGCCCACCTGGCTGCAGCAGCGGTTGCAGGCAGCCGGGACTCGCCCCATCAATAACATTGTGGATATCACTAACTACGTACTGCTGGAATGGGGACAACCGCTGCATGCCTTCGATCACGATCGCTTAGCGGCCGTCACAGGCAGTCATGACTATGCGCTCGGCGTGCGCTACGGTCGGCCCGGCGAAGCCTTGACCACACTGGACAATCAGGAGCGATCGCTGAAAGCCGAATCCTTGGTGATCACGGCCAATGACCAGCCGGTGGCGCTGGCTGGCGTGATGGGGGGCGAAACGACGGAAGTCTTTGCAGGCACTGTGGCCGTCATGCTCGAGGCCGCCTATTTTGACTCTGCCGCTATTCGCAAGTCGGCCCGCAGTCAGGGGCTACGCACAGAAGCCTCGGCCCGTTACGAGCGTGGCGGCAATCCTGCTGATCTCAGCCTGGCCTGCGATCGCGCCATTCACCTGATGCAAACGTTAGCGCAGGCTCAAGTCGTGTCCCAAGTGACGGGGCGCACCCCCGTTGGCGAGATTACCCCCACGCGCACGCTGCCCCTCCGGCTAGCGAGAGTGCATGCGGTCTTAGGCCCCGTGGTGAATCTAGATACACCAGCACCCGCCCCGATTCCAGCTAACCAAGTTCAGGCAGTGCTCGAAACGCTCGGCTGCACGGTCGAACCGGGCCCTGAATCAGGCGTCTGGAACGTTACTATACCCGCGTTTCGCTATCGCGATTTAGAACGAGAAATCGACCTCATTGAAGAGGTCGCTCGCATTTATGGCTACGACCACTTTGCCAACACCCTACCTCAGGCTGCCGTGGGGGGCGTGTTGTCACCGGCTGCCGCCCTGTCGCAAAAACTGCGACAGACCCTGCGCGGCGCCGGGCTGACAGAATTGATTCACTACTCGCTGACCAAAACTGAGTCAGACCAGCAGGTGGTGTTAGCCAATCCGCTCTTTACGGAATACTCGGCCCTGCGCACCAACCTGATTGATGGCTTAGTTGAAGCCTTCAAGTTCAATCTGGAGCAGGGCAACGGCCCCCTCAACGGCTTTGAAATCGGTCGCATCTTTTGGCTTGACGGCGAGCAGCCCCAGGAAGTTGAAGTGGTGGGGGGCATTCTTGGCGGTGATGTGCGGCAGGGCAAATGGGTCAGTAGCGATCGCCCTGAGCCGCTGTCCTGGTTTGCTGCCAAGGGCGTGCTGGAATCCGTCTTTCAACGACTCGGGTTGAGCGTCGATTATCGCTCAGATAGCGAAGATGAGCGCCTGCATCCCGGTCGCACGGCCTCTCTCTGGGTGCGCGGTCGCTTGCGCCTAGGCACCTTTGGCCAACTGCACCCCCAACTGCGGCAAGCGCAAGACTTGCCCGATGAAGTCTATGTGTTTCAGTTGAACTGGTCGGTACTGATGACCTGCTTGGCCACGGGACAGCGCAAAGCGGTGAAATTCAGTCCTTACTCGACCTTCCCGGCCAGCGATCGCGATATTGCATTTTATGCGCCTGTGACCGTTGCCGTTGCCGACTTAGCCAAAGCCATGACTAAAGCCGGTGGCAAACTGCTCAATACGGTGACTCTGTTTGACGAATACCAGGGCGAATCAGTCCCTGCAGGCCAGCGGAGTCTCGCTTTTCGCCTGGTTTATCGCGCCCTCGATCGCACTCTCACTGACGAAGACGTTGAACCCGTACATCAGAAAGTCAGGGCCGCGCTCGAAAAGCAGTTTCAAGTGGCTTTGCGCAGTTAACCAGAGGCTGCCATCAGTTGGCGGTAACGCCTGCACTACAACAGTTTCAGCCTCTGCCTTGTGTTCTAGAGCGAACGCAGATAGCGTTAAACGGGTGTCCTCAGAAGGAGTCAGGAACTGCTGTGGCGAATACCTATGACTTGATTTACGCTGTTGTGCGCCACATTCCCTATGGGCAGGTCGCCACCTATGGGCAGGTGGCAGAACTCGCGGGCCTGATTGGTAAACCTCGCGTGGTTGGTTATGCGCTCTATCGTGTTACGGACGGCGATGAGATTCCGTGGCATCGGGTCGTCAATGCAAAGGGCGAGGTCTCACACTCGGTACACCGCAACGGCAATGACTATTTGCAACAGTCACTGCTAGCCGATGAAGGCATCGAATTTAACGCTAAGGGCAAACTTGACCTGACAAAGTATCGCTGGGTGGCCAATTCAGAGGTTTTGGAGCGGGCGATCGCTCGCATTCAGCAACAACTGGCGGCACCGAGCAGCTTTGCAGAGGATTCATAAACCCGATGGATCGCCAGTTGGCGATTGCTCATGCCGGCGGGGAGCAAACACCGAAACCTAGAATCACCCGTGCGGGCCAGCTAAACCGGTTTAAAAGACCACAGCGGCAGGATGTGAGTATCCTACCGCTGTGGGGTGAGAGAGGTCAGCCGCGTAAGGGCACTAACCTTAGGCCGACTGACAGTCGCTATTCGATTAATCATTTGGAGAAAGCCCGCTTAGTGGTTATAGCGCTCTTCCATCCAAACTCTCAGGGAATTTTCTTGGGCAAAATACAAGGTCTGATTCGACGTGGGGTCATAGACGCGCCAAACTTCACCTCCATTTTTAGTGGTTCTCGAAATGCGGGGCATGGCACCGGCGGTGAGCCAATTCACGGTCTGTTCGGCCAGATGGCGGAACAGGTGACCCAAGCTGTTGGGATGATATGCCGTCGTGTAGTTGGCGGGGTGGATGAGTGAGGCGAAAGACGTGTGGCGCTGATCGAGTAGATTGGACGGTTGTGTGTAGGTGTTCATAACACTCTCCTGAGTCGTGATGGCGGTCGTCTATCTGAAGTGACTATGACTTATCCGCCTTTGACACTACTCTAACGAGCCCTCTTCAAAACACCCACACACACTGTGCATGACATCTATGCATAAAATCGATACGTATTGTCGGGATGAATAAGATAGCCTGTTGGCAATTCCTCCCTGGTCATTTTCACCATGAATCCTTGGAAGCTTAAATTGTCTCAGTTGAGAGCACTCTTAGCGGTGGCTGAATACGGCAATTTTAGTGAGGCTGCCCTGCAGATGGATTTGACTCAATCGACCGTTAGCCATGCGATCGCCACCCTAGAGGATGAATTGGGCGTGATGGTATTTCATCGCGGGCATCGGGGGGCTCAGCTAACGCCGGTCGGTGAGCGACTTTTGCACGATGCCCAAAAGATTCAAGGGCTGCTAGAGAACATGATGAGCGCGGCTGAGAATGAGCGCGGTCTCAAAGGGGGCACCGTTCGTATCGGTACGTTTCGTAGTATTGCGACCCATCTGTTGCCAGAGACGATCGCCCGGCTGCACCAGATTCACGGGTCGGTGCAGATCTCGATTTTGGAGATGGATGAACTCTATCAGCTACGACAAGCCCTGAGACAGGGGCAGGTCGATCTCTGCTTCGCTGAAATGCTGGAAGGCAACGAATTTGAAAACATTCATGTCTTAGATGACGAATATATTGCGCTGCTACCGCCACAGTTTGGTTTGCGCGATGCCCAGCTCACCATCGAAGACTTGTATACCTATCCGTTGATTTCCTCCAGTCACGATAGCTGTTCTGTGCGGCTACGCGATCGCCTCGCCACCTTACAGCCCAAGCTGGAGCTAACCTATCGCATTCGCCACGATTCTTCGATGACGGGCATGGTGCAGCAGGGGTTAGGGATTGCCTTAATGACTGAGCTGGCGGCTAAGCCAGTCCCAGAGGGGGTCAGAGTCTGTCGCTTGCCCTTTGTGCTGTCGCGACCGATCGGGGCCACCTTGCTGAGAGATGCCTTGCTCAGTCCGGCTGTTTATGCCTTTTTAGATGCCCTCCGGGGCACAGGTGAGTTTGCGTCAGCGCAAGCCGGATGAGGCCTTTGCTGTAGCCACCCGTTAGCCGCTGCTTGGCCTCACTGGGTGAACGCCCAGCCGCCATTTCGCCTTAAGATTCTGGGATGGCGTGACTCAAGGATGAAGCTCTGTGCGATCGCTCTATTTCTTGCTACCGGGGACAGACCGTAAATTTGCCTGTGGCGGCTTGTTTGCTGAGCTTAAAACTCTGGAACTGGCCCGCCAAGTGACTGAGGCCACGGTGGTGACCTATCAGCAGCGAGAGCCCAACACGCTATTTCTCGATGATGTGCTGCAGTCGGCGGCCAGCCCCGATCATATTTTTGTAGTGAGCTGGGGCTTCCATGTGCCGAAGCTCGTCCAGCGGCTCCGCGGGCGGGCCGTACTTTACCACGCCCACAGCGCCGGGTACGGCTTTCGGCTACCGAGTGCGGTGCCAATCATGACGGTGAGCCGCAACACGATGGGCTATTGGGGGCAATGGTGTCCCAGCTCGCCGACCTTTTATTTGCCCAATCTCATCTCTCCGGAATATACAAATCAAGGACTGACCCGAGATATTGATGTGTTAGTGCAGGTGCGTAAATCGTCAGAATATCTGCTGCAACAGCTAGTGCCCGCGTTACAGACCCAGTGCAACGTCATGCTGTTAGATCACTTTGTGGAGGATTTGGCGGGCTTGTTTAACCGCAGCAAAGTTTATCTCTACGCCACTGCCGAATATTGGGCACAATATCGCGTCACTGAGGGCTTTGGATTGCCGCCGATGGAAGCAATGGCCTGTGGCTGCCAGATTTTTTCGAGTGTCAATGGCGCTCTGGCTGACTATCTCGACCCCGGATTTAACTGCCAAAATGTGGGCGTTTATTCCACCGCCTACGATGTCGATCGCATTCTTAAGACCCTACAACAGCCCGCACCACTGTCTGTAAACTCCGATTTTTTTGACGCTTACCGGGAAGCCAAAGTTGTCTCAAGACTGCGAGAAATTTTAATCTCAGTCAATCACTTTTTTGACCACGTCCAGCAACATCCCTCAGACATCCCCAGCCTATCGCGCCGCCGATTAGCACGCCTGCGATGGCAAAGCTTGATCAAGAAGGTGCAGAAAAAAATGCGCGATCGCTAAACTTCCTAAACCCAATAAATTGAATCAGCTATTGGCAGTTTAGACTCCGAAAGCTTGCCAGAAAATGCTGTCAATTTGCCGACTTTTTATCTCTGCCAACAGCTTGGAGCAGCATACGCCTGAGCCTGATCAGTAAAGTCTCAGGCTCAGGCCACAGGATTATGGACAGCAACAGCCAAAGCAAGCCTAGATGTCTCACCGCGGGTTGCCATTTCTAACCACGATCGATGAAGAGTGGGACGATCTCAGCAGGTAGTTTTACGCCTCGATTTGGGCGTAGTTACAGAGCGGCAATTGATGATGCTGCGCCAGATTGCGAGCAAATCGGAGGATGCTGGTGTAGTTTGATTGCTTGCAAATACATCGGCCTCTCGCGAGAGCGAGCTGGTTTTGGTTATGCACCTCGATCGCTAAGGAGGACATATACACTGCGTAAAAAGAGGAGATTTTAGACATTTTCTTAAATGGGGAATAACGACAAGATTGCAACTGCTTAATGGCAGTCGATAGCAAAACGACCTATCACCTGAGATCACTAACTGGCAATAGGTCGTCAACTTAAAATCGCTTTAAAGGGTTGAGTTCTAAACTTGGCTGCAGGCTTAGCTACAGAACATTTACGAAGCCGGAACCTGATCTTCTAAATCGCAGACCTCGGCCAAATTCTCTGGATCAACGTAGGAACAGGTGTGATTATCAAGGCAAACGAATGCCCAACCAGAATTCTCAACCCGCACTAGATCATAGGTACCCTCTTGAACAAAAAAACCTTTGTGGTCGCGAGTGCCAGGTGCGATCGCGAAGTTGTAGAAACTTTTGTTTTTAAGGTTCATAGCGATTACATCAAATGAAACGACAGTGGGGGCAAAGACAAACAAAGAAAGTATTTTCTTTAATCATCCTCACCCTACAATAAGATTCCATGAAGCTGAGTTTACTCTTCCGAAGAAAAATAAAACATAACCTTTGGGAAAATCTGTAACTTGCGAAAACTGTCGAAACTCGTGAAATTCAGTTGTTTTAATGCGGTGAGAGTGATCTTCGCGAGATTTTCTTCATAAAGTTTGATGAATCAGGCGAGCACATAGGCTACCGATAATCTTGAGAGCAGGGCTTGTGTCTTTGCGGTTAGGCTAATAGTCTTTGGTGGCTCTAGGCTAATTTTTTCTGCTTTTCATGCCTGTTCATCCTTGAATTCATTTATCCAGGTAGTTTCTAGATAGCTGTCAGATATTCTTCGGAGCGGCATTTGCCAAGATAATTTTCAGGATTTATCTGCCGTAATTCAGAGCAGCGACGCAAGATCAGGTAATCGCAGGTGAGGTCTAGATGTCGCAACTTGTTGGCAAGACTGCGGTTTTGTATTCGCCTCGGCCATGTTGACAAATGCCGATTGCTGGCCACGATCGCCCGATGCGAATATTCAGCCTCGATGCGGATACTCGCCTCGCCGGTAGCAAGCCGCTGCTTCGGGGCCGGTTGCTTGAGAGTGGCGACTTCACCGCTGTTTAATCGCCAGCGCGGATTCTCTAGACAGGCAGCGGTTAGTTCAGCCGCGACGTTAGACTAAGTCGTTGGTACGTTGCGAAATTGACACACCGCCCCATGACGCTCTTAACCCTCAAGTCCATTCAAAAAGACTTCGGTATCAAGGAAATTTTGCGGGATGCCAGCTTTAGCTTGGAAGAAGGCGACAAAGTTGGGCTGATTGGCACCAACGGCTCAGGCAAATCGACCTTACTAAAGATGATCGCCGGTCTGGAGCCGATCGACGGCGGCGATGTTTGGCGCAACGCCAGCGCCAAAGTGGTGTACCTGCCCCAACAGCCCGAGATTGAAGGCGATCGCACCGTGTTAGAGCAGGTCTTTGCTGACGCGGGCGAGCAAATGGCGCTGATTCGCCAGTATGAAGATATCTCGCACCGCATGGAACATAATCCAGCGGACATGGATACCTTGATGACTCAACTGTCACGTGTGACGGAGAAAATCGACGCGGCGGGAGCCTGGGACTTAGAAACCAGCGCCACGGTGGTGCTCACACAGCTCGGCATTGAAGATTTGGACGCTCGTATCGGTGATTTGTCGGGGGGCTATCGCAAACGGGTGGCGATCGCGTCAGCCCTGCTGTCAGAGCCCGATGCGCTGCTGATGGATGAGCCGACCAACCACCTGGATGCCGAATCGGTCGAGTGGTTGCAAAGCTACCTAAATGGGTTTCGCGGGGCGCTGCTGTTGATTACCCACGATCGCTACTTTCTCGACCGGGTGACCAATCGCATTCTGGAGGTCGATCGCGGTGACCTGTTGGGCTACAGCGGCAACTACAGTTACTACCTCGAAAAAAAGGCGGCAGCCGAAGCCGCTGGGGTGAGTACCCAAAAGAAGCATAGCGGCGTGCTGCGTCGTGAGCTGGAATGGTTAAAGCGCGGCCCCAAAGCCCGCAGCACCAAACAAAAGGCACGCATTCAACGCATTGATGAGATGCAAAACCGCGAGTTTAAAGACTCCCTGGGCAAGGTCGATATCGCCACGGTCGGTCGGCGCATTGGCAAAAAAGTGATTGAGCTGGAATCAGTCACCAAAGGCTACGGCGATCGCACCCTGATTAAAGACTTGACCTATACCTTTGAGCCCCGCGATCGCATCGGTATCATTGGTCCCAACGGCGTCGGCAAATCGACCCTGATGAACTTGATCACCGGGCGCGAGTCGCCCGATGCCGGCACCATCGAGATTGGCGACACGATTCACTTTGGTTATTTTGATCAGCATTCCGACGATGTGATTAAAACCCCCAACCAGCGAGTGCTGGAATATCTCAAAGAAACGGCAGAACTGGTCAAAACTGCGGATGGCAGTGTGATTACCGCCTCCCAAATGCTGGAGCGATTTTTGTTTCCGCCCGACCAGCAATATGCGCCCATTCATAAGCTCTCGGGGGGCGAACGACGCCGTCTCTTTTTGCTGCAGGTGCTGCTACAGGCCCCCAACGTGCTGATTTTAGACGAGCCCACCACCGACCTCGACGTGCAAACGCTGTCGGTGCTGGAAGAGTATCTGGAAGAGTTCAACGGCTGCGTCATTGTGGTTTCCCACGATCGCTACTTTCTCGACCGCACGGTGCAACAGGTGTTTGCCTTTGAGGACGGCGGTCACATTCGCCGCTATCCCGGCAACTATTCCCTGTATTTGGAGCAAAAAGCGGCTTCGGTTGATGGCCAGTCAGCCTCCGAAAAATCTGCTGCTGCCAGCAAACCGAGTGCTGTTGCGACTACCAGTGCAAACAATGCAAGTGCCCCAGTGCCTGCCAATCGGCAATCTCAAAAGCTTTCCTATAAAGAGAAGCGCGAATACGAACAGCTCGAAGCACAGATTCCTCAATTAGAAACGGCCAAGGCAGCGCTTGAGCAGCAACTCTACAGCAATGCCCCCACCGACTACGACGAGATGCAGCAGTTGTCACAACAGCTGGCCACGCTGACGGATGAAATCGATACCGCCACCGAACGCTGGATGAGTTTGGCTGAACGGGTGGAATAGCCTCGCACTGACTGATTGGACGGTGCCTAGCCGCCCGTGGCGTAACAAAAAAAGCCCCGCCGTAAAACAGCGAAGCTTTGGAATCAGGGTGCATCTACCATTCCATTACCCGAGCGAAGTCCCTATATTCCCGGAAGATTCAGGAGAGTTTATCGATGCTTTATGTGACTGCTGATAATCTGAAGCAGGGATGATTTAACTGCCGTAAGGCTTGTCATTAGTTGCGTTAACCGGTTTTACCGATACCGCTGTTGACTTGACCGACAGGCCAGCGCCCCAAGGTTGACGCTAGCTGAGGGAAGTCGTAAGCCCTGTGGGCAGGCTTTGCGTCTCTCTGCGAAAGAAAGCGATATCCCCATCACAAGTCCCCTTAGAGTCATCCAAACTAAAGAACATTCCACCGGAAGCAATCGGTTTCTATGGAAAAACTTGCTGGAAACTGTTGGCCTGTTCCTAGAAATCGGGTGCTTGGACCCGTTATTTCTTGAAGTGGTCTTATGACCTCTGGCCTGGCAACGCCATGACTCTGCAGGAAATGGGTACACCGCCAAGACTCGATTCGCTCTTAATGGAGTACGCGAATCTGGCCTGCTTTTATGGCGTCAAACAGGCGATTAATTTCTTGGAGTTCCTGCTCATCAATGCTGCCGTCCGCCAAGAGGATTTGGGCGAGATACTGATACTCTTGCTGGCTAATGTGTTTACACGCGATGCACTGATCAACGAGTGATGAAAGCTGATATCCGTTGCCAAAGGTTCCTGACATCGTCGTCTCCTCCTCCCTGTAACAGACGATTTCACGCGCCTCTTCCCGATTAAGTATACCGGTAGCGCTTGGAGACGGTCAGCCCAATCAATGGGTTTTTGGATACTTCTGAGCCGCCGCAGTCGAGCCGTCTCAGGCGGAGCGCCGGTAATCTTCCTCGTCCACACCGCCTCGGCACAGCCCTCAGGATAAAAATATCGGCATGGGGTGGTCTCTTTGGCCTGATGAGGGGCAATTGCAGGGGTGGAGCGGTGGGTCAGGATGCCTTTGATCGGACATTTGGCGCGATCGACAAGGCATCAACCCACCTCTGGCAGATTGCCGGTGCAGGTTCAGGGCAACTCTCTTAATCGATGACGCGAATCCGACCCGTTTGAATCGCGTCAAACAAGCGATTAATTTCTCGCAATTCCTGCTCATCAATGCTGCCGTCGGCCAAAACAAGCTGAGACAGCCGTCGGTACTGCCGCTGACTGATATTTCTCGACGCCATGAACTGGTCAACCAGTGATGACAGCTGATGTCCGGTTTCGAAGGTTCCTGACATGGTGGTTTCCTCCTCTCGATGGGAGGCGGCTGAGCCCACCTCTTCTTGATATATTACAAAATCACGGTACATATACGGTACCTCGAAAAAATTGTCAGCCAGGTTTGCTGGTGTTTTTACTGAAACTGCTAGCGCCTTTCTCAGCCTGCGTTTAACACCTGGGTTACGGGGATTACCCAGCGATCTCGCACCCGGTGCACAGGTCAATAAGATATTGCGGCGCCTGGGTAGACTCGGCGGGCGATCGCCCTCATTCCGCCCACCACCTGACCCGGCGGGGGTAAGTGGAGCCAGCGAACCATCAGGGTTTGCCGCCTTGCTATCGGCAAAAGATGGGTTGGGGTGAGGTTGCCAGCCCTCTCTTGGACTGCGGCCGCCAGCGGGGGGCGCAATTGCTGGGAAGGTCGCTAAGGCGGTAAGCTCATAGCCACGTTAACTTCGTCTGGATTAAGAACTGTTGCTACGACATCTCACAGTAGCTGCAGTTTTTAACGCGCACGGAGTCTACATATCGATATCTAGAGGCCGAGTCGGTGGCGATTTTAGAGCAGCAGATTCAGGTGGGCAAGCTGAAGTGGTTTTATCGCGAGGCCAACCCGCTGCGCGAAGACACCAGTCGGCTGCCGGTGGTGTTGCTGCATGGGTTAGTGTCTCAAAGCTATAGCTGGCGCGAGGTAATGCCCAAAATCGCGGAGCAAGGCTTGCGGGCGATCGCCCCGGATTGGATCGGCCACGGCTTTTCCGATTTTCCGGAAAAACGCGACTTTGCCTATACCGCTGACGCTTTTGTTGACGCCTTGAACGGATTTCTAGACGCCCTAGAGATTGAGCGCTGTCACCTGGTCGTGCAGGGCTTTATGGGCGTTTATGGCGTGCTGTATGCGCTACGTCATGCGGAGCGGGTGGAGCGATTGGTAATCATCAACACGCCGTTAGATCCGACGGTCAAGCTACCGGGTGCCGTTCGTCGCATGACTTGGCCGCTCGCGGGTGAAATGATGACCCAAGATCCCTTGCTGGTCGATCGCACCCTGGAAGGCGGCGGCCCCTACCAAGTTAAAGACAAAGACTTAGACGTGTATCGCAAACCGTTTTTGACCACGTCATCCGCCGGGCGATCGCTGCTGTTTACCCTGCGGACCTTCAACCTAGCGGCGACAACCCAGGCGATCGCCGCAGGGCTCAAGCAGTGGTCAGGCATGACGCTCCTGATTTGGGGCACCGCCGACCCTTGGGTACCGGTGGCGCTGGCCGAGACCTGGGCTGAGACCTTGCCCCACGGGGAGCTGACGAAATTGGCTGAAGTCGGCCATTATGCTCAAGAAGACTGGGCGGACAAAGTGTCAGACGTGCTCGTGCCGTTTTTGAGACGAGCCAACGTTGAATAATATTTCTGCCTGAAACAATACGAATTTCTACAAAGCGCAACATCTGCTGCCAGAGTCGAATTTTCAATTCGGCAGGCCGATAACATGAAAGCGTTGGCAAGTAGAGCTTTTGAACGCTTTGGATACGACCGATTGGCTACCCACTCCGCCCGCTGACGGCTGGCATACGCTGCTGCCTGAGCAAGCGCTGGCCCGCTTGCAGAGCGATCGCCAAGCGGGGTTGTCGTCACCAGAGGTGATTACTCGCCGCGAGCAGGTGGGAGCCAATGTTTTAGAAGAGACCCAGGGGCGCGCGAACTGGCGCATTTTTATTGATCAGTTCACCAACATCATGCTGTTGATGTTGATGGCGGTCGCGATCATTTCTGGGGTGATTGCCCTGCGGGCCCATGAGGTGCCGAAAGATGCGATCGCGATTTTTGCCATCGTCATTCTGAATGGTGTGCTGGGATATCTGCAGGAAAGTCGGGCCGAACAAGCCCTCGCGGCGCTGAAGCAAATGGCATCCCCCAGCGTGCGTATCGTCCGCGATAGCAAGACGATCGAAGTGCCCTCACAGGATTTAGTGCCCGGCGATGTGTTGCTATTGGATGCTGGCATGCAGGTCGCCGCCGACGGCTTATTGCTAGATACCGCTAATTTGCAAGTGCGCGAGTCGGCGCTCACGGGCGAAGCCCAGGCCGTGATGAAAAAAGCCGCTGAAGCGTTAGCCGCCGAGGCGAGCTTGGGCGATCGCACCAACCTGGTGTATCAAGGCACTGAGGTGCTGCAGGGTCGCGGTCGGGCCTTGGTCACCCAAACGGGCATGCAGACCGAGCTGGGGCGCATCGCCGCCATGCTGCAGGCAGTGGAGAATGAACCCACGCCGCTGCAGCTGCGGATGAATCAGCTGGGCAATGCCTTGGTGACGGGCTCGCTCATTTTGGTCGTGATCGTCGTGGTTGGCGGCGTCCTGTTTGCCGGCTGGGCAGCCTTTGAAGACCTGCTGGAAGTGTCATTGAGCATGGCGGTGGCAGTGGTACCCGAAGGCTTACCCGCCGTGATTACCGTGACGTTGGCGATCGGCACCCAGCGCATGGTGCGTCGCAGTGCCCTGATTCGTCGCCTACCCGCAGTGGAAACCTTGGGCTCAGTAACGACCATTTGCTCTGACAAGACCGGCACGCTCACCCAGAACAAAATGGTCGTCCAGACGGTGCAAACGCTGGATCAACGTTT
>ERZ1740072.664-NODE-664-length-13692-cov-320.343037_pt1 | contig 13692 bp, 5 predicted proteins | sample MGYA00581733_ERZ1740072 | MGnify/ENA primary metagenome ERZ1740072 (study PRJEB43018, sample SAMN04849741) | marine metagenome | isolation source: floating plastic debris | place: Pacific Ocean | collected 2008-08-30 | study: EMG produced TPA metagenomics...
TGTTTAAGGTGTGTTTTTCCTAATTTTGCTACTCTCAAGGCAGTTAATTTTTAATTTAGCTATTTTCACCTAAATTGTTTTACAAACAGACACAATACCTATAGTTATAAAGATATTTAACACCCTCAGGTGGACAGTATAATGGAGGTGGAACTTGAAACCACAAAGCTAAAATAAAAACAGCTGATTTATCAGGAGAATTTGACCACGAAAATGTTATTTATTTGCTGGCTGATATTTCTGCATCTACTGTAGCCTGGGACAGGCTACATCTACTGTACACGGAAACAAAGAGATTACTCTGATGTGACATACAACATCTTACATGCCAATCAACTTTACACTGCAACAAGCCTTTGATTTTTTTCTTCAAAATCATCTCACGACCATTGACATGACACTACACTACCCACATCTGGAATAAGTCTAAACTTCCGCATTAAGTACAGGTTGTAAAAATTGCGGTTACCACACTAGACACTAACTTTTCGGTTGCATCAAATTCTTCATGAAGGCACCCATATACTTTACGCGCCAGGCTGTAGTCCGTCCTAGATAGCTTTTTAGTACTAGTTTTTCCACTTTCTACCACATGATTCATCTTCTGAGCTAAAGAAATAATATCAAAACAATCAATTGAGCCGTTAAAATTGAAAATCATTCATGTATGGAGAGAAAGCGTTTGCTGAATTGTAGGGAATCGGGAAGTGGTCATGAAACGTTTTGAATAATACGCCAAGGGATATAAATTGCTATCAAGGTTGATGCCCTAAGAAAAACTGGATGGCCAATTTTTGTTACTTGCATATTAACTAACCCTGAGAATAAATTATGTTCGCAATTGTAGGTTTTTAATTAAAGCGTTTAATACCAAATTTGGGAGCTAGCTGTCCGATGGCTTGCTTTTACCCAAAAGGAGTTAGGATAAGCTAGAGTGTCACATCCACCTGTTTGTTATGGAGTTTAATTTCACTCATCCAGGATTTCTCAATGACAAAATACCGGTATATAGAAAATAAAAAATTAGCCAGTCATAAGTATTAGCTCTTTTTTGAGGTGGCATAAATGAAAAGATTTCCTTCCGCTACACTTAACTCCTCAAGGGTAGGCAGTTGCAGACGTAAGCTTAGGCAATACTGAATATATGATATAAATAAATTGAAAATGACAGGGTAGTATAGTAGAACTTACAGATCTCAAAGTATTTTGCCTGACAGTTGAAGCTCACAGTACCACAGTTTGTCTTCGGAGAGTTGCTTGCAGAGCTAACATTTTCAATCGATGCTGTAAAATTCAGATTTGAGATATAAACACAATCGATCAAGGCTGTGTTAGCTTACTCATTGGGGCATTACGTAAATAGCAGTTTGTGGCGTGAAAAGTACAAAGCCTTGCAAAAAAGAGCGATAATTAACAGCCATTGTCTCCTCATTGAGTCTCTGCTATTCCTAGGTTTTAGCAGTCATACATTTGCCACATTGATGCCGTTACGAACAAAAAACAGCTGGATGAGGTGGTTTTTGATTTGAAGGGTGGTATGATAGTAAGTGTAGGCTACATACATAATTCCGAGATGTTAGCATTTGAAGTATTGGTGTCAGCTGCTGCTTCAGACTGTTCCCGGACCTCTTTCACAACGGAATGTGGCGTGGATGCTAATGAGACAAAAATTATAGTGGATTAGACACAACATATTGATGTCATTCGAGGGTAGGCTAACGGTTTCCATAATAACAGATAGTCCAAACTAATGCATTCTTTGTTTTTGTTTCAGACCCTTTAAAAATAATCATCAAATTCCATACCTTATTTAATATCTATGTCAGTTGACGCGAGTACCCTAAATGATTAAAATGAAACCGGAAGCTATTCAAAAAACTGCTTAGACTAATTTGACTTTTGTTCGGCTGGGAATTTAAATCATAAATTTTCAACAACTTAAATTAAACATGTTATACATAAAGGCTCCTTACGTAAGTATGAAATTTAGTTTTAGTTAATACACTATCAGTAAAATTACATCTTTTTTATAAGTTCTGTACAGGTATTTACGCTTACGGAGCTCAAAACGATGCTTTACTAGAATGAAATAATTTCAACACTTGAAAGAAGCTGATAGCTTTCACTGGTTGATATCATCGTAATCCAGGCTGCTACAAAAGCCGAATCAGGCAAATGATTACAAATAGCAGGCTATTCTCACCCAGCACTTTTTTGAGCCTTCGGTTAACACTGGAGCTTGCTGCATGGGGATTCTGGTCGGTCTTTTGGGCATGATTGACCTCCGTATCACTCTTTCGACGTAATAGAGACGTTCTGTGTGGTGTGGAAACTACAATTGATAGACAGTTTTATTCAAATTTCGGTTGAACCCAGAGCATGAGGCCTTGTTATTATGAGCCAAACACCAATCAGTACAACTGTCTATAAATGACATGAATATCACGTGCATGGCAATATATTAAAATTATGCAATTGTGAGGAGCGGAAATTGCACTTAATTCTTTTCTGGTAAGTGGTATGATCTTACTGTAGAGGAGGAAAGTATTAGCGGGAGGAAATTTTAGCGCTTTCAAACCTCAAAAAATTTTAGTAGCTAAAGTTATTGTATACATGAAACTTGGAATTTTCTCAAGTAGCTAAATTAAACTCCCGGGAAATTTTACTCCTCTAGGGATATCACTCTTCAATAGCTCATGTTTGTAAGGGCAAACATCTCAAGTTTTGAAACCTAAATAACAATAACCTATTATTTCCTTTTATACTCTGAAGTGATGAAGGGAAACGAAAATTACTGCCTCTCAGAAATCTGGCTCCTGATGAGTTTTTTGAGACTTCTGGACTCAGGAGAATATCTCTGACACTTTAGGTTTAAGGAGAATATTCACTAATTGCCAAGTTTTTACATTATGTCATCTTTAAAATCAACATGAAATATTATCAGGGGACATAAATTCTGCAGGGTTGCTACTTATAGGTGATTGGCCTTGATGGCTACATATACCCCTTAAGTAGGGGTAAATGATGAGAATATTCTGTATATGCCTGTGTAACTCCTAATCACACAACTCGTATATCAGCTAATCAGATCAATTGTTCAGTAACGCGGGTAATGTAGTAAAAGTACATTGTAGTAGAACACGCATGTGCTATTGAAATTGGAACACTGAATGATTTATAGTAAATATGTAAGGCTTACCTAAAATTCCTTTGAGTTTTTCATTTTCTGTAGAACTTGCTGAATGTGTGGTCTCAGACTTATGGAGGGATGTGATGGTTTTATCTGTAGATATCGATCTGTTTGACAGTTTCTTGGAGACCGGTTCTGCTGTTACCTTTGAGTTGGAGAATGTCACACTCTTCCGCTGATTTTCTTTACCTATGGAAACAAAAAGTTATTTTATAATATGTATCAACACAGCATACATTCACCCGTGTTTTTCCCTAAAGAATGAAATTACACACTGAATTTAATGTATCAAACTGGTCCAGAAGGATTCACGGCATTAAAAATTAGCAATTTTTTAAAGTTAGATAAGCTATGATTGAAAAATTTGTGGAAATCTAACGATATGTGACAACGAACTAATGCGAGCTTTTCACTAGCAAAATAACAAAATTTAAATTCCAATAATAGTTTTCTTTCTTGGTATTGGCTCCCTGTAAATACACACCAAATCAAGGAGTTGCCCATTGTTTGAGAAAAATTGCAAAGTTTTAGCAAGGAGTTCGTTCTAACTCCTTGGTTTTAGTACATATTCCAATGTAAATTAAAATTTGCCAATAGCAAGACTAAAAATCATAAATCATAACCCAACTCAAATCAATAACCTGCATCTTCTCTTCCTCATTGAGTGGAACAAACACTATAACGTGTAATGATCATGTCAACCAATCCTAAGCCTAATATCCGAGAGACATGCCATACCAGCCATCCCGAAAACTCACCCATGTAAAGGTCATCAAACAGGCCATCTAGATGCTTGCCATTCTCGTCCGTTCCACCAACATCACTACTTTTCCGACGAGATTTTGAAGGCCTGAAAAGAAACACAAGAGAGTTTGCGTTGGAACACCAGTCACGGATTTTTGCATCACCTATTTGTTTGTTACGCCCAAACTGCTTTGATTTTATTGAGGATCTCCTTATGATGCAAAAACTTGACATGTCATCCGAGTGCATTATCCATATTTTATATCCCTAGATACAAGGACCATCCATAGCTCCAGATACGAATTCTAGTAACAAGCCGCAAAATGAAGCTGGAAGTTGTTATGAATCTACAACTAGCATGTCAGCTCTAAGCCAATAGTTCTCAGCAGAGAATAAAAATCTTAAGCGGCATTTTTGTATGTTTTGTGAGTTCGTTATCAATCAATTTTGTATTTCCTTGCTTTAAAATTAATTAAAATAAGATCAATTCCAGGTTGTAAGCAGTTTAGTATACTCACGGTGCAGATGATACATCCTCACAATCACGCAGGATATTCGACTCGCTGAACAGTTTTCTCGATCTTGATGCCATGACTCTTTACACTGATATGCCTACACAATCAAAACTCCAACAAACAACACAATACCAAAACCTAATTGTCAAAATTTGGCCAATGAGGTGAATGCTGATGAGGCAGCATAATTGGCGAAGCCAAGTCATCAATCAGAGATTTCAAACATTGATTAGCTCGATGGTTAATTTTGTAATAAGCCATTATATCATTGGTCTGTACCGATGTAATGAAGAGGTTTATTGACTGTCTTTGTGTTATGCCAGAGTAGAAAGAATTAAATACATGACCTATGGTAATATTTGTTGACAGTTGAATCAAATTTTGACAACATGTAAATCAAAACATAAACACAGGTTTAGCAAACTCCAAAGGCAGGAATATATATACTTATACTGACACTCCTTGATGGCCATGCTTTTTGACAGATTTATTTCAACGATGAGATCTTAATACTCAAAACCCGCTCACAGATTTTGGAAATTATAAAGTTTCTTGTGGAGTATTGATGTTAAATATGGAACACTTTCAATCAAGCCCATTATCAACATCACTATCTGGACGAAACATATGGCAATCTGAGCAAAGTAGCGGTAATTGATTTGCTGTCAGTATGCATAATTGCTTTGGCAAACTTCTGTTGTGTAGTGACGCACACCTAAGATCTCTCTCGAGCTGACCGAGAGAATCTCTGAAAATGCATATGGAGAATAGGCCTCGAGAATTTCTCCTTTGAACTGCCACCTTCGTATCAACCCCCCTGCTTGCACATCAGTTTGGTCGTAAAATCTTAACCCTAGCATGGCAATGAATGACTCATTGACTGCCACCAGATGTTGCAGTTGTAAAGCCTTTTCATCTTTCTTTATCCATAGGCAGGTATTTGGTAGTAGGACTTCACCGTACACCTTCACTGACATTAACTCTTGTAGGTGATTTACTGTAGCAACACCATTCTGAAACAAAGGTGGTAAAAATATTGCTTAATATAGCAAGGAATGAAAGGCCAAGACTATTTGGGAGGCTTTGTAAAGAACAAAGACAGCATGGCTGAATGATTTATGTAGAACGCCCTACTGGGAACCTCGTTCTCACAGATCATTTTGTGCATGTTTATACTCCAAAAATTGTTGGACAGCTCAGACAGTTTTATATATCAAGACATAATTTGCAGTCCAGATTGCTTTTGGTTTTTACACTGACCTCTGTGCAGTATTCATATATGGCTCGCTTTGCATCAAGTGTTAATGCTGATCGCCGTTTATGAGCAAACTTCACTGTAACTGATTGCAGGTCCATAAGGGGCGCCTCATCCTGCATTTGTATTCGCTCCATGGGTTTAAAAGAGCTAAACGGGGAGATCTCAGTAGGCAGTGTAAGCTGGCTCAGTTGGTCAATCTCTCTCATTATCTGTATGTTCGATAGTAGGGTTAGTAGAATAAGCACACACTTTCAACAGCTAAATAAACATTAAACATTGCAGTAGGCACAGCTTATTAATCAACAGGTTCTGTAGATATCTATGATGACGGTGCAATATTGTGCAAGGTTTTTCATCAATAATTACTGGAGTCAATTGTGAATTGATGGTAGCTTCTACTGGTCAATTACGTTTTATTACCTGTGGGGCGATGTTGTGATTGTTTCTGTTTATGTTCTTGAGGGTGCGGTTAAATCTCTCATATGGGAAGCACCTACAATGAAACAATAATGTTACGTGACCATTTTGGACAAAAGGGCCACATAAAGGGCCAAATAAATAATCAAAACAGCAAGGCGGCAGAGAAAGCGGACTTATTAGTTGTTGCCCAAAAATATAGTGTTTGATTTATGGCGAATATGCAAAATATTTCAATACCACGCACTAGATTGTCGCATATCTCTCAATTATAGCTTATATAACTAAAATTTGAGGATTAAAATTCACCAATATTTAATGCTGTGCATTTGTTGTTTGGAGATAGATGGTTATATCAAATTCTTTATATTTTCATCCTTCAGGTTATAGGCCTAGACCAACCAAAACTCACAAAATTACTTTCATGAAGCTTATTGTTTTGAGAACACACCGTTGCCATAAGTACAAGATAAATTTATAATATTACTGTACTAACCAATTACTTGGACATGGGCCGAATCTCCTGATGTCGGTAGATAAATGGAGCAACATATGACTGTTGCACGTAAGAGCTGCTGACCCGAACACTTCTTTCACGCCCTCAACAAAACTAGCAGTGAGTCTGTCAAGCTGATCTAGTGAATCTTCAGATACACACCTACGGACAAATATTGCATATAGACGTAAAAATCTTTACATAGAATATACAACTAAGCCAATGATCATTTAAATTTTTCTGGGTTTGGCATGAATAATAATTTATCTCTTTTGCAGGGGCTGACATATCCAACCTGTCAAAACTTGACCAAAATCTATTTAAGAGCTGCAGTGACAGCAGCATACCGTAAGCAACAAACTGACATTATATCACGACTTTTATCAATACCTTGACAAGGCAATGATCATGACCATCTTGAGCATGTAAAATAAGTTGAGCTTTCGCAGACTGATTGTCCCGTGAAATGTATGTGCGTAATCTTCACATAGCACTTTATAGTTGTGTGATGTCATAGCGCTGGTATTTATGTTGTCAATCAGAGCCGCTGGTGCACCTGCAGCGGCAAGATTTTTCTTCAAAACCTCAACATTGGGTTGGCAAAGTCCAAACAGACGCTTAGGAATGCCTAGAAATGAATGTATAACAATAAGCGCTAAAAATCAATTATTTTATTCCTCATCTGAAGTGATGGGCTTGTTTATCAGTTGAGTCAGTGTCTATCTGAAGCTATTATGAGGTATAATATTTAAAATAGTGACAATTTGATCTATTGGCTCAATCATTCATCTAATACATAAGTATGGCTGACTGCCTCATTGCTAGTTATGACCGCTTTTGGTGCCTTTGGCATCCGTTAGTGCTGTGTATATTCTCAAATTAGCTAACCTTGCATCTTTCTTACCTGAGCACAAGTTATGCATTGCGTCAATGGCATGGTCCTCAACAGGATGAAAGTATGTGAGACAAAGTATTGCAGCATCCCTACAAAAGGTTAAGATAAGACATATTACTATCTATATCAACCGAAATGCATTGCATAAGAGGAACAACCTCTAACCACTGAAAATTTAAAATTAACATGCAATCAGATAATGAATACAACTCCTTTTTTTACACATCTTGATTGTCAACTCCCCAACCTCAGTCACTTCTTCTAATTCGAACATTGAATTCCATTTAATTTTAATTCAGAGTGTTTTTGCAGGTTTTTTACGGATGAAAATAATCTTTTTGTATGCCACCATGACCGTACATCACGACTCATTACCTGTAGCCTGTTGTTTTTGATATGTTCTCCATCTCTGTCTTATTACTGGCCCCTTGTAGCCTTGCAGACACTTGCAAGTGTTCATAGTGAGTTCGAGGCTCACCAATCCTTGTTTTGTCAGTCAACATATCAATTTTGCAGCGTGAACAACCTAGAGTGAAAACCCAATGATATCAATTATATAATTGGCAATAAACATTTTATAGGAAATATGAAAGAATAAGCGAATATTTTGTTGGAAGGATATCACAAGTATTATTAGTATACTGAATTGATAAGTCTATTGCTTATGTGACACTGGTGTCGTCTCAGATGACAATACAATACCCCTGGATTTTCATTAAGCATCATATCCCAAGAAAGACAAAGTACATGTATTAAATTTATAAGGATGTTGATTCTTTAAAATTTTCTCATATAGACTGGCTAAATCTTTCTGTGCGAAGGTTAATGTGTGTTCATTCAAGAATTTCCTCACAACTTTGACATTCATACAATCTAGGGTGTAGACCTGCGCTGCAACATTTAAAATAAGTTCAGAGTAGATATTTTTATAGGCTATTGAAAATTACCTTGGGCAGCATTGTGTCCCATAAAGCCCATAGAAGCACGGGTGGCTGGCAGATCAGACACATTATTGAACAGCCGTACCCTGATATTCTTCTCTCCCGAACTGAACTCTTGGGCACGATTCAAATCCTTCACCTGTCAATATATACCAGTAGTGTATGGATTACAGCTATTTTCATTTTCGCTTCATACAACGGCTAAAGTTTGTTATGTCAAGATATAGGAGGATAATTTTTTCTAAAAGCTACATATTTTGTGTGTTGGACATGTCAGAAGCATAGTTCTGCTTCGCAAATCTTATCAAACTCTGTATTGCATGTTTGTGTCTGATGTCCATGGCAGTTATTATAGGATGACCACTAATCTGTGGTGAGTGAACCAATCATTGGCATATCAAATATTACATCCCCAAATATTCACCGTTGCCATTGAAAAACATGCTACTGGGAGTTTTTGAAGACACCTACCAAAATTGCCATAATCTCATTTAGCTGTCCTTTTTGAGGTTCTGCTGGCCCAGGTATACATGCTGCAAACACAGACGGGATAATGAAGTAATACAGTTATTAAAAGTGTGGATAGCATGAACAATGTGGGCTTATTGTAAGCTATTTTGCGGGTCTTGAAGTCTTTAAACTATGATAAGCTGTATCTGTGATGCACATTACCGGATAATAGCAAAATCAAATTGAGCGGAAGTTCATTGATAAAAAATTACTGGTGTGTCAAAATATTATCATTGTTGTCATGGATTTATTAAATCTTTTTGCTATAAATTTCCTCTCTCAACGATCATAAAATGCAAAGACCCCCTACACAGAACAAAGCACCTAATTCCATTTGAAATTACATCCCAAATTACTGTATGCTCTAAAGTATGCTAATCATCCTTTGAGTGCTATATCAATCACAGCCAACAGTTTTCACCATGCTCTACTCAAAGATTGATGGCGAAGTGTAAGAGGCTTGATATTTCACGTTCATTGCCATTGTGTCACAATGAAACACATTTGTGGCACTGCTGCAAATGTGTTTACAACTCGAAACTCATGTAATGCTCATCCAAAATTGTTTTTGTCCATTACATCAATGAGGGACCCAATAAAGCTCCGCCAGTACAGCATTCTGATGTAGGCCTACCTTAAATGTAGGCTATTTCTGAAATCATTATCAAATTCATTGAATGTGAGCCAAACCCTTTTAAAACAATGTGTTATTAAACTAATCACATTGGTGTATTCCTAAAAGTTTAAAACCTAAAACATAATTAGTTGCTCATTGGATATAATTGGTACAAAACATACCTATAGTTAACATGTAGTCCTCACAATAGCGAATGTGTCTCGGTAGATTGAGGATAGTCATGTATATGGCTCCAAAGCTGTATTGTTTTCCATGGTATGGGTTAAACCAGTCGATGTTGAATTGAAGAAGTAAATTTGTGTAACCCTGCTGGTTTAACCATGGGTGCATTGTCATCCACTTTTCACCATCGTAGACATCAGTATAGTAGGGCCCTGAATCCCTCACATGCCAGCAGTCACACCTGGAAAATAAAATGGCACCAGTCACAGAAAAGATAATCAACAACACAGAAAGGGCACACCACCAGTATATGAAATATTAAATGAGTAGCACTGTTAATTTTAGTAATTAAATGAGTAGCACTGTTAATTTTAGTTATTAAATGAGTAGCACTGGTCTCTGAATGTTTCTGTCACAAATTGTATCATTACTTTTAGCTCTTAAATTTTCTCTTGAATGTCATTTTTTCTGTAGTCGCCAATAAATTGATAGTTGCAATATGAATCGCACAAGACGCCTTTCCAATAGTACACATTTTTTATCTATCGCAATTCTGACTACACGGGTGGCATAGTCTATGCCACATTGTATTGTGTTTGTAAGGCTGCACACTAAAAGATAGTACCGGTAATTTGTAAATTATCCCAAATTGACATTATGCAATGGAATCTCCAACCAGCTTTGAAACGTAAATACATCTAATTCAAACCGTCTAGCTCAAGCTGGATGGCTTTTTGTGATATAAATACTAGAGTCTAATACTGTATTGATTTCTAATGAAGACCGAGTTGTAAGTACATGTATATTAACATTAGCAAGACTTTTTGTTTGGAAATAAAGTTTCTGTAAATTATGTTTCAAAACAGTGAATTTTTGATGATATTAGTAACTTACAGATCATCGAAGTTTGATATCTTTCTCATGATTCCCTTAATCGCTTTGGGGAGTGGCTTGTATGCTAAGTACTGAGTTGACTTTGGCCTTTCCTGATTGCAGATTGTCCCATCTCTGCAAATATTTTTGCAAACCTCGGGCAGCTCCTTAGGGTATACTTTCTTGCATGTGTTGCAAATTGGCAGCTGCCAGAAGTCATCTGTCACATCTGAAAGCACACATAACAATTTTTATATCACTCTTGAGACCCGAACGAATTAAGCTGCCTGCCATAAGCTGAGTTTCAAAATTGAAATTCAGAGCAAAGCTCTTTGGCCATAGAGTACATTGTTAAATGATTATGCCCATCATCGCGCAACTTGCGAAGCTCTTCATGCCATCAGCATACAGCATTAGCAGCTATTTATTTGGCATCGCTCCTGTGTATCAGAAAACCACAAACCACACACGAAGATGTGTGAGCATACATAATTAACAATCCGCTTACCACAGTAACATGAGCAACGCCCACAGCTAAAAACTAATCATGCACATCACTTAAATGGACTGAAATCATTTTGAGAGGTGCATTCTTTTGTTTACTGAACTTTCTATGGGCACTGCATGGTACGATGTTAACATAGCAGCAGCAATCCAATGAAATTGAATACAATTATCTTTGTAGTGGGAAAGGCTAACAGGATACGTAAATTAACTTAGGCTTTGACATCACTTAAACTGTATGAACAGGATTGTAACGCTAATTATGATAGCCTCCAAATGATATTTCTATGCAGAGTCAAAACTATTTATGCCTATTAATATCACGAGGCTATATATCATAGATAAACTAGTGTGCATCACTGCCCCTTATAGCACTGCTGTGTAAAAAATAATAAAAATATGGCTTTTGATGTTGAATTCAATAAAATCCTAAAAAAACAATAACACTCAGTCTCCTCATCCCATCATAAAAGCTTTTTCTCTGAAGCGCACCTAGGAATAACCTTGGAATGTGAAATTTTTCTCATGCAAATGTGGTTGATTTTTTTGTGAATTTTTGAGCTGTACAACTGAGGAAGGCAATCATAGGGGGATATTATATTTATTAGAGCCCTGTAAACGAGGTTAAACATACCCGCTGTATGTCGTAGACCCTTGTTAGAGACAGGGACGGTAATGCCGGGCAGATTAAGGCTGTTGATGAGTCTACTGGTCTCCTCTGTTGCTCTGACCGTTAGGTGATTTTTTGATGACAATCGAAGTATTTTCCTAGCAACCTCTTCGCGATTCTACAAAATGTGAAATTTTTATTAAATTAAAATTGAATTTTTAATCCTCAATGATTTCAACTGATCAATTGTATTGCAATGCAACCACTAACTGCAAAGATTGTGAGAACAGCATCATAATATATTATGGTTCATATCAGAAGTATACTGAAGTCTTTATATTTTGCACACTCATCGTAGTCACAACACCATTGTACTCATATCTCAAACTAGTGTAACCAAATTAAAATAATTGCACCCAGCAAAGTCATCAATTTAAATCCCTGTGCACATAAAAAATAATATTCATAATATGGCCATGTATATGTGTAAAGTTTTTTCCTGTAACATGACTAGAAATCACTGAATTTTCTTTAATAAAAAAGTCTATTCAAAAAACGTACCAAGAAACCATTTCTATAAGCGGAATGTCTGGGCTACAAACTTCATCAGATTAGGATCAACAGTGAGTTGCTGCAATATGATTGCCTAAAAACTGCACTTCTTACCTCATCAGCAGGCTGATTTTGAGCGTCCATAACTAACTTCCCACAAAGACAGTGACGGGTGGTGTCTTCTTCGATACAACTGAGCAGACTGACCCAAAGATAGACACACTTCCAAACCCAGATTAAAAAGCCATAGCAATTATGTGTTATTAAGTCTCATTTTACAAAGCAGCTTAAATTTTACTGTCACCATGAATGCCACTTTCCTTGAATTCCTTTCATTGTCTCATGTGCACAATTACAATAGAGCTTGTAGCTCATTACCTTAAAGACGGCTAGAGATTACTAGTTACTGTCGGGTTGATAAAAACATTCCTGACATTCCACGCATAGTGCTGAGAGAGAGAGAAGGGCAGAAAGCTTTCTGTTTTGTGGATAATTAGAGCATTCCCTAGCAAATATTGTGCCGTAAGTTTATAGCTACCATTTTGCTACCGTTACATTTATGTCCTATGGGAGGCAGTGAAGTAGGCCAACCTTTATCTCCACATGTCGGGTCGGCAGGATTTCAGTAATGTATATTAGTTCATAATTAACAATCCTGCAGATAGTGCAAGGAATGTATTATCTATTGTGTTACTATGACTTACAACTCAAATTGAAATGTTTTTGTGCTCAGAATATCAGCTCAGTCCTAAACATCACCATCAAATGATCGACTATTGAAGTGGGCTAAAACATGTTGATGTCATGAAGTTTCCTCATGGCGCTATCAGGCTAACAATTGTGCTATCATTCACCAACTTGAGGTTTAATTTCAGATGGTGACAATAGCTTAGGATAGATAAAAATGCCTGTATTGGTCATAAGGTCAGCAAAACTTTGATATAAGACCTGTTGTCTGCTGCCTCATGCCCTTTATGGGACCCCATACAATGATGCCTTCCTACCTCTATCAAAGTTTTCAAAAACAGACCGAAAAAGTGAGAAACTAATAAATCCCTGTCTCCTTGATCAGGTAGTGAGAGACTATTAAATCCTTAAATTTTCATCTTAGCTCCATCATGGCTTCATTAAATGTGTTTACAACAATTTTTCTGCATCAACTCAAGCTTTACACTTTTGTTAATGGGTATCCAAGGAAGTTTTGAGACTCATGGCTAAAAATGCTCATAAAATCTCACCTCCCTGACATGAAACTCATAAATTGTAATTGCATCCTGTCTCATAATATCCTGAAAATTCTCACCACACTTGTTTTCAGATTATCAAAATGCATTATGATTCTAAGGCACATACTCAGACATAAACTGCTATACATTTACAGTAGTGGT
>ERZ1740072.665-NODE-665-length-13675-cov-4.277313_pt1 | contig 13675 bp, 13 predicted proteins | sample MGYA00581733_ERZ1740072 | MGnify/ENA primary metagenome ERZ1740072 (study PRJEB43018, sample SAMN04849741) | marine metagenome | isolation source: floating plastic debris | place: Pacific Ocean | collected 2008-08-30 | study: EMG produced TPA metagenomics assembly...
CGCATGAGGTCCGGATGGATGCCATCGTCGCCACCGGGCGCAGTGACTATCCCAACCAGGTGAACAATGTTCTGGGCTTTCCCTACCTGTTCCGCGGTGCGCTCGACATCAATGCGCGTGCCATCAACGACGAGATGAAGATTGCCTGCGCCCATGCGCTTGCTGCCTTGGCCCGCGAGGATGTGCCAGACGAGGTGGCGCTGGCCTATGGCAAGTCGCTGAGTTTCGGCCGTGACTACATCATCCCGACGCCGTTTGACCCCCGGCTGATTTACCGCATTCCGCCAGCGGTGGCGAAGGCGGGGATGGACACAGGCGCGGCCCGTCGCCCTATCATTGCTATGGATGCCTACGCGCTGAGCCAGAAGTCGCGGATGGATCCGACGGCGAGCATTCTGACAGGTATCAACGCGCGGGCCCGTGCCGCGCAGGCGCGCATGATCTTTGCCGAGGGGGACGACCCCCGCGTGTTGCGCGCTGCGGTCACATATCAACGCTCAGGTTTTGGCAAGGCGCTGGTTGTCGGGCGCAACGATGATGTCAAAGCCAAGCTGGAAGAGGCGGGCCTTGGCGATGCGGTGCGTGAGTTGGAAGTGGTGAACGCCGCCAACACCACGCATCTGGATGCCTACAAGGACCACCTCTATCAACGGCTGCAACGAAGCGGGCACGACCGGCAGGACATTCACCGGTTGGCCGCACGGGACCGGCACGTGTTTGCCGCGCTGATGCTGGCGCATGGGCATGGTGACGGTCTGGTGACGGGCGCCACCCGCAAGTCGGCGCATGTGCTGGACCGGCTCAACAACGTGTTCGACGCGCATGAGAATTCCAAGGCGGCGGGTGTCACGGCGGTGCTGCACAAGGGGCGTATCGTTCTGATCGGTGACACGCTGGTGCATGAATGGCCGAGCGAAGAGGACCTCGCCGACATCGCGGAACAGGGCGCGCATGTGGCGCGCAATCTGGGGCTGGAGCCGCGCGTGGCCTTTGTCAGTTTCTCCACCTTTGGTTATCCGGTGTCGGAGCGGGCGGAAAAGATGCACGCCGCCCCGCGTGTTCTGGACGCCCGAGGCGTTGATTTCGAGTATGAGGGCGAGATGACGGTGGACGTCGCCCTGAACGCGCAGGCGCAAGCGGCCTATCCGTTTTCGCGTCTGACCGGGCCTGCAAATATCCTGGTCGTGCCGGCGCGGCATTCTGCCAGCATCTCGGTCAAGCTGATGCAGGAGATGGCGGGGGCGACGGTGATTGGGCCGATCCTGACCGGCGTCGGGTCGTCGATCCAGATCTGTTCGGCGGTTTCCACGGCGAATGACATCCTGAACATGGCAGTGCTTGCGGCGTGCAAGGTGGGTGAATGAGCGTCTTCAACCTCGGCTCGATCAATGTCGACAATGTCTACCGCGTGCCGCACATCCCCGGACCGGGCGAGACGCTGGCGGCGACCGCGTTCACGCGGGGGCTGGGCGGCAAGGGGGCCAACATGTCGGTCGCCGTGGCGCGCGCGGCGGCGCGGGCGATCCATATCGGCGCGGTCGGGTCGGACGGCGGTTGGTGTGTCGAGCGGCTGATGGAATACGGTGTCGACACGCGACACATTGCAACGGTGGCCAGTGGCCAGACGGGCCATGCCAACATCGCAGTGGCCGACGACGGCGAGAACCAGATCGTGACCTTTGGCGGGGCCAACCAGCAGATCAGCGATGCGATGATCGGCAGCGCGCTGGCCGAGGCGGGGCCGGGCGACACGCTGCTGATCCAGAACGAGACGAACGGGCAAGTGAAAGCCGCGCAGATGGCGCGTGATCTGGGGCTGCGGGTTGTCTATGCGGCGGCTCCGTTCGAGGCCAAAACAGTCTCTGACATTGCCGAATACGCCGATTATCTGGTGCTGAATGCCGTCGAGGCAGAACAGTTGCGCACAGCGCTTGGTGTTGAATTGACGGCGCGGGTGATCGGTCATGTCGTGGTGACGATGTGCAGTGAGGGCAGTGGGGGGATCGACGTTGCTTCGGGCTCCTATGTGCTTATACCTGCGTTGCCCGTGACGCCGGTCGACACGACAGGCGCGGGGGATACGTTCACCGGATATCTGGTGGCAGGCCTTGATCGCGGGATGCCGATGGAACAGGCCTTGCGGCTGGCCACCCAAGCGGGCGCGTTGATGGTCACCCGGCACGGCACAGCGGACGTGATCCCCGACCTCAAGGATATCGAGGATGCGCGGCTGGGTTAGCTGCCCACAACCGGCGCGTCCGCGCCCCACAATTCCTTGACCCGCGCGTCGCGGCCACAGGCCTCGCGATAGGCCGCGTATGCCTTGGCTTTGGATTTGGGGCCAAAGCGGGTCAGGATGACCGCGTTTTGTTTGTAATAGTCCTGATGGTAGCTGTCGGCCGGATAAAACTCCGTCGCCGTCAGGATGGGCGTGACGATGGGTTGGCCCAGTGCGGCCTGGGCGTCTGCCTTGGCCTGTTCGGCGGCGGCGCCTTGCCCCGGTCCGGCAAAGATTGCCGTGGTGTAGACCTGGCCCCGGTCACAGAATTGGCCGCCCGCATCCGTCGGATCGATGGAGCGGAAGAACAGCGACAGCAGCGTTTCTGCGGACACCTGCGCGGGCACAAATGTGATCTGTACCGCCTCCACATGCCCCGTACCGCCGCGCACGACCTGTTTGTAGGTCGGGTTTTCGACCGTGCCGCCGGTAAAGCCCGATACGACTTCCTTCACGCCTTTGACCTTTTCGAAATCCGCTTCGACGCACCAGAAACAGCCGCCTGCGACGGTCAATGTCTCGGTTGCGTCGGCGTGGGACGTTTTGGCCTGTGCCACGAGGCCAAGCGCGATGGTCAGGCCAAGAAGGACGGTTTTGAACGTGCGGGTCTGGGTCATGGTGGTGCCTCCTGTGGGTGACAATGTGACGGGGTGGCCGTGCTGGCTCAACTCACGAGGTGGCGAGGTCGCGGTACCGTGAATTTCCGTTCCTTTCCCGTAATACGCCCGCTAGCGTGCGCCGGATGACAAAACGCATTGCCATGTGGTCGGGGCCGCGCAACCTGTCGACCGCGCTGATGTACAGCTTTGCCGCGCGGGGCGATACGCACGTTGTGGATGAGCCGTTTTATGCGGCTTATCTGGCCGAGACGGGTGCGGACCACCCGATGCGGGAACAAGTTCTGACATCGCAGCCGACGGAGGCGCGTGAGGTTGCAAAAATGCTGATTTCTCCTTTGTTAGAGCCGATTTTCTACCAAAAACACATGACACACCACATGCTGGATCACAGGCCGGTCGACTGGATGCAGCACGTGCAAAACGTGTTTCTGATCCGGCACCCGGCGCGGGTCGTGGCGAGCTATGTCCGCAAACGCGAGGCGCCGACGCTGGATGATCTGGGTTTTGTGCAGCAGGCGCGGATCGCCTCGATGGTCGACAATCCGATCATTGTGGATGCGGCGGATATCCGCGCGGACCCGGCGCGAACGTTACAGCGGCTGTGCGCAAGATTGGGCATTCCCTGGACGGAAAACATGCTGTCCTGGCCTGCGGGTGGTCATGTGGCGGATGGCGTCTGGGCCGCGCACTGGTACGGCGCGATCCATCGGTCGACCGGGTTTGACGGGCCGGAAGGGCCGTTGCCGGAGGTCAATGATCGGTTGGTGGACGCGGGCCTGCCTCATTACGAGGCGTTGGCCGCGCGCAAGTTCACCTGAGCCGCTTGTCCCGTGCCGCGAGTAGTTTCAGGCGCAGCGCGTTCAGCTGGATGAACCCGGCGGCGTCCTTCTGATCGTAGGCACCGGCGTCATCCTCGAACGTCACATGCGCCTCGGAATAGAGCGAGTGATCGGACCAGCGGCCCACAGTGCGCGCGAGACCCTTGTAGAGTTTCAGCCGCACGGTGCCGGTGACATGCGCCTGACTGTGGTCGATCAGCGCCTGCAACATCTCGCGCTCGGGCGAGAACCAGAAGCCGTTGTAGATCAGTTCGGCATAGCGCGGCATCAGCTCGTCCTTGAGGTGCGCGGCACCGCGGTCGAGGGTGATCTGTTCGATCACCCGGTGCGCCTCGAGCAGGATGGTTCCGCCGGGGGTCTCGTAGATACCGCGGGATTTCATGCCGACAAAGCGGCCCTCGACCAGGTCGAGACGGCCAATGCCGTGCTTGCCGCCCAATTCGTTCAACCGCGTCAGCACGGTCGCCGGAGACATCGTTTCGCCGTTAATAGAGACTGCATCTCCCTGCTCAAAACCCACCTCGATATATTCGGCCGTGTCGGGCGCATCCTCGGGGGCCACGGTGCGCTGGTAAACGTAGTTGGGCGCGTCCTCGGCGGGGTCTTCCAGCACTTTGCCCTCGGACGAAGTGTGCAGCAGGTTGGCATCCACGCTGAACGGCGCTTCGCCGCGCTTGTCCTTGGCGATGGGGATCTGGTTTTTCTCGGCAAAGTCGATGAGTTTCGTGCGCGATGTGAGGTTCCATTCCCGCCAGGGCGCGATCACTTTGATGTCGGGGTTCAGCGCGTAGGCCGCCAGCTCGAACCGTACCTGATCGTTGCCTTTGCCGGTGGCGCCGTGGGCGACCGCGTCGGCCCCTTCGGCAGCGGCAATCTCGACCAGACGTTTGGAGATCAGCGGCCGCGCAATGGATGTGCCCAGCAGGTAGAGCCCCTCGTAAAGCGCGTTGGCGCGGAACATCGGGAAGACGAAATCACGCACAAACTCTTCGCGCAAGTCCTCGATGTAGATGGCGGAGGCGCCCATCATCTCGGCCTTGGACCGTGCGGGCTCAAGCTCTTCGCCCTGACCCAGATCGGCGGTGAATGTCACCACCTCGCAACCATATTCGGTCTGCAACCATTTCAGGGTGATCGAGGTGTCGAGGCCGCCGGAATAGGCCAGCACAACTTTCTTGGGCGCGCTCATCGTAGGATCCTTCGTGCGTCGTGTCGTGGGCCGATACCGCTTTTGACGAGGGGGGGCAAGATTGACCGGCGCTTGCCCCGGCGCTAGGTCCTTGGGATCAAATCGCCACGAGGGGCACCATGGATTTTGTAAAAGGCGCGCAAGCCGCCGAGGCCGCGATGCGCGCCGTGTTCCCTGCGACGCCGCTGTTGCGCAACGACCTGTTGTCGGAGCGTTACGGGGCGGACATCTGGCTCAAGCGCGAGGACCTAAGCCCGGTGCGATCCTACAAGCTGCGCGGGGCGTTCAACGCGATGCGCAAGGCGCAGGCGGCGGTCTATGTGTGTGCGAGCGCGGGCAATCATGCGCAGGGCGTTGCGTTCATGTGCCGGCACTTCGGGGTGCGCGGCGTGGTGTTCATGCCAGTGACGACCCCGCAGCAGAAGATCATGAAGACGCGGATGTTTGGCGGTGATCATGTCGAAGTGCGGCTGGTCGGGGATTACTTTGACGACACGCTGGCGGCGGCGCAGGCCTATTGCGCGTCCGAAGGGGCACATTTCCTGTCGCCCTTTGATGATGAGGACGTGATCGAGGGGCAGGCGTCCGTCGGGGTGGAGATTGCGCAGCAGCTGGGTGGTGATCCGGATAGGATCGTGGTGCCGGTCGGTGGTGGCGGGCTGTCGTCGGGGTTGCGCAGCTATTTCGGTGCGCATGTCGCGATGAGTTTTGTAGAGCCGACGGGCGCGCCGTCGCTGGCGCGGGCGTTGCAGCATGGCGCGCCGCAGGATGTATCGCCCATCGACAGTTTCGTGGATGGTGCCGCGGTGGCCAGGATCGGGGCGCGGACGTTTTCGCGGCTGTCCGGGGTCGATCCGGTGGACGTGCTGGCGCTTGATGAGGATCGCATCTGTGCGACGATCATCGAGATGCTGAATGTCGAAGGTGTGGTGCTGGAACCCGCCGGCGCGCTGGCCATCGAGGCGCTGGCCGAAGTGGCGGAGCACATACGGGGCAAGCGTGTGGTGGCCATCGCGTCGGGCGGAAATTTCGATTTTGAACGATTGCCCGAGGTCAAGGAGCGGGCGCAGCGCTACTCGGGCGTTAAGAAGTATTTTATCCTTCGAATGCCGCAGCGGCCCGGTGCGCTAAAGGATTTTCTGGGCATTCTGGGCCCTGATGACGACATTGCGCGGTTTGAGTACCTCAAGAAATCCGCGCGCAATTTCGGCTCTGTCCTGATCGGGTTGGAGACGACCCGGCCGGAGAATTTTGACCGGCTGCTGGCCGCGCTGGATGAGGCCGGGTTTACGTATACCGACATCACCGCGAACGAAACGCTGGCGCAATTCGTGATCTAGGCGGCGGCACCCTGTGCGAGGCCTGCGTCGAACGTTGCGCGCGACACCTCGAAACAGTCAATGATTTCAGCCAGGTTGACCGTGCTGGCCTGTCCTGCGGCGGCTGCCTTTTCCCCGGCGCTGCACAGATTGGTGAACGCCTCGAAGCCGAGGTTCAGTGCCGCACCCTTGAGGAAATGCATGTCCTCTTCGAGACGGGACAGGTCGGGGGCGTCGCGCAGCGTATCCATGACGCCCAACACCTCTTCGAGGAACAGAGGCAACACCTCTTCGAAGTCCTCGCTGCCAATTTCGTCCCGCAAGTCGGCGACCCGTTTCCAGTCAATCATCGCGCTGCTCCTTTGATCGGCGCACCTTAGGCACGCAAGTCTTAAGCCTCGGTAACTCGGCAAAAGTTTAACGATTGAGTTGTTGGAGTTCAGCGCGCGTTAAGTTGCGCGCACCTATCTATGGGTCACCAAAACCGGGGTATTATGGGTATGATTTCGACTGCATTTTCGGAACATCGGCGAGGGCCGTCCGCTGATGCCACACAGCTACACGTTCAGCGCGTGCTGATCGTGGATGACAGCCGTCTACAGCGCAAGATCCTGTCGAGCTCTGTCAAGCGCTGGGGGTTCGAGGTGTTTGAGGCCGCCTCTGCAGAAGAGGCGCTGGAAATGTGTGGCGACATGCAACCCGATCTGGTGCTGAGCGACTGGATGATGCCCGGCATGAACGGCCTGGATTTCTGCAATGCGTTCCGCGCCTTGCCCGGTGACCGGTACGGCTATTTCATCCTGCTGACGTCCAAGAGCGAAAAGAACGAGGTGGCGATGGGCCTGGAGGCGGGCGCGGATGATTTCGTGACCAAGCCCGTTGATGCGAACGAATTGCGCGCGCGCATCACCGCGGGCGGGCGCATCCTGCAGATGCAGCGCGAATTGACGGACAAGAACCGCCTGATTTCCGAGACGCTGAATGAACTGCAGCGGGTATACGATTCGCTCGACAACGATCTGCTCGAGGCCAAGAAGCTGCAGCAATCGCTGATCCCGGTGCGGCACAAAGCGTTTGAGACGGGCGATGTGTCCCTCATGCTGCGGTCCAGCGGCCATGTTGGCGGTGACCTGGTCGGGTTCTTTCCGGCGGAGGACGACCATCAGGGACTGTAAGCGATTGACGTATCGGGCAATGGCATCAGCTCGGCTTTGATGACGGCGCGGCAGGCGGGTTACCTGTCATCCTCCGCGCCCGATCAGAACGTGGCGTTGGGCAAGGCGGACGATAACAGCTACTACGCCCTGCCGCCGCATGAGGTGATCGAAACGCTCAACAACCTTGTCCTCGAAGAGATGGAGACAGAGCATTATTTCACGCTGCTGCTGGCCGACATCAACCTGCGCACGGGCGCCGTGCGGATGGCGCAGGCGGGCCACCCGCACCCGGTCATTCAGCGCGCTGACGGCACGATCGAACAAGACGGCCCGGGCGGGTTTCCGGTGGGTTTGATGTCCGACATCTCCTTTACCGCGTTCGACACGACGCTGCATCCCGGTGACCGGTTGCTGCTGCTGTCGGATGGCGTGACGGAGTGTCCCTCGCCCGGCGGCGGAATGCTGGACGAAGCGGGGCTGGAGCGGATGCTGCGCCAGCTCAGGGACACGTCCGGGCCTGCACTGTTCGAGGCGTTGCTTTGGCAGCTGGGCGAATTTGCCGGCGGGCGCGCGTTTCCCGATGATGTGTCGGGGATCCTGTTTGAATATCAGGGCCCGCCCGACGCTACGTAATTCCACAGGAACTGGCGGTCGCCGTCATTGCCAAGCGCGGCGATGGCGTCGCCGTTGCCCATCCACATCGTTTCGTGGTCCGGCTCGATCGGGTTTGCAACGGCACGCACGGGATGCGCGACATAGACATGGCACAGCTTTTCTGCCCAGAGGTCGTATTCCGGCATGAACGTAAACCTTCGGAACGCTCCAAGGCGGCGGGGGCGGGCGATACGCCAGCCGATCTCTTCCATCACCTCGCGATGCAGCGCTTGTAGCGGGCTTTCGCCCGGGTCGATGCCGCCACCGGGCAGCTGGATATCGGGCACCGGCCCCATCTGGCAGGTCAGCAACAGCGACGCTCCGCGCGGCAGGATCGCATAGGCGCCGGGCCGCAGTGTATAGCGGCGACCGTTCTGCGGGGCGTGTCCGACGCGGGGGATCAATTGTCTGGCCCTTCCAGTTTCCGCTGATGCGCTTATATAGTCGCGATATGCCAACCTCCGGCGTGTAAGGAAACCCCAATGACGACTGGCTCGCAAATTGCGTGGGACGACACCGTCCTGCCCTTCCAACTTGATGCTTCCGACATCCGTGGCCGCCTCGCGCGGCTGGACGGCGTGCTGGATGGTATCCTGAAACAGCACGATTACCCGCCGCAGGTCGAGGCGCTGGTGGCCGAGATGGCGTTGCTGACTGCGCTGATTGGCCAGACGGTCAAGCTGCGCTGGAAGTTGCAATTGCAGGTGCAGTCCAAGGGGGCGGTGCGCATGATCGCCACCGACTATTACGGCCCGGAGGATGAGGGCGGTGTGGCGCGCGTTCGCGCCTATGCCAGCTATGACGCCGATCGGCTGACCGATGAGGCCCCGTTTGATCAGGTCGGTGAGGGGTATTTCGCGATCATGATCGACCAGGGGCAGGGCATGACGCCCTATCAGGGCATCACCCCGCTGGCAGGCGGGTCGCTTTCATCCTGTGCGGAGGCCTATTTTGCGCAGTCCGAACAGTTGCCGACGCGGTTCAAGCTGAGCTTTGGCAAATCGACTGAGCCGGGCGTGGCCGAGCACTGGCGCGGTGGTGGCATCATGTTGCAGCACATGCCCAAGGCGTCGCCCTTCGTGGCGCAGGGCGATGGGTCGGGCGAGGTCCTGACCGCCGCCGATCTGGTGCAAGGCGATGAGGAAGAGAACTGGAACCGCGCCAACATCCTGCTGGATACGGCGGAAGCGATGGAGCTGATGGGCCCGCAACTGGCGCCGAGTGACCTGCTGCTGCGCCTGTTTCACGAGGAAGAGCCGCGCGTATACGACACGCAGCCGGTGCGGTTCGGCTGCACCTGTTCGGAGGACCGCGTGCGGCAAAGCCTGTCGATCTATTCGGCGCGCGACATCGAAAAGATGACGACGGATGACGGCCGGGTCACAGCCGATTGCCAGTTCTGCGGGGCGCATTACGATCTGGACCCTGCCACCGTGGGGTTCGAGGCCGAAGACAGTGCCTGACCTGATCGACCGCACCCGGCGGGCGCTTGCGCAGCCGGGTGCGGCCTCCTCCGACTATGATCTGAACGCGGACGTGGTGCTGCCCGAGGGGCGCAAGCTGCGGCCTGCGGCTGTGCTCGCTCCGGTGATCGACACCGCGCGGGGGCTGGAGCTGATCCTGACCAAGCGATCCTCGGCGCTGAAGCATCATCCGGGGCAGATCGCCTTTCCGGGCGGCAAGCAGGATGCGGGCGATGCCACGCTGGTGGACGCGGCCCTGCGCGAGGCGCGCGAAGAGATCGGGCTGCCCTCGGACAAGGTCGACATCCTGGGCAGTTTCGCCCCGCACGAGACGGTGACCGGCTTTATGGTGACGCCGGTCGTTGCCCATGTGACCGCCCCGTTCGACATCCGACCCGAAGCAGGCGAGGTCGACGAGGTGTTTTTCGTGCCGCTGGCCCATGTTCTGACGCCTGCACATTTCGTGGTGGAGTCGCGGCGATGGCGGGGGCAGCGGCGATCCTACTACGCGGTGCCCTACGGGCCCTATTACATCTGGGGCGCGACCGCGCGTATACTGCGGGCATGGACCGACAGCCTGCCTTCCGATTAGACCCGAACACTGGGTTTTTGGCCGATCCTAAGGGTCAGAGTGTGTGCCGTACGTTGGACGATGCGGGGCACCAAGCGTATTTCGTTGGTGGCTGTGTGCGCAATGCGATCATGGGTGTTGCCGCGTCCGACGTGGATATCGCGACCGACGCAACGCCCGAGGATGTGATGCGCATCGCACAAGAGGCCGGCTTGCGCGCCGTGCCGACCGGGATCGACCACGGCACGGTGACCATCGTGATTGACGGTACACCGTTCGAGGTCACCACCTTTCGCCGCGATGTGGCGACGGACGGGCGGCGGGCGGTGGTCGCCTTTTCCACCTCGATCGACGCGGATGCCCGGCGGCGAGACTTCACGATGAACGCACTGTACGCGGACCGGCACGGTTGGGTGCATGACCCGGTGGCCGGGCTGGCGGATGCACAGGCGCGGCGCGTGCGGTTCATCGACGACCCGGTGCAGCGTATCCGCGAGGATTACCTGCGCATCCTGCGGTTTTTCCGCTTTGGCGCATGGTATGCGGACCCCGGCCATGGCTGGGACGCCGAAGCGCTGGCCGCGATTGCGGACACGCTGGACGGTCTGAGCACCCTGTCAGCGGAGCGTGTGGGGGCGGAAATGCTCAAACTGCTGGGCGCACCGGATCCTGCCCCGGCCATGGCGGTGATGGTGCGTACCGGCGTGCTCGCTGCGCTGTTGCCGGGTGCGGATGCTCGCCTGCTGGGTCCGGTGGTGCATCTGGGCGGCTCTGTGCCACTCGACCCGATCACCCGGCTGGCAGCTCTGGGCGGGCAGGATGTTGCCGAACGGCTGCGGTTGTCGCGCAAGCAGGACAAGCAGCTGGAGGCGACGCTGACCCTTGCCGGAACGACGCGCGGTTTGCGCGCGTTGGGGCATATCGGCGGGACAGAGGCGGCGCAGGGTGCCGCGATCCTGCGCGCCGCGATCTCCGGGACGCCTTTGCCCGACGGGTGGAAGGGCGACATCAGCGAGGGGACGCAGGCAACCTTTCCGGTGAGCGCCGCGGATTTGCCGGACCTTCAGGGACCTGCACTGGGCACCCGGCTCAAGGCGCTGAAACAGGACTGGCTCGCCTCCGATCTGACGCTGACCACGGCGACCCTATTGGGCGGGTGCCCTCGCGCGCCACCTGATGTAGAAAACTTTCAACCCAAAGGAGGGACTCATGGTTCGCAGGATCTGGAACGACACCTGACATTGTCGCACGCCGTCCGATGTGACGCACACGCCTGACGGCGTGGGTCACAGCCAAGTTTCACTACCCCTCTACAGGTTCTTCCCATGTTCAAGCTCTTTGAATCGCTCGTCGATCCTTACACGCCCTATCGCGAGGCGGATGTGCCGCCGACGAAACTCTGGCCGTTCCTGCGCGAATACGCGCGGCCCTTTACCCGTGTGTTTGTCTATGCGGCGATCATGTCGGTTGTCGTGGCCGCAATCGAGGTTGGCCTGATCTATTATATGGGGCGCGTCGTGGACTTGCTGGGCTCCGACCCGGCGGAGTTCTGGGAGACTTACGGGCTTGAGGTGACGCTTGTGGCGGTCTTCATCCTGCTGATCCGCCCCGCCTTGCAGATGATCGACGTATTGCTGCTGAACCAGACGATCCTGCCGAATTTCGGGACGTTGATCCGTTGGCGGTCGCACAAGCATGTGCTGCGGCAGTCGGTTGGCTGGTTCGAGAATGATTTTGCCGGGCGCATTGCCAACCGGATCATGCAGACGCCGCCCGCTGCGGGCGAGGTCGTGTTTCAGGTGTTCGACGCGATTTCCTTTTCGCTCGCCTATCTGATTGGTGCGGCGGTACTGCTGAGCGTCGCGGACCCGCGGTTGTTGTTGCCGCTGACCCTGTGGTTTGCCGCCTATAGCTGCCTGATCTGGTGGGTCGTCAAATATGTCGGGCCCGCGTCGCAGGCGGCGTCCGATGCGCGGTCAACGACGACGGGCCGCGTGGTGGATGCCTATACCAATATCCATTCGGTGAAGATGTTTGCGCATCACGACCTTGAGCTTGATTATGCCAAGGAGGCGATTGAGCTGACGCGCAGCACCTTCATGGTGGAAATGCGGCTCTATACCATCATGGATGTGGTGCTGGTTTTGCTGAACGGTCTGCTGATTGTCGGTGTGGTCGGCTGGGCCATCGCGCTGTGGACGCAGGGGCTGGCGTCCGTGGGCGTGGTGGCGGCGGCGACGGCGCTGACCTTGCGGCTGAACGCGATGACCGGCTGGATCATGTGGGCGCTGACCACGTTTTTCCGCCAATTGGGTGTTGTGGCCGAAGGGATGGAGACGATTGCCCAGCCTATTACGCTGGTGGACAAGCCCGATGCGAAACCTTTGCAGATCGCCAAGGGCGAGATCGTGCTGGAGGATCTGACGCATCACTACGGGCGGGACAGTGGCGGTCTGGCGGCCGTTTCGACCACAATCAAACCCGGCGAAAAAGTTGGCCTTGTGGGCCGGTCCGGTGCGGGCAAGTCGACGCTGGTCAAGCTGCTCTTGCGGTTCTACGACGCTGAAGGCGGGCGCATCCTGATCGACGGGCAGGACATTTGCGACGTCACGCAGGACAGCCTGCGGCTGAACATCGGGATGGTGCAGCAGGACAGTTCGCTCTTGCACCGGTCGGTGCGCGACAACATCCTGTACGGCCGCCCTGAAGCAACCGAAGCGGAGCTGTTCGCCGCCGCGCGGCAGGCGCAGGCGCATGATTTCATCCTCGATCTGCAAGACCCGGAGGGGCGCACCGGTTATGACGCGCAGGTGGGCGAGCGGGGTGTGAAGCTGTCGGGGGGGCAACGGCAGCGGATCACGCTGGCACGGGTCATTCTGAAAAACGCGCCGATCCTGTTGCTGGATGAGGCGACAAGCGCGCTCGACAGTGAGGTTGAGGCGGCTATTCAGGACACGCTCTACCAGATGATGGAGGGCAAGACGGTGATCGCAATTGCACACCGCCTGTCCACCATCGCCGAAATGGACCGCATCCTTGTCCTCGACGCTGGAAAAATCGTCGAGGATGGGAGCCATGACGCGCTTTTGGCGCAAGGTGGCCTATATTCGGAGTTCTGGGCGCGCCAATCCGGCGGGTTCATCGCGACCGAGGCTGCCGAGTGAAGATCGAGAACTGGATCAACGCCTTTGACCGGGCCGACGGGCCACCGCCGGAAACGCTGTGGCCCTTCCTGCGCTGGTGCCTGTCGGGCGGCTGGCCCGCGCTGTGGCTGGCGGCGATCTGTTCCGCCGTCGCAGGTGCGCTTGAGGCGGGTACGGCGCTGATCCTCGGCATGGTGATCGACGCGACGGTGCAATTGGGGGCAGACGGGTTCTTTTCTGTCTCTAACGTGGGCCTGATTGCGGGTGCGCTGGCGTTTTTCCTGATCGCGCGGCCGGTGCTGTTTGGTCTCAGTTCGGCGACAAACTCGATCATCGTGCAGCCGAATGTGAACCCGCTGGTTCTGTCGCGCCTGCACCGTTGGACGCTGGGCCAGTCGGTCGGGATTTTTGACGACGATTTTGCCGGCCGCATTGCGCAAAC
>ERZ1740072.666-NODE-666-length-13670-cov-9.038120_pt1 | contig 13670 bp, 8 predicted proteins | sample MGYA00581733_ERZ1740072 | MGnify/ENA primary metagenome ERZ1740072 (study PRJEB43018, sample SAMN04849741) | marine metagenome | isolation source: floating plastic debris | place: Pacific Ocean | collected 2008-08-30 | study: EMG produced TPA metagenomics assembly...
TTAACTGACACGTGCAAAGTGAAGTGAAGTGAATAATATTATGAATATTGATACTTAGTGTAAACTTACTGAATAAGACTATCATACTGATAGTTAGAGGTACAGTAATCTCCTGATCCTCCTCTTCATCATCTTCATCGTCACTCTCTTCATCTTCATATTCATCTGTAGGTATCGGTCTGCCATTAGCGTCTGTCCTCCATACTGTCACAGGGGTAGACAACTCTTCATTCTGCTCAACATGATTATTTGAGCCAGAGTTTAACTTACTATCAGCAAGATTTCATATTCACTTGGTGAAAATGTTCATTGACGATATAAATCAATCTAGTCATTCATCAAAATTTCCTTGCTTATTCTTTATTAATCCACTTTGGTACATTGCTAGAGACAGGCTCTGAGCCCCACGTGAAGGTATACTCCAGGAATGAACCTTGTGTGACAATTAGTTTTACTGCTGTCTGTTAACGCTGGTGTAAGGTGACAGCATGCCCTTTTTTCCAGTGCTATGAACTGTAATGAGACTATACTTTTGTCCTTCAAAATTACAATTCAAAGTGAGGCAATAACGATTAACAGGGGTGTTGGTATTGATTTATGTTAACATTCTATATCATTAATATTAATACCAAATGTGTACAAAATAAATTTTTAAAAAAACTTATCAATAGAAGCTAGCTATTCATTGTGGGTATGAAAAGAGGGAAAAAATGAGTTGGCACCTTTTGCGTATGAATACGCTTAGGATTGAAAATGGTATGGTTGTTGAACTATACCATATCAGGCTTAAATTATGTAATGATTCTCATGTTACTGGTGAGGTGATGCAAATAAGATAAATGCCTATTTATTCTGTAAAAATATTATTATAAGATAAATATTATTGTATTCTGCATAAAATTACAGATTACAATAATATACAGTATGTAGTTGATAACTGCTAACATGCGGTGAGTTGTCTGTTCATCTTGTAGGGGGAGATAACTTTGTAGCCAAACCCTCAATGCACTATAAATTTGGCTTCTGTCATCAAAATAGGTTGCAAAGGGGGAAATTTTTGAATTTTATACAGCAGTCTGCAGAGATGTTCCCTCAGACATGACAGACATCAGTTTGCTTGCAACTTCACAAGTATTGAAATCAATGGATGTAATACCTTCTTTGGTTTGGTGCGACAACAGCCACAACAGCACACAGTAGCATAAACAAAGCGGAATATATCAGCCATGACATCTCCAACATTAGCCAAACAGATCAGCATGATGGGTAGTCCGATGATAGCATAAGCTATGCAAACCATTCTACCCCACTTGGTTTTCGGTGCTATTACTCCATAACCTAGAATGACAACATTTATCGTATACTTCAAATTAACATGGCTTGAAATGATGTGGCCTGCTTCATGCTATAAATCATTGACAAACAGCGATGCAGTGAGGCAGTCTTGTAATCAAACTTGTAACGCTATTCAGGCATCAAAATTGCAGTCAACCCAACCACATTATGGTTTGGTTTGGTACTCTCAAAAAGTCAAGTGGTTTGCTATGACTTCAAAATAATAGCATTTTGTTAAGAATTGGTCTGCATACCGATGGTTGTTGTGACAGTCATGGCAAATACCAGAGAACCTGACCATGACCAGGCATACTGAGGTCCTCCTGGCTGACCAAGTAGTGAGCAGTTTTTACTGATATTATACCCAATGTCCAGAACACTGACTGAGAAGCTGCGCAGGATTTCCTGATAGTCCTCTCGGACAATCTCATCACCACCCTTGACTTGCAAGGCTCCATTCGCTATCTAATACACAGAGAAATTCGTTCTATATCCTTATTTATAAATGTGCCAGAGGTTACATATCAATGGAAAATCCTGATAAGAATTGTCATATGGGATTGATTGAAAGTAAGTGTCGTCCGTTATTAGAAAAGGCCTTTGACCATTCTTTACCACAAACAACAAATTAAGAGATCTTGCTACCTATCAGGCACCCTCCTCCAGATAAATAGCTACTAAATTTAACCAACCTGTGTTCCGACATTCATCATGAGCGTTGTGGTAGCATTCTCAGCTCTTCTATAGTTATCTGCACCAGAAAAACAAGTCTGCTCTTCATTGTACTTCTCCAGATTTGTAAAAAGTGATGCTCCCAACATCAAGTATCCAGCATTGATTACAAATAGACCAGCTGTTGAGAAGATAAAATGAACTGCCTTCCTGCAGATTGCTCCGGCATTTGATTTTTCATCTTCTTTCTAAAGTTAAAACAAAAAAGTTTCAGCTGACCTAGATCCAATCATTTATTGACAACACCAGTCCACAAACTTGAGCCTTGAATTTAATATAAGTGGTTTGAAATCCTGACTGGGTTGCGTACAGGCTAACCACCGTTAGGAAATCAAGTGGAAGAAAACCCTACGTCCAATCCATGATCCTTTCACGTTCCTAGTCTGCAAAAAAAATTGACTCGATTTTGTTACCTATCAATATTGCTAGCTCGGCTCACATTGAAAATTCCTTACAAACCTGATCTAACTTCTTGGCAAAGCACACATTGAGACAGCAGATAATTATTGCCTCCATAGATGAAGACGCTGAGCTGTTTGAGGATGGCTGTTGCTGCCGATTGCTTGATGACAGCATCCGCATAATCACAATTTTTTGTGCAAACACAAGGTGCCATTGAGGCAGTACAAAAAGGACTAATGACTAAACTGCTCTGTGTAGATGTGTTAATTGGATCTGAGCACCGCTGACCTGACTCTGCGCCAGTGTGTTTTCTTTTTTAATCAACAAAGCTGGCATGTGAAGATTTTTCACACCAACCCTGTCACTCATTCATCAAATCACATTACTCTACATGTTGTGAGCAGTAAAAACAGTTCACCAACCTCATTTTCATCTTCCTTTTCTTTTATTTCTTTGCTTTTCTCGTCTGCCATCACGTTTACACTTATTAAGTAATTACCGCGAACAGGTTACTTTTAAACCAGATCCTGTTTGGTTGAGTTAACACGATCCGACAGTGAAATGTCCGCTATCTTGGTTCAGCTGTGGCAGCCAACATTTAAATGCTGGTTGATAACAAAGTTAAATTATTGATCCAGTTGGTAGCTTGTTGAAAAGCCATTTGTATTTGGGAAGGCTTTCAATTTCCATAATATTGATATTTTAAGTTTTATCAATTTTTCAGCCATGTTTGGACCTCACTTTCCTTAGTAATAACAAATAGACTGATTTGAAAACTTTGAAAAAATCAATAAATGTAATATACCTTTATCATTATTATGTTGTCAGACTACAGAATTTAAATCATGTAAAAATATAAATCATGTATTGTGTTCTGTAGTGGTGCTCACAGTCCTATGCCTGATGGCACAATTGTATGGCGAGTATATAGCAAGTACATATCGCTATTACTATTGTCACACCACCCAAACATCTATCTAACATTCTACTCTGCCCTAATGCACTCTTCATTAGTTTTGGTTTTGATTGCCGAGTTTGAGATAGCGGACGCTCAAAAATACTGCCAATGTAGGATCGGGACGGCTGATTGGGACCAAAATTTAAACTGAATGGGACCAGGATTTTGTGTGAGTGAAATGTCCTTACCTTATTCTGATCCTAAAACTACCCCATATCCCTAAATGGCATACAGAAACAGACCTACAACGCTGATATAGAGATAGACTTAACATAAAGTTCTGCCTATACGACCTTGTGAAATTCAAACTGAGCACGGTCCAGGTTAAATGTACCCTAGTCTGAGGCCTCAGACTGTGGCAAGCGGAGCATACCCTGTCCTGTCCTTAAAATCGTGACCCAAATCATTATTATACTGTGATATTTCACATACTAGTCAGCAGACCATGAGTTGTGGGGTGGTTAGCAGACGAAGGCATATTTATAAGTACACGTACCCTAATTTTGGAAGAATGATATCTATTTTCGGTTGGAAACTTGCTCCTAATTATCGGTCTGTTTTATTTAAGGGATTCCAACTTTTGGGTACTACCTTCATATTGGCCCAAAGGACATATCAATCTGCCATGCCTGTCACATATAAAGTTTTGTAACGAACAATCAGAAGCAGTGATACAAAGTGATTAAATTTTTTAGGTCAGCCAAGTTAGCCAATGATTTTGTCTCAGTTTTCGCACATGCTCATTACTTATTTTATTTCAACGTCTTTTCCGCATTAAAAGTGGATAGTTTTCCAATTCGTTGTAAGGGTGTTGGTTATGAAGTCCCTAATGTTTGGTGATAGTTATGCATGGTGTTTGCACAACGTCAGTCGTCAAAGCTGCTGCCTACTTCAGGCAACAGCAGCAGCTGTGACCGCAGGTTATACTATACATATATAATACATATATACATATATAATATAACCTGTGCTGTGACCACAGATATTGAGGTCTATGGCTGTGACCAACATTTTCAATGGTCTCCAGCAGACCACTCCAAACGTCTTTCTCCAAATTTCTCCAACGCAGGCTGTCATTTACCACAGAAAATGTATGCAATATATTTTGAATGCAATTCTAGACCAATTTGAAGTAGCATGCCCATAAAGTGTCAAACCCGGAAGCAGGATTAGGGTACGGTTTATTATGTAAATTTCCAACGATTTTCAATACCCTTCTGTCGAATAGCCAGAATTTCAAAACAGTACTTGATAAGAGTAGGTACTGACATGCAACTGAGGTTTCATCTTCCTTCCCTTATTTTGTTTAATACTTTATTTGGCAACCCAAACCATATCATGTATGAAAGCATAAAAAATAGATTTGAAATTTAATACATTGAAAACAATGGTTGCACTTGAAAACCCATGGTTCACAATGTCCCAGAGTGTAAAATATGTGAAACTTCACAAATTACGTGGTAAGTCAGACATCATATCTCTTATCTTCTTCACAAACTACTGAGTTATATGGTACAAATGGCACCATATTGTAACAGACATAGTTTTTCTGTGATGTTTTAAATTTGCATTTTATTTATAGAAATATATAGAAGTCAGCTTCATTTGAAATAATCATACCTATTGCAATAAATGAAAAAGGGACAAATACCAATTTTGCCACAATTCATGCACCTTACAACTGGGATCACGTTTTTCTGGATCGGATGTACAGAGCATATCCATCAAACACCGTCAATACCTCTCTGTTTTGAATACAAACAGCATTACATAAATATTGGTCCGTTACATAACATTACAAGGAGAGAGAATAAGGTTAAAAGTTGCCAATCCATAAAAATTTTTTGTCACACCCATTCATTCGATCCTCACCAGTCAGATCATACACATGTACATCATTAATTTATCACAGGTTTGCTCTGATGCTGAACAAAATGTTCAAGATTAAAATGATTTTGGAAAAAATACATGACAAAAGCCCACACAAAAGTACACTGTTGTGATGTGTCTATACGTGAATGCTGGATGAAAACCCAAAAAAATGTGCAGGATTTTGAAGGACGGACTTTTCAAGGCACAAAATGACCATAGATTATGGCATAGATACTAGGTTAATAAAAAATATGAGAAAATACTAATTGAAAAAGCGAAATCATGGTCTAAACATGTATCACAGCGTAAAGAAGCTTTTCAGTTGAATAAAGAGAAAGAAACTTGCAGTAAAATAAACTGCAGCTGGACCGCTGCATATGTCACAATTAGGCTATAGTTTGTAGGTACTATTTGGTGTCAGTATAGAAAACTAGACCATTTCCATAGATCTATATGATTGGCCCATGACAGCCAGCAAAGATAAGAAACATATTTGACATCTTTTTATGAGCAGAGAAACATTCATTTTTTGACATCACACAACAAGATTAAAATGTTAAAATGGCACAAGTAGGCTTGAATGAAATGAAACAATGACATGGGTTAGGGGCACATTAGCTCAGCCATACTTTACAGGATAGTTTTTTTCTCATCAGATGATCCGTTCTCCACATCATCACTCTTGTCGCCGTCTTCCCCGCTTTCATCTTGCTTTTTAAAGCCAATCTTCTCTCCGATCCACTGGAACTTGGCTACAATCTCATCAGCAATCAGCTGGAAGCACATGGAGAATCCAGCCATACCTGCAATACAAAGAGACATAACTTGTCCCGGATCTTGTTGAAGGTGGGGTGCAAATCAATGCCATCTATGAAGACTTATATATTTCATTTTCTTCACTTCTGTCGAGTGTTTCAAAAAGAGAAACATACATGTATTTCTTAGCACAAACATCTACAGCAATCCGGTGATGACCTGACTTACAATACTAGGTTGAAACAAACATAAAACAGCGTGGGAGTGGCGCTTTTTAGGACCAAGATGGAATATCCTGAACTTTGAGCGGCATCATTCTTGATGACCGCAGCAGTACTTACTGAATGTGATGTATAAGATAGTAGCCAGAGCTTTGAACCAGCCGCCACTGTTCGTAAGGCTGGTGTTTGGTACAAGATCTCCGAACCCGATGGTAGTGGCAGTTATTGCACAGTAGTATACAGACATGAGGAGTGTCCAATCCTCCTCAAATTGCCAAAACATGATGGCACCACCAATGATAAACACTGAATGAGATAAAATGTAGAACAGTGTATGAACAACAATAAGTATCCCATCCCATACAGCTAACAAAATAATAGTATTTTTAAAAAGTTGATCGTGTAGCACATTTCGGGGCGCCCTGTGCTTGGTGAAGATGTGAGGTCTGTCTGTACGCAGTGGAATGCAGCGCCATGGAAAAATAGCATTCAAAGCATTTATCACTTGCACAAAGCACTTATGAAAACAACATTTTCCGCAATGCAATTTTCTACAAGAATTCGCACAAATACTCAGTCAAAACCTTATGGTATTGGTAGCTGAGTATGTCTTGGAATTCTAAATTAATGCATTGTGGGATACACACCCTATTTATATGACAGGCTGTTATGTCACAGAATTACAGACTCATCCTGAATTGAAATACGACAGAGATAAATACATACTGGGAAGAACTATGAAAGAGATAAATACATACTGAATAGAACTATGACAGAGATGGTGAGAGGTACAGTGAGTTCCTCTTCTTCTTCCTCCTCTTCCTCCTCCTCTTCTTCTTCCTCTTCTTCTTCTATAGCCTCATCTTCAGAAGGAGGTATCGGCCTCCCCGACACAGGATCTATCCTCCATACTGCTGCATGCTTCTGTATGTATGCTTCTTCTTCTTCCTCCTCTTCCTGTGATGGAAATGTGCAAGCATCTCTATGGACATGATCACTGTATACTGTATGGAGGTAAAGAACACATTTTATGCCCTTGCTGTGCAACTGAGGAAAAAATTTACGGGTGGCCATGTAAGTGTCTCTATAATTAAATTAATGATTCATTTGCAAGTGGCTTCCTAAATATGAACCAAATTTAAAAACAAATCTTTTTTTTAATTTTTTTAGTAGTCGAATATCAATAATATGCAAATACTTTTGTTTCACTTCAATCATTAAATCTTACAGTTTGCGTTAAACGACTGGCACCAGTCATGTCAGGTTATCATTGTTGTGTAAAACATTCAATATTTACTCACTGCAGTCTTCTCTTTTTCTTCATTCTTTCTGCAGCATCCACAACAGCATACCGTTGAATATGTCACCCGGAATAGGTTGGCTAATACCTCACCGATCTTTGCCAGGAATAACATGAATGTCGGGATGCCAATAACTGCATATGCGATACAGACCAGTCGGCCCCACTTTGTTCCCGGTGCAATATGACCGTAACCTTAAAGAGAAAATGGCACCATTGAACTACTGATGACAAACAACATACTTTTCAATGAAACCACAATAAATGGTGTTTACTGATACATCACACAGCACATTAACATACCCATTTTTTATCAATTCCATATATGTTTTTGGTTTCTGTTCAAATGTATAAAATGAGAGTTCCATTTATCAACTCAAATGTTTAACACTCTGCATCAGACATCTTTAGGCGTTTATCATGACCAAATGTAAGAGTTATTATCTTTGTCACAGAGTGTTTCACTTACCTATGGTTGTGGTGACTGTCACAGCAAACACAAGTGACCCTGTGATAGACCAATCTGGTTCAGGTCCACCCTCCAACCCAAGCATATCGCAATCCAGACTAACATCATACCCGGTATCCAGTACGGACAACGCAAAAGCTTCTAGATATCCCTGAAACTCATCGACCACTTCCTGTTTGCCCTGCGCTGACAAGGACCCGATACCATCCATCCTCTGGGCCATATCCATGAGCAGAATCAGGGTGGCATTCTCAGCTTCCATATAATCATTCCGCGAGTTTTTACAACTCTCGATTTCATTTGTCAGTTCCAAGTGTTTGAAGATAAATGCTCCCAGAAACAAGACACCTATGTTCAGGATAAACAATCCAGCCGTGGATAAGAAGAACTTAATAACCCTTATACAGGCCTTTTTGAAGCGCTTACTCTTCCTCTTCCTTTCCCTCTCCTCTTTGATTGCTTCGATTACTACTCTCTCTGCCATTATATGGTTTGTGGCATCCTGCCAGCGCTTCTTCTCCTTGGACTGTTCAAATAAAGAGAGATGTATCAAAGGTGTTATAAATTATTATGAAATTAAAAAAGAAAAATATTCTTACATCATACAACCGCTTGCTTACATTAATTTTGGCCCCTTGGGATGGAAATGAGTTGAATTAAGTAGATAAAAAAACAGATTCAATTATCTTGGTAAATATTAATAGAACGCAGCTAATTAAAGCAGATATATGTTACCTGTGTCACCTGTCCCTGCTCCATATTTCTGGATGGTGTATTCCTCTCCACAGACAAGGTAGTCCTAATCACATTTACACCAAATCATTTAAATTAGTCTGATCAGTTTGTTACACAACAGAGAGAGTATTTGATCTAGCAGCATTATAATTCGACCACAGTATTTGGTACCAATACACACAGGTAATACTGAGCTGAATGCAGCAGTATTGATCTGTCAGCAGATGAATTGGTTGCGCTAACAATGAGCTTTTTCTGTCGATGAGCAGCATTTCCAAGTTGTTGCATAATTAATCATTGTGCTATTGTAGATGATATAGGTTTTATATCACATTTGTCATAGTGATATGAAAACAACCAATATATATAATATGAACTAAATGGGAAAACATGGTGGACAAGGCATAAAGAATTGATTTTTATGGCAGCGCTTTTGCATTTCATAGTCCAGCTGAACGATGTAGATGTCGTGTGTTATTTATGACACTACAGGTTAAACTGTGGATTGTCGGCCACCGTTGATGGTCATTGTTAGTAGTTAATACATATTGGTTGGTACAAAATTAGTCAAATACATATAAATGTGTTATTTTGTAAATGTCTGGCAATGTATTACAATTAAATGCTAGTTTTCATGCAAGGATACAAATATCTGCTCTCACCATTACTGCCCAAGTATTTCCTTCCATGATCAATACAACAACTGGGCTGTCTCTATGTTGTAGCAAAAACCAAAGAGAACAGAATTAAACCAAAGAAAATGCATGAATGATGACACCTACATATCTACTGAATGTAGAGACAGGTTGCGTGCATACACAAGTTGTCATATACCTGGGATATGAGGACTGGAATATAAGAATGTTTAGTGAGGAGCGAAATTCTCAATGATGAGTTGTCCCCCACTCACAAGTTAAGATGTAACAAAGACCCAACCTGGTGAAGACAGATTTTGAATTGAGATGCGATCAATATGATCATTAATTCTGGCCGACATATTATGGAAAACTTCAGTGTACGATATTAGTAGTTGGGCGCATTTGGTTGAAGTTTTTATTCAGGTTTGCAATACTGTACCCTAGAGGATTAGAGTTTTTGTCAGATTTAATTTTCACACCTATCAACAGTAACAAAACTTTACTCCAAAAAAATTTACTCCTGCTAACTTTAACTCACTTTGCAAGCAGGGTAAATAAATGCTAGCGAAATTAAACTTTCACCCAAACTAGCAAACATAAACTCTAGTGAAAATTTCCAACCCCTGAACAGCCAAATTTGGCTTATGAGCTTATTAGATGCATTTTCTAATGTTTATAAACATAACCCTAAGTATCAGGAGTCTAAAGCCACCACACAACCGACAACACTTGGTGGGACTGAAAAATGATGGCTGCTTAACAAAAACAAATTAATGTGGAAAAAGACACTGTATTCCATTGCAAGGAATGGTGAGCTGCCTCTCTTTTTTTATTAGTTCCAAGTCTATTTGAGATCATTGGCCTATCACCTCATGGCGATCAGCAAAACATTTTGAGTTTGAATGTAGGTGGAGGTTGTCAGGAAACAGGTGCTTTGTAAAGGCGCAATTTGGTATATCTAGCACCGAAAAAGGTATCAAAAAAGCTTATCAATCCAATTTAACTGTTTTAGGGTTTGAGGTTGCGATGTCAATTAAGCAGATTCTAGCAATCCTACCTTTTCATTCTCCTATTGAAAGAAGTTCACATCAAATATTGCAGGGCAAACAGCACCACTATGATTTTCGACTAATTTTTCTCATCAAAAGGTTTTAATTTACAACTCAATTGACAGAACCGAAAGTTTCTGCCAAGCTCAAAAACACAATTCCTGTTGTATGAATCTAAATTGAAATTTTGGTTGTTTAATTTAGTCTTAGCGTCAGGTGTTACCAGATCTATTTCGCAACACGACGCAGTTCTAAAAACCAGGATGAGTTTCTTTGTAAAAACACCACAAATTATGTGCAGTTTAATTCAAACAGAGAGAGGATCGCAAATTTGGACCATTTTACATCTACTGCATAGACACCAGACTTCCATGCCTTGGTATACAGATACCCAGTACACAGATATTATTGCTGCAATGTTTATGCTTCACTTTTTTCAGACCCAACCATGCGCTGAATATTTCAATAAAACATTGCAAATATTGTCAGACGTTCATTGTGGCAGAAGCAAACATCAGTATTGGAAAAGAGTTGCAGCCTGAATGGCTAAATTCAAAACCATATCAATTGTATAAACAGGAAACGTTCAGGGAATAAGAGAACATGAAACAATAAGAAGGGTTGAGAAAGAATAACAAAAAAAAGCTTATGCTAAGTTGAAAATGGGTTTTAGAATGTCAACTTACACTAGGGGTCAAGGAAATATGAGATTCTTTGGAGATCCACTCGGATCCACTCGTGAAGTAGTTTGAAAAGCCTATATGGAATTCGCCTTCTGAGTGATGTTGGTACGAAAAAGGTGCAAAACCTCCAGCAGCGTATGTGGTTACTACATTGGTCTGCAGAAACTCAGAAACTGATATAAGTGTTCAAACTATGTCAAGAAAGTTGCAGTTAAAAAGAAATTAATTAAGACAGTATAAACGTGAAATATTGATTCTATCTAGTGTTACAGATATAATCAGAGATTTCTTGGTTTGTTACGGACAACAGCGGAGTTATTCACTATTATGCTCAATTTATGGTTGCACTCAGTGGTCAGTGAGTCTAGCCAAACAACCTAGCGACAATAAAGTCAACAAAAAGATGATCAGCTCCCGAAACACTGCATGAGCATGTTTGATTTTCTCAGACTGTTTTTCTACACGTTAAGGTAGTGCCTGCTGTCGCATTAAATTTTAATGATTAGAACACATCTCTCATAGCCAATAGTTTTGTTCTTTAAGTGTTCCATCATCAAACAATTTATCTCATCTCGTCTAAGCGTTTGTACTCGTGTTTGCACGTTCTCTAGAATGTGGTGTAGCAGCAGGTGACACAGACCCTTTCCCGTCGCTAGGAATGCTTATTCTAGTTTTTGGTGTGATGGCTCGGGATTTTTGCATAGAGCTTCTTGGGATACTGATGTTTGTAGCTTGGCGTTTCAGGTTACTGTTTTGTCTTCTGATAAGTCGACCTTTTCCTGCCTTGAACGAGCCTCTGAATGATGTTCCCCTGCTGAGTGCACTCATTGGACGATTTGTCTGCTTACTGATGCGTCCTGTAGTACCAGCCTGTTCCTCATCAACCTCTCCAGAGTCCTCTGTTACAGGCGGCTTCTTCTTGATGCCACATTTCTCACCAATCCAAGTTATCTTTGCCACAAACTCATCAGCCATCAGTTGAAAACACATGGAGATTGTGGCCATACCTATGTGGAAAGTACATTTAGGTGTGTAAACCAGAAGATGAAAGCTTTAGAAGTTGCAATCCAGCAAAATCTTCCTTTTTTGCCCATACAATTTTTGTATATGCATGTACCTCTTGGTCGCAAAATATAAATTTGGGAAATCAGGATAACATAATTTACCCAGTGGGCACAACCTCATGTAAAACTGTTTGCCATCGCAGGTCTCAACTAGGACTGGAATGGGTCCGGTATATCAGGACCGGGTCAGGTACTAGTGTATCAGGACTGGGTCAGGTCTTCCGGTATAAATTATTAGCCAGGGCCAGGTAAGGATCAAGTTCTGCCATCACAGTTTGACAGAATTACACAAACATTCAGTCAAATTATTATTATGTTCATGCAAATTGATTGACCGCAGACCAGTTAACACAACTGTTTTGCTATAACAAAATAGTGCTTCTAACAGTTTTGTCACTGATTTAATTGAAATAACAGCTTTGATTTCAGGACCACAGGAACTCGAAAGGTTTTGGGTTTTGGGCCGGGTAGGTCCAATGCCTGGTACTGAAACTCGGGTCGAGTCGAGTAGCCGTTCCAGCCCTAGTTGCACCTAGTGATAACATGAGCTAACCTGATAGGAAAATAAAGCTTTTATTCTGATTGAAAGAAAAATTGACCTTAAATAGATTAGAATTATGATTAGAAGAATTCCGAAATATTTTCAAGGTTGCAAGTCTTCAACCTTGTCAAACATGAGGCCCAATTACCTTTTTTCTGAAATTCTCACTGGGTTTTTCCCAAAGCTGGTTGCAAAATGGTAGTGGTGGTCCACTTGCCAACTGGTCATGGATTATCATGCATGTGTCCCACCCATAAAGGTAATACCTTTATGGTCCCACCCATAGACATCTATGGTCCCACCAAAAAAAACAAACTAATCGTTGCAGATGGAGCACATGAAACCCTCTGTTTGATCCTGTAGATTATACCATTCCGCTTGTATTTCAAACATCAATTCAACTCAACAAAACTGTTGTCAGAAAACCTTTGCTTTTGCATTTAGCCAATGCTGCATTCACTTGATATCAATTCATTAATGCAAAATCTGCGTCATCGATTCAATAATGAGTGACGAAGTCTTACAAATGTAAGTAAGCAAAGCTCTAATTACACCATTATGGCTACTGGGAGAACAGGCTTATAATTATAAGTTCTGTAGCGACAAATAACCATGTTTTCAAGGCCACATATACGGTTAGAACATTACCGACGGTGATGAAGGCTAGAACAGTAACAAGTTTACTGATTCCCGTACTGCTCTTCAGGTCTATGGCTGGCACCAAATCTCCAAATCCCAGAGTAGATACAGTAACAAAGCTGAAGTAGATAGCATCGATGAATGTCCATTGTTGGTCTTGCTTTTCAGTGGCTTGAAATATCACTCCTCCCAGGAAAATGCATGCTACAAAACCAGGGTACGTTGGCAGGTTTGTGACGAGGCGGTAATAACCGCTGGTAAAAACACGGTTATTAC
>ERZ1740072.667-NODE-667-length-13668-cov-3.998457_pt1 | contig 13668 bp, 13 predicted proteins | sample MGYA00581733_ERZ1740072 | MGnify/ENA primary metagenome ERZ1740072 (study PRJEB43018, sample SAMN04849741) | marine metagenome | isolation source: floating plastic debris | place: Pacific Ocean | collected 2008-08-30 | study: EMG produced TPA metagenomics assembly...
GGCGAGCAGGAGTGTATGACCGCTCTCTGACTTGCTGGGTGCAATCGCCCACGTGTTCGAACCGGCCGGTACGGGCGGCGCCGAAGCGCCAATCGTGCGGCTGGGTGAGGCGACATAGATAAAATTCATCAATCGATGCGCATGCGCGATGACATCGACGCCGGTGACGGGCAGCACCACTTCGACGCGGTCATCAATCTTGTCCGGGTGGGCTGCGGCATAGGCATTGATGCCGTCGGCAAAAGCATCCAGCAGGCGATGAAAGTCCGGGTCCTGCGCCGCATACCAAGTCTCAGCGCGGTCTGGTACGTCGTTCCGGATCAGCCAGACGGCGGTGTCCTCATAGGACTCGCCCCAATATTCAGCCCCCTTGGCCCGGGCCTCGCCATAGAGTTCGAGCAGCAAGTCGCCATGACTGCGCATCTGGGCCCAGCCATAGCCGTAGAACACATCTTCCGCGCGTGCGGCATAAATGTGCGGGACGCCATAATCGTCCCAGAGGATTTCGGCCGTTGGGCTGGGTTCCGGGTCCGGGGGGGTGGAGACACTGCTGCAGGCACTGAGGAACAAGGCGGTCAGGACCAGGGCAATGCGTTTCATCTGCGTCTCCATTCGGTCGTCATGCCGGGTGCACGTCTGTGTATCATGCGAGCTATCTGTGTGATCTAAGGGGCAGCTGTGGTGATGTCTCTCTCCGATCCGGGACAAAGTGGAAAAGACGCCACTTCGCTCGGTTTTCGAGCCCCGTTGCTCAGGCAGTGACCGTGTTCAATGCGACTGTTCCTTGTTCAAGCTAGTCTGCACGAAGGCGCTCGATCGCGCGCGCGAACGGCACGAAGATCTCATCATGGTAGTCGGCAAAGGGGCCAAAGTCTTCTGTGCGGCCATTCATATTATACGCAATTGCCATGTCGAAATCCGGATACACCAGGAGCCAGCTCTGTCCACCGCGAGACACGCCGCCATGGTTGGCATTTCGCGCCACGCCGATGCCCTCGATTTCCCACTCACGCCATCTCCACCCAATGGCATAGTCCTGTTCATTCGCTTCACCATTCGTGAGGGTCTGCGGCGTCCAGAAAAGCGCGCGCGTCGCGGGTGAAATGAACGTGTCATCGAGCCAAAGACTTCCGATTCGAACCAGGTCTGTTGAGGTGGAAGCCCATCCGCCGGCTGGCAATCGATGCGACAGGTCCACGGGTCGCCACGGCCGGTGTTTTTCGCCCTTGGTATAGTATGGAACGGCCAATCCTTCTGCGCGTATGCGCTCCGGCGCGACGATTGTGGAAGCTGCTTCTGCCGGGACCAGCACTTCATCTTGGATCAAGTCGCGGTACCGCTTGCCAGCCACGTTGCTCATGACAGCGCCCAGCAGGACTGTGCCGTGAGATGAGTATTCGAAATCCGAACCCGGCGGAAATCTCAGCGCGCTCTCGTCAATTTGCCCGAGGGCGTCACGGATATCATCATATGACGTGTTCAGCCGCATGCTGAGCATTAGCCCGTCCAGGTCATCATTGTTCCCGTAATGCGGCAGTCCGGCTGTATGCGATGCCAGCATACGCGGCGTGATTTCAGCCCATGATGCATTTGGAAGCTCGTCCAAGTAGGTGCTGATCGGTGTGTCCAGGTCGATATCTCCGCGTTGAGCCATCCTTGCCAGAGCCGTCGCTGTGCTCGCTTTCGATGTGCTCCCGACGCGAACGATTGTGTCCGCGCTGGCGGCGCGTCCCTTGGCAATGTCAGCGAGCCCAACCGCGCCTTGCCAGACCAATGCGCCGTCAATGGCGACGGCAGCGGTGATTGAGGGGGCATTGATATTGGCGCGGTGCTGCCGCATCGCATCGAGGGCGTCGCGGCCCGCATCTGCGAACTTTGCATCATGAACTTTCTCCGACGCGGGCACGTCTTGCGGCATTTCAATCCAGCCGAAGGGCAATGTCGGCGCTTCCCCGCGATGAGAGAAAAATCCATAATAGGGCCACAATAACCAGACGCTGCCAAATATCATTGCGACGATCAGAAGTCCGAGAACCTTTTTCATGAACTTATCCTTCGATCACAAAAGAGACGCCGGTCGGCGACCTTGGGAAACAAATCGATTTTGTGGTCTAAACCCAGTTCGAATGAACAGGGTGCAACAGGGCAGCGATTGCTGCGTTGCTTGGCGCCGTCACAAAGGTTTTCGCGCGTTCCGCTAAGGGCGGAACCGTAAGATCGCCACAGACAAAGAGCGATGTCTGTGAGTGGTCAATCCCAAGCCGTGAGGGAAATTCACAAGACTGCTATTCTTACTCAGAGCCGCTCCTATGGCCTCAAAGCCCCAACACGCGTTTCGCAATGATATTCTTCTGAATCTCATTCGTGCCGCCATAGATGCTCTGGGCGCGCGCGCCGAAATAGGTCGAGACACCAGAAGCGGCATAGTCGGCATGGCCCGTCCAGTCCGGGCTGACACAGTCGTCAAACTTGCGCTGGCCATGCGCCGCGGCGACGTCGAGATAAAGCGTTGTGATTTGCTGCGCTGTTTCTGTCGCCAGGATCTTGATGATCGAGGCCTCCTTACCGGGACTGCCGCCATCTTTCACGGCGGACAGGACGCGCAGCACGGTCATCTCCAGGCCATCGACCGCAATATCCGCGTCCGCGAGTTTGTGCGCGAAGGCCGTATCATCGATCAGTTTGCGATTGCCGCCAGTGGGCTCTGCTGTGGCCAGCGCCCGGATATGGCTGAGCTGTTTTCGCTTGCCGCCAATTCGGGCATAGGAGGTGCGCTCGAAGCCGAGCAAATACTGGCTATAGGTCCAGCCCTTGCCTTCCTCGCCAATCAGGTAATCGGCGGGCACCCGCACGTTTTCAAAGATCACCATGTTCAGCACATGCTTGCCATCAATCGTGATGATCGGTTTCAAGGTCACGCCGGGACGCTCCATCTCGCAGCAGATGAAACTGATGCCGAGCTGTTTCTTCTCTTCCTTCGAGGTCCGCGCGAGCAGGAAGATCCAGTCGGCATGTTGCGCCGCGCTGGTCCAGATCTTGGTCCCGTTCAGGACATACTCGTCGCCATCCCGCTTGGCCGAGAATTGTAGTGAGGCGAGATCAGATCCGCTGTCTGGCTCGCTATACCCCTGGGCCCAACCCAGCGATCCATCACGCGTGCCGGGCAGCCACTTTTCCTTCTGCGCGTCCGACCCGAACGTGTAGATGATCGGCCCGACATAAATCACGCCCATGGGGGTCACGGTTGGGACGCCGGCGCGTTCCAGCTCTTCGTCAAAGATATATTGTTCTTCCAGGCTCCAGCCGGGGCCGCCATGTTCTGTCGGCCAGGCGCTGGCGAGCCAGCCCTTGGCGCCAAGCGCCATTTCCGACTTGCGAACTTCCGCGGTGGTCAGGCTGGCGCCCGTCGCCACCTTGGCGCGAATGTCCTGTGGATACTCGGATTCAAAGAAAGCGCGGACTTGGTCGCGGAAGGGGGTGAGGGCGGGATTTGGTGAAAGGTCCATGTGCCGCAGTGTATCTCGCTCGTGCCCGCTGGGAAGGGGTGCCCATGCGGGAGTTCGCGATTTTGCCCGGGCGTAGCGTGGCTAGGATAACATTTCGGCGAACAAGGCTTCAGGATGTTCAAACATCCAGTTGCGTCCCGGATGCGGCACCTGTCGGAAGGCGACGCCGAGACGCGCGGCATCGGCTTCGGTCTCCTCGGGTCCAACGCCATGTTGATCGGCGCCGCTGATGACGCGGACCGAGCCGGCGCGGGCCAGCAAGGACTCGAGCTCGGGATTGGGCAAAAAGGCAGATTGAATGTCGAGCCGGGAATTGGTGCGATCCGCGGCGGCGATATACTCCGCCATCGCATCAAACTGGTCCAGATGGGATTCGACATAGTCGAGATCGCTGCTCTGATTGCGATAGAGCATGCGATAGAATCGCCTGCCACCAAAGGATTTCAGCATCGAGTTCAGGGTACGCACGCCAAAGGTAAAACTGCTTGGCGAGTTCAGGGCCATTCGCAGCAGACCGCGGATCCAACGCGGCTGAATGCCTTTCAATTTGTCGGCGACGTTCAGACCGTAATTGACCAGCAAGGTCTGCCCGATACGGGCATTGCGGTCCTGTACCAGAAGCGCCAGCGGCGCCGCCGTGGACAGGCCGATCAGCGTGACATCCTCAAGTTTCAGGACGCGAATAAATTCCGCCAACCGATCCGCAGCCTCGTGCAGGGTTGTAGTGGCTACCGTATCGCCAAAGCCAGGGCGAATGGGAAAGATCAGATTCAAGTGTCGCGCCCGGGCCGCCTCGATCATCTTTTGCGACGGCATATAGCCATACTCAATGGAGTGCAGCACCAGGACGGGATGTCCGCTGGATGAACCATATCGGCGATACTCTATGCTGGCCCCTGGAGTTTCGAGGGCGATGCGCCGGGCCATGTTTTCATCGGCCTCGGAAACCTCATTTGTGGGAGGCGCACGTAAGCTCAGGGCATTGGCGATTTCCATTGTGGTGGAGACGGTTTCGACCAGACTGTGACAGTTCAGCTTGGCGTTCAGGCGTGCGACATGAGTGCGGACCGTGTTCAGCTTGCTGCCGCGACTCTCCGCGACCTGTTCGAGCGAATGGCGTTGCATCACCAATTGCAGGATCTCTATTTCGCTCTGCGTCAGGGCATAGTGCGTGTGAAGATAGGTGCGAACCTCGGGTGCCAGCCGGGTGAGAACCACGTAGCCCAGAAAGCCAGATACGACCTGTTCCTTCAGAACTGGATAGATTTTGACTTGCCGCTGGATGGCGAACCGATCCGGTATCTCGACGAGGAAGGCGGCGCCAGCGGTCGCGTCGACAGGCTTGTTGTTAGAGATCGCGTCGACGACATCGCCTTCGATCAGACCGAATTGATCCGACAGAGCTTTTGGGATACGCGCGATCACGCCTTGAAGATCTATGCTGAACACTGCGCCTGGATCGATCGCTTCGCGGGGTGCTTCCATGCCATCTTCGCGCACGCGCGGCCGGGTTTCGGACAGCAGGGCGAGCACGGATAGAAAGTCGGGAATACTGGTCGCATCATCGGACAGGCGCGACCAGTCCAGGCAAGCCTGAGCAAATTGATCGGGATCGTCGCCCGCATTGGCGAGCGACCTGAGCAATTCGAGCGCGGCTTCTGCCCGCGGATCGGCTGCTATGCCAGTGGTTTGTTTTTTGTCCATTTTCTCGGACACATCGACCCCGTTTTCGAGTTTCATAAAATGACACCCACGTCATTTTTGCAAGCGATGGGGCTGCAATTGGCGCCCGATATACCAAATTTTGATTATTTCCGCCGCCGCGCAAACGCCATATTGGTCTCGTGACGAATTCCGTCACGGTTGTCCGGTGCACCCCCACACCGCTCCGGAACCCGTTGCCCACCGAGAGATTCCCCTTTGTCTGTCGGTGGGCTCAAATTTGGATTAACGCCAAAATGACGATCAGGATCGGTTAGCGACCGAGCTCTTTCATCGCACCGTCCAGACCTTCCAGCGTCATTTCGAACATCCGGTCGGGACCGATCAATTCACGGATCAGCTGAATTGAGCCAGTATATTCCCAGGCCCCGGACTTGACCGGATTGAGCCAGGCAAAGTTTGGATACTGTTCAACAAAGCGCTGGATCCAGAGCCCGCCAGGCTCTTCATTCCAATGCTCGACTGAGCCGCCGGAATAGGTAATCTCATAGGGGCTCATGGTTGCGTCGCCGACCACGATCACCTTGTATTCACTTGGATATTTGTGCAGCACATCCCAGGTTGGAATGACATCATTGCGGCGCCGACGATTGTCTTTCCACAAGCCTTCATAGGGGCAATTGTGGAAATAATAATATTCGAGATTCTTGATCTCCGTCCGCGCGGCGGAGAACAATTCCTCCATCACTTTGACATGCGGGTCCATCGAACCGCCGACATCCATCAGCAAGAGCACCGACACAGTATTGCGCCGCTCAGGCCGCATTTCGATATCGAGATAGCCCTGGCGCGCGGTATTCTTGATCGTCGCATCCAGATCCAGTTCATCCGGCGCGCCGGTTCGGGCCCATTTGCGCAGCCGTTTCAGAGCGACCTTGATATTGCGGGTGCCGAGCTCGACACTGTCATCATAATTTTTGAATTCGCGCTTGTCCCAGACCTTGGTGGCGCGGCGATGCCGCGACTTGTCCTGACCGATACGAACGCCTTCCGGATTATAGCCATTGGCACCGAAGGGCGAAGTGCCGCCCGTGCCGATCCATTTATTGCCGCCTTCATGGCGCTTCTTCTGCTCTTCGAGACGCTGTTTCAGCGTTTCCATCAATTTCTCGAACCCGCCCATGGCTTCAATTTCGGCCATTTCTTCCGGCGACAGGAATTTCTCTGTCATCTTACGCAGCCATTCTTCCGGCAGGTCCTGCGACTCGATCGCGTCGCCCAGCGTGTCCAGGCCCTTGAAGACATGGCCGAACACTTTGTCGAATTTGTCGATATTGCGCTCATCCTTCACCAGCGCGGTGCGGGCGAGATAGTAGAAATCCTCAACATCACGGTCGATGACGCCCTTATCCATGGCTTCCATAAGCGCCAGATACTCTTTCAGAGTGACCGGGACTTTGGCTTCGCGGAGTTCATTGAAGAAGTTGAGAAACATGGGGCGCTCCTGACGTTCACGTTAAAGGTAACCCTTGCGGCCCGGATTTCCAAGGGTGTCGTGGCGTGAAACGTGCGCGTCAGGCAGGCCAAGCGTCCCGTCAGCGAGGCGACGGGGCGGTGACCGGTGTGGATTTGTCGGGCACAATCAGGGTTCCCAGCCCGGTTGCGGGCTGTCGCGGGCCAATCGGTCGAGCCACCATAAAGCGGTCTGCGCCGCCGATTGTTTCTCGCGTCGGCGTGCGCCAGATGTCGGCTAAGCGCGGCTTCGGTCTGGTTTGGCATGACCATGAGCCTAATTCGGGTTTCATTCCGTCGGATTGAGGGGCGAATTGAGCTGATGATTGCAGTCGGCGTCGAAGGGGGACCGTGATCAATCGGCCCCCCGTAGCTGGATGATTTTGGCGCTCAATTTGCCCCAATATTCCGTCGGGTAGGATCGCAACGAGCGAAACCAGATCCGCCGTCCAAACCTGTGACGCTTAAGGATCGCCGCCTTCAGATCTTGACCATTAAATGGCGCCCATGCGCCTGCAACATCCCAAAGGTTAGACCGCATAGTCGGGTACACTTCCCGCCAAAAGATGAGCTCCAGATCTTCCAAAGAATATCGCGTCTCTGCGCATTTCCGCGCTGCATCGTCCAGGTAGAGGCCATCCACGTCCGTATCCAGAAACAGGACATGCATCGCGTCCCATGCGCTCTTTCTTGCTTCAAGATCGTCTTCCGGGGGCAACATAAAGAATAGATATGATCGATATTCGTCCTCAGCAAATATCGAGATTGCAAAAATGCTCGTAGCAGAAGGTCTGCTTTCAGCGTCCAGGCGTGCGACCAGACAGCGACTCTTTTTCGTCATGAATTACCCGCGATTTCCGGGTAGAAACGATCGCATGAAAACCAAAAAGACAGTAATCGGTACATTCACGTTGGTTGGCCTGCTCTCGCTTCTTTTGTCTGGCCCAGCCCTGGCGGACAGAGAGCCGGAAGCCCTGCCAGACTGGAGCTGCTCAAATCCAGATGTCGAGATTGCGTGTGATGACCAGGGGTGTGTGGTGTCTGACGCGCACACGCCCATGAGCGTATCGCTAAGCCGCCGGGAGATCAGCGTTTGCGCCTATTCGGGGTGTTGGCGGGGACCGCCAGACTCAGTCTTACAGGCGGGCCGCCGCTTTCAGACCTTCACGGCCGAAAATCTCCCATTCTCAACCGCGCCGGAATCGACGGCTGATATTGTCGTCACGGTTGATCGAGAGAGCGGAATCGCAACCTTGCTGGTCGCCGACATTTTTGCGCATCCGATGCGCTGCCAAAAACCGGCAGATTAGCAGGGGGTGCATCTCCCTGATTCGCCGCAGCCAAGCCCGGCGGGATACAGGGCTTCACTGCGTATACGTAAGCGCGCGGATTGAGGCTTAACTCTTCGACATCTGTCAGCGCCGAAGCGAAAGTTGCTAGGCCGTGAACCATACCTTCAAAACCACCAATCCAATGAAGCTAAGTCCGATTCCCGAAAGCTCATATTTGGGGAATGGCAGCTCACCGTCCAGATTGAAAAAACCGCCGGGAAGTTCATCATCGAGAGCAATCAAGCGTCCGAAAAACATCGACCCAGAAATCACGAGACCGAGGTCGATCAAGTTTATTCCTAGAAGTACTTTGAGCACAGCACCAAATCCCATCAAGCCGAGTGTGGTTCTAATCCAATATTTGGTCGTCGGACTCATCTTTCACCAAGAGCACAGTCCCGAGAAGGTCGCAAATAGACGGTCCGCTCCCGGCGTCAAAGCGGAATTCAACGAGCGACTTAGTTCGCAGGGATTCGGGGCATAAGCTGTATCCTTGAGCACAATGTGTAGGCGGCGCTGTACTTCATACGATGCTCGATCTCACCCTTCTGGCTGACGCCAGATCTGAGCTGACGGCATTGAGACGGAGTGACGCCTAGGAAATAGGCGTAACGAAGGGCGTCAAACGGTGCGGACGCCTTGATGAGTTGTTTCTTTTGTTCTGCTTCAACATACGTCATGGGCTTTGCGTGTCGTACCGCAGCAGGCTGAGCGGAGGCATGGTTCGCCACCGTGATGACGGCGAGCGAGAACAGAATACATCTCATGAATAGATGCCCCTTATTATGATCGGCTGGTTGAATTCTAGCCTGTCCAATTTCATTGGCCCATAGACTGGGGGCTGGACAAATGGACGTCGTTGAAGGTTTAGTTTCATCGGTCATTGCGCGTCACTCCAAAAACGCGTTGAATTTCATCGGGATTCACTTCGTCTAATGTAGGATAACCACCGCCATGGTAATCTGAATCCACGAACGCTCTCCGCCAGTAAACGCCCGAGAACGGATCGCGGTACAAAGACTGCCATCCATCGTCGCTATCAGCTACGTGCACAAAAACAAAGGTGGTCAGTCGATTTATGATACTAACCTTTGCTTTATCGATTTTTCCTTCGGAGAGCGGCTCGAATTTCATTCCATCAACCTCAATTGGGAACCCTAAAACAAACCTAGTCAACGCCGAGCGAACGCCCAAGCGGTAAATTCCGCTCATGACTCGAAGGTGACGTCTCCTGCCTGCGTCACAGCGGACATTAGATCGGGTCATCGAGTTTGACTCTTGGTGAACCCCGGCACAGCCCTTTCCTTCCGCAGCGAAAGATCGCGCATTTGACTGGTGCTTGATTGCAAAAGAACGACCATGAAAAAGCCTTTAGTCCTCGCCGCGTTCACCCTGGCCATCGCCGCCTGTACCGCCAGCCCGGTGGAACAGGTGTCAACGAAGGTGACGGACACGTCAGCAGCGCCGATGGTCGCGATCTACCACCTTGAAGGGCGCCGTTCAGAGCGGATTGTCTGGCTCATGGAAGAGTTGGGTCAGCCCTATGACTTGAATTATGTGCGCGGTGATTTGCGGGGGTCGATGGCTATGGTGCATGCGCTGGGGCATGAATTGCCTATGGTGCCGACCGTTGTGATCGAGGATCAAATCCTGGTCGAATCTGGCGCCATTATTGATTTGATCCTATCGCGTTATGCCACTGGGGAGCTGACCCCGGACATTGCGAGCGACGACTACCCGGTACATCTGATGTGGATGCACTATGCCGAAGGGTCGCTGGCGGCGCGGCTGTTCAGCGATTACCGGGCCTGGCGGACCAATCCACCCACCGAGCGCTCAATGTTTGTCGACAGCGAGGCCGTGGTCCAGTTTGCAGAGAACCATCTTGCGACTCATCCCTGGTTCGGGGGGCAAGACTTCTCCTCCGCCGATATCATGATGTTCTTCCCACTCAATGTTGCGACCGGCCTTAATCTGGTCGACGCGACGAAGTTTCCTCACATCGCCGCTTGGAAAACCAAAATCGAATCACGCCCCGCCTATCAGCGTATGCTGGCAGCTGCCCGGCCGGACGGAATGATTGGAAATCTGCCCCCGGTCCAAGCCAGGCCGCCTTCAGAACGAGGGACACGCTGACCGAGAGATACGGTAGCGGTGTGTCCGCTTGCGGCGTCAAAGCAGACATAGGCTCGCTCATTCAAGCGTGGTTTTTTCTTTGAGCTCGCCATCCAACCCCCGGAAGCGGTCATTTTCGGGATACTCGTCTATCGCCGCGTTTAATGCTCTTCTCGCTTTCTCATGCTCGCTTAAACGAATTAGCGCGATGATGTACTCTTCATATACGCGAGCCGATGTGAACTCTTTGTCTGAATGCTCTTCGATTAACTCCACTGCATCGTGGTGGGAGCCAATTTTATTGAGTGCGTTGCTTGTAAAAAAGACTGTATCGTCAGTAATGAAATCCAGTGAGATGGCTTGCTGACAATCGCTGACGGCTTCTTCATAGCGACCGAGCCCAGCCCCTAGAACAACACACCTCGACAAATACCCCTGCCAATCATCTGGCATCATTTCTATTGCTCTGTTGTACAATATCAGCGCGCTTTCGAGGTCGCCCTTCTCACGCAGAGTCCATGCTAACATGCGGACGACATCGTCCCTTTCCGGCTCTAGCTCTAGAGCATCGCGAAGATCAGATTCCGAACCTTCCAGATCAAGAAGCTCTCGTTTTGTCAGGCCTCGCGAATAAAGTCCTTCGAACAAGTCTGCTGACGAAATTTGATCGCTTTTCGCGAGCAATGCATCGCACGCCAAGAGGACGGCTTGCGCATCGTAATCAAGCGCGCCTCGATCAGTGAAACAATACTGTAAATCGATCGTTTGCGGTTCAGCTTCAGGAACGGTGGTATCGCATGCAGTCAAAGCGAAGATCGAAATCAAAGAAAGCGCTAATCTAAACATACCGGCCCTTCGACGCTTCGCGATTTGATGTCTTTAGAATTGTGCAGCAAACGGCGCAAGGAGAAGTCCGTTTTCGGCGCCGAAGCAGAGATATGTAATTGGACTGCACCACACTACGCATTGTGTATTTCGCTCAAGCGCAGTCGACGCGCATTTCCCATCCATGCGTACCCAGAAAAAAGTTGGCGCTGCCTCCTGCTGGAAATCCAAAGCTACCCCGAGCGGTAGAGTCTAAAAAGAAGGCAAACTTCCCGCCTTCTACTTCTTGGGGACTCTGCCACCATTGAGCATACCCTCCAAGTTTAATTGGCATCGTTTGTTGCAGCATTGCGCGCGCCTCAAACCCAGGATGATCGAAGAACCAACTCGATTCGCTGTGGCGTGCCACCGAACTTGGTATCAGATCGGCAAAATCCTCCCAATCCGGCAGGTCTAGGTCATGAGAACGCCAACTAACGGGGAATGTGGGTAAGGATTCATGTTGGCGGTAGCCTAACCCCAAAGGCACCAAATTCTCTAGTGATTGATAGGTTCGGATGACAAAACCCGTTCCGTTCTTCGCTTCCCATATGTGTCCGGTTTCAGGGTCAAACCAAAGTGTCATCAAGGCGATACCGCTCATCCACTTCGGTACATTTGGGAGCTCGTCTGTTCTCACTTGAAGTATCGGTAACATCTCATTGCCAGATGCATCGCATGCTGGGAGGTCCTCGCCTTCAAGACCCACGAAATTCCCTCCCCACCAACTGGTATACCGGTCTTCTGTGTTTTTCGGTCGAAATCCTCCAAGCTCTCCCAATGTGGCTGTCCGAGTTGCTTTTTCGAGCTGCTCTTTTGCAACCGCCCACTCCTCTTCAGTGGGGTCTGACATACTCGTGTGAGACTTAGGGTTCGTTCCCACGTTTAATCGGCGCACAAATTGAGAGAACCATGTTCGCAGAACAGACATTTCGATGCACTTCTTTCAATTAGACTTGCAGTGTAGCACCAACTCTCATGGCGTTAAATTCGCCGTTGACCTGCCTAACTCGCCAATGTCCGCTCCTGACCCAAAGCAGACTTTCCAAGTCGGATTTGTCTTCCGTAGATGCAGGCGCTGACTTGCATAATTCTTCGTTTTGCGAGCCAAGCGAGACCCCGACACTCGCGTTCGCGGCCTTTGCATTCCAGACGTTATGTGAGCCGCCGCCTAACATGTCGTCGCTCACGCGCGTATTATCGTGTGTACGCTTTAAACGCGCGTGTGCCTGATCGACTGGCAATAATGCTCGTTCCAGATTCGAGATGGATGGATAAGCGTCCATCGCCAGTTGGCTCGGCAGTGAGTATCGCGGCGGCGCGCACGAGATGCGATCGATGGACCCGGATGTACCCGCTTTCCTCCAGCTTCTCTGCATAGTCTGATAGCGCCTTGTGGCAGGCGAATTGGCCAAGTTTTGTATGTAGCAGCACCTGGTCGCCATTGGCCTCGATATGAATGAGGTCCTTGAGATCGATCTGCTTGAACTCTCCGTCGGCTTTCACAAACACGGCCGCCGTCTCTTGCCTGGAGCCATGGGGGGCACGTTGATGGGCGTCCTGTAGCTTCAACTCCGCGTCGCGAAGCCGCTCATGCAGCGACCAGCCATAGATCAGGCCCTGCATCGCTGCGTAAATGACAATGCCCTGCAAGAGCTGCCAAAGCGTCGCGGACGCGTAAAACGGGGAAAGCGTGATCCCCGATGTCAGCCAGTTGAAGCGAAAGCCCGCGGTTACGAGGACGAGGAGATACCAAAGGTGCGTAAACACGATGGCCAGCAGGACGTGCGCGCCGATTTGGCCGATCAGGGGCAAGCGCAAGAGATAGCGACGAACCAGCAGCCTTATGGACACCCCGATCAGAACAATCGGAACAATATTCACCAGCGTGGTCTTGAATGATCTGAGGATGGTTTCGTCTCTCACCACCTGAAACTGCATAAAGTACGCCGAGCCGAGCAGGATGAAGGCCACACACCAGAGCGTGGTCTCGGACTTGAAGGCTCGCCACGTCAACACCGCCTCAAAGGGCTTTTGGGGCCATTGACTCAATCGCGCTGAGGGGCGGCTTGTCGCTTGTGACGTCTCCAATCGGATTCCCCATTCTCGTTCAGGCTGAAAATCGTATACGCTGTGTCGTGCAATTCAAGCACTACCAAAGAGTGTGCTGTCGATTCACCGGAGTCCAGTGTCGTTTTACAGGAAAAATATCGTCAAATCGGATTTCTCGTCCAGGCCGCCTGGATGAAATCTGGAGATGCAAACCCATGCCAAAAACAATCTCGCCCATCCCCTTAACGTGTCTGATCATATCCGCCTTTTTTGCGTTTGCGGCGTCGGCTCAGAGTTTCGATATCGACGCTGATCAAACGCGGTATGCGGGTGAACCGATCGATATCGTCGTTTCGGGATTGCCACCGCAATCTGAAGTCGAGCTGCACGCGCGGCGGATTTTAAAGAACCACTATGCCCCGGGCGCGCCGATACAGGTTTACGACTCTTCGGCGCGCTTCATGGTCGATGATGATGGCCGCATTGATGTCTCTGAAAGCGCTGCGATTGGCGGGTCTTACGAAGGTGTCGACCCGAATGGTTTGTTCTGGTCGATGCGCCCTGTCAGCGATAAGACTGTGACCGCGGATCCGCGCGGTGAGATCGAAGCCATGATCAATGGAGAA
>ERZ1740072.668-NODE-668-length-13652-cov-4.493271_pt1 | contig 13652 bp, 3 predicted proteins | sample MGYA00581733_ERZ1740072 | MGnify/ENA primary metagenome ERZ1740072 (study PRJEB43018, sample SAMN04849741) | marine metagenome | isolation source: floating plastic debris | place: Pacific Ocean | collected 2008-08-30 | study: EMG produced TPA metagenomics assembly...
GGCGCGGTGCGGGGCGCGGTTTCAATCGACGCTGGATGAGCGGGTGTTTGATGCGGTGCTGCAGCGGGCCTTGTTGCCGAAGGAACGCGGAGCACCGGCCAGCGGTTTGCGCGATTTGGAAATGGTTCAAGGGCTTTTTACGTCCCCTGTGATGCTTGCCCTTTTTGATGTGCCCTGGACGCCGATTTTTATTGCAGCGATTTTCATCTTTCATCCGATGCTGGGATGGTTGGCAGTCTTTGGCGGAGCTGCGTTGATCGTCATCACTTTGCTCAACGCATTGTTGACCCGGCGCAAGACTCTTGAGGCGCAGAATGCGTCTGGGCAGGCCAATGCATTTGCGGAACAGGCGCGTCGGTCCGTCGAAGTTGTACGATCTCAGGGCATGGGGTCAGCAGTGTCCGCGAGATGGCATGTGATGCGTGACAAAGCATTGGATGAAACAATCCGCTCAAGCGATTGGACGGGTGTGTTTTCGGCCATGACCAAATCGTTCCGTCTGTTTTTGCAGTCAGCGATGCTCGCTGTCGGGGCCTACCTTGTGCTGCAGGGCGAGATGACGGCGGGTGCGATGATCGCAGGCGCAATCCTGCTGGGCCGTGCTCTGGCTCCCGTTGAACAATCGATCGGGCAGTGGCCGACTGTCCAGCGTGCCCGCGCGGCTTGGGCAGCTCTGGCCGAGTTGCTGCAGACGACACCACCTGCGCCGCAGACACATGCGCTGCCCCCGCCTGCTGCCAATGTCATGTTCAACAACGTAAGCGTCATGCCTCAAGGCGCCAAGGCACCGGTTCTGGCATCGGTGAGTTTCTACCTTGGTGATGGGGAGGTGCTCGGGGTCATCGGGAAAAGTGGGTCAGGCAAATCAACTTTGGCGAAATCGATACTTGGGCTGACCCGTGTTGTGGCTGGCGAGGTGCGCTTTGGCGGTGCCACACTTGATCAATACGGACCTGACGCCATGGGCGCTTACATCGGATATCTGCCGCAGAATGTGGTGCTGTTCTCCGGTACAATTGCGGAAAACATTGCGCGCATGACAACCACGCCAGATGACACAAAAATCGTGGAAGCAGCAATACGGTCCAATGCACAGGAGAGGATCCTGTCGCTGCCGGATGGCTACAAAACAATGATCCTGAGCGAAGACAGCCAATTGTCAGGCGGTCAGAAACAACGGATCGCACTGGCGCGGGCGCTTTATGGTGATCCAGTGCTTCTGATTTTGGATGAACCAAACTCTGCGCTCGACAACGATGGCTCGATCGCCCTGAACCTTGCCGTGCGGGAGTTCAAAGCAACAAACCGATCCGTTGTGATCCTGACCCACCGCCCATCGGCCATCTCCGAATGTGATCGTCTTTTGGTGATTGAAAATGGACGTATCAAGGCTGACGGACCACGCGATGAGGTGCTGAAATCCACCGTCAGCAATGTGCGTGACATCAAACAAACAATTGCAAAGGCTGCAAACTGATGGCTGCGGGTTCGAACAAAAAACGGCAATGGAAGGCCACCGGACCACTTCTCGTTGGCGGACTGGCCCTCCTCGTACTGGTTGGGTTTTTAGGGGTCTGGAGCGTTCAATCGCGCATTGCAGGGGCCGTTATTGCTTCTGGTATGATCCAGGTAGAGACAAACAGGCAGATCTTGCAACACCCCCAGGGTGGCGTTGTAGGTGAGTTGTTCGTCAAGGATGGGGATTCCGTTTCCGCCGGCGACGTCGTTCTACGGTTTGACGACAAACAGCTGCGCTCCGAACTGGCGATCATTGAGGGGCAACTCTTTGAGCTTCTGGCGCGCAAAACGCGCCTGCAAGCGGAGCGCGACGGTTTGAGCACCTTGCCGCCGCCTGATGGGCTATTGGCCGCGGCAATGACGGACCCGAATGTGCAAGCTTTGATCGAGGGTCAACGACGCCTGTTCAAGGCACGTGCGGACAGTTTGAGGCAAAGCGCGGAACTGATTGCCGAGCAAATCGCACAGGCAGAAAACCAGATCGACGGAACCAATGCGCAACTCCAGGCGTTAAAGACCCAAAGTGATCTCATCGAATCCGAATTGAGCGATACTCAAAACCTGTTAGAAAAGGGTTTGACGCCCGCATCCCGTGTTTCTGCCCTGCAGCGCGAACAAGCCCGGCTATTGGGAGAGATCGGCAGTCTAACTGCGAACGCCGCGCAGCTACGCGGGCAGATCGCAGCGTTGAACATTGAACGGATTGCATTGACCACGCGTCTGAGGGAAGAGGCAATTTCCACCTTGCGCGACTTGCAGTTCCAGGAAGTCGAATTGATCCAGCGCCGCCTGAGCACCATTGAAACCTTATCCCGCACGGAATTGCGTGCGCCTGTCAGTGGCGTGGTGTACGATTCTCGCGTGTTTGCGCTGCAATCCGTCGTCTCGCCCGCAGAGCCGATCATGTACATCATCCCGCAGGACCAGCCGATGGTCGTATCTGCCCGGATCGATCCCATACATATCGACCAGGTTCACGTGGGGCAGCAGGCCTCGCTCCGCTTTGCAGCCTTTGATCAGCGCTTGACGCCGGAAGTATTCGGCCGCGTGACCAAGCTTTCGGCGGATGTGTTCACCGATCAGGCGACGGGGATATCTTACTATCAGTTGGAGTTGGTTCCCGCCGAGGGCGAGATGCATAAGCTTGGGGATCAGACGCTGTTGCCGGGGATGCCAGTCGAGGCCTTCATCAAAACAGCAGAGCGCTCACCGTTGAACTATCTGGTCAAGCCGCTGACGGACTATTTCGTAAGAGCGTTTCGGGAAAGTTGAGGAATTGAGGTCCGAACATGTAGAAGCTCGAAGCTGGAAGTTAGGCTTTTTTGCCGCCTCGGACCTACCTGCAAAAAGCCGACATTATCTCGACTCCCGTTTCTCGTCTCAAATGTATTTTTTTGAACTGCCGACACTTGGCAGCAGTTTCCACCACTGCATTATGGGGAGATTTCGCAGGCGCAGCGATGTTAGTGCCAAGTACGCAGCGAAAAAATGAACTTACAAAATGGCCTCAATGCCACCCTTCACTGCATAAGCCCTCCAAAGACGGCTGCCAGCCCAAAGGAGACATTGGATTTTAGAGGCGAGTGACGTATCAGCGGGACAAAGCAGGCCTTCGTCGTTATCGCTCCAACTTATGGTCCGGTAAAACGTTCTACTGATGTTTGATCAATCAGCGTCACAACCCATTTTGAGTAGACCGTACATGGCAAAAACAACGGGGCAAGTCGGCTCCGAAGTGCCACATTTAGCAAGCTTAAATTATCACTAAATGCGATTTTCATAACTATTTATAGATGTTGACGCCTTACCGATCTCTGGGCAGTGTTTCGACCATGTCCGGTAGCTCCCAGAACTCACCATACGCTGACCAACCCTCACATGCTTTTTGGCGCACGGCTGTGGTGGAACAACGTCCAGAGACCATCGCAAAACTGCACCAACCACGTTTTGATTTGACGCCACAGACGGCGATTATGACGGCTGGAAGCTGTTTTGCGCAACATCTGCATCGCGAGCTTTCGGGGCTGGGGTGGCACATAATCCTGAAAGAAGATGTCTCTGGCCGATTACCGGACAAAGTGGCGGCACGTAATGGTTATGGTCAGTATTCGGCGCGCTACGGCAACATTTATACCGCCCGCCAATGGCTTGAGTTGATCCGCGAAGCCCTGAGCGCTACTCCGCCCCACCCAATCATCTGGACCAAAGAGGACCGTTTCTATGACGCACTCCGCCCTAGCGCAGAACCGACGGGCCTGGCTTGTAAGGACGACGTGGCACAGGCGCGAAGCGCGCATCTGTTGGCTGTGCGCGAAGCCTTGCATGAGGCACACTGCGTAATCTTTACGCTTGGCCTAACCGAAGCTTGGGTTGACCGCGCAACCGAGCGCACCCTGCCCACAGCCCCTGGCACCTTGGCGGGCAATATGATCGACACGCCCGCCGACTTTGTGAACTTTTGCTATGAGGACGTTCTGAGCGATCTGACAGAAGCGCGCGCCTTACTGCGCTCTATCAATCCTGAAATGCGCATTCTGCTAACGGTATCGCCTGTACCACTTACAGCCACTGCGACGTCCTCTCATGTCGTGCTGGCCTCGGCGGCATCCAAGGCAATTCTGCGCGCAGCCTGTGATGGCATGCTGCGCCGATTTGACGATGTGGATTACTTTCCATCTTACGAAATAATCACTAGCCCGGTGCTGGGCGGGCCATTTTTCGCTACGAACTGCCGCACTCCATCGAGGGACGGTGTGGCGAAGGTTATGCAGGTTTTTGCGGACAGCTATACGGGTGGACAAACAGCAAAAGTGAATCCGACCTCAACTGGTTCCCCTGAAGATGAGGCACTGGAGGTTGCGTGCGAAGAGATGTTGCTAGAGGCCTTCGCCAAGTGATCCGCGTGGCATGTATTGGCAATTCACACCTTGCAGCTTTCAAAGAGGCGCGCGAGGAGATTGAAGGCAGATGTCCGGACGTCCGTCTGCAGTTCTTCGGTCTGCCGAATCCCGTTTTTTTCCGATCAAAAAGGTTGGACGGTACCGCACTTAAAACCGAACATCCTCTGGACGACAGCTTGGATCAATTCATTGATCCCGATGCGCCTCACGCTCTACCACTTGATCGGTTTGATGTCGTACTGCTGACCTCTCACAGTTTCTACCTTTCGCATTTCTTCAAGGGAATGGCAGGCTTGGACTTGCTGGGATATCCACAATCAGATGAAAAGACCCCTCTGATTTCACTACCTTGTGCGCTGGATATGATCCGCGACGGTGCCCAGCATTACGCGGCACGTATCAGGCGGTTTTTTCCCAGTTTGCCTAATTTGGTGGTCGTTCAAGCCCCCTTTCCTTCTAGCGAAGCCATACAGATCAGTTCGGACTTGGCACAGATTTCGACCCATCCTGCCTGCGAAATTCTGTTTGATAGCTATCAACGCGTACTGGCTGCGACCTGCATCAATGAAGGCCTGCATTTCTTTCCGGCCCCAGATGAGGTGCTTGAGCGTCCATTTTTTACAAAAGCAGAGTATGCCAGAGCCAAATGGTTAGCGGATCCCGTTGTCGCCACTTTATCCGACCATATACACATGAATACGCGCTACGCGGCGGATGTTTTTGCCGTTTTTCATGCCGATGTTCTAATCGCCAGTAACTAGGGCTCCGAGCGCGTCATCTGAGCACTTCGCCAATCTAACGCTCTATGTGGTCCGACGACTAAGAACGGTTCAAAACATTTAACGGGGTCTACACCTAAACGAACCGGATCAGTTGGTTTGCTAGGTTGCAATCATTATGGTCATTTATAGCTCAAAGGAAGAAGTCGGCCTCAGTTATCCCTTCCAGGGTGATACTGTGTGCTGCTGTGTATATTGCCGACGTGTAGTCAATAACCAAGTCGCCATTGCCATCATGGCTTGTCGAGAAGTCTGACGGCAACGCACTGGCCTGCAGCCCCGAAATTACATGACTACCCACTTTGAGGATTTCGCCAACTTCATAGTCGGTGATGGTGGCTTGATAGTCGTAGTTTTTGGATAGCTTGGTGAACTCGAAAGTGTCCGACCCTGCGCCACCCGTAAAGGTATGTGTAGCGCCCAGTTTCGCTTCTCCGATCAGTCGATCATCGCCCGCGCCGCCCTCGGCTGCGGCGGAACGCAGGCCAAGGTTGATAGTGTCATCGCCACCTCCCCCTATCACCATACTGTCGGTGAAGTACGTGCCATCAAACACGTCGTTCCCATCGCCGAGATCAACAAACGCGTTGTCCGCACGCACCAAATCGACATTGTCGTCGCCGTCGTAGGTGTGAATCACGTGTGCTTCGTAGGTATCTGCCAGTATGTCCCCGTCTGCGTCTACGTATCCTGCCGCAATCACATCGGCCGCATTGGTGCCGTCGATGATAGTTGGTAGGAAGAAATCACTCTCAGTGATCCCTTCCACGGTGATGCTGTGCACTGTCGTGCCTGATGGAGTCGTGTAATCAATGACTAGGTCACCATTGGCATCGTGGCTTATGGAGAACTCTGACGGCAACGCATTGGCTTGAAGGCCGGACACAATATGGCTACCCACTATTAAGGTCTCTCCAACTTCGTAATCCGTGATTGTGCTTTGGTAAGCAGATGCCGGGGAAGTTGCGTAGAACTCAAAACTGTCTGCGCCCGCTCCGCCGATCAACATGTCATTGCCTGACCCGCCGATCAAAGTATCGTCCCCATCGCCACCAATCAGAGTGTCATCACCTTCTGCGCCGTTCAGCAGGTCATTGCCGTCGCCACCTTTGAGGTCGTCATCATTGAAGCCGCCTTCGAGTATGTCGTGCCCGACACCGCCTTCTAGACTGTCGTCACCATACCCTCCGAATAGGCTGTCATTGCCTTCATCTCCCGACATGCTGTCATTACCAAGCCCACCAAGAAGGGTGTCATCGCCAAGGCCTCCCGTCATGGTGTCAGGATTGGCGTCTCCACTAATTCGGTCGTTGCCGTCCCCACCATGCAGAATGTCCACGCCGTCGCCCCCAGCGATGTCGTCGTTGCCATCACCGCCGTAAAACACGTCGTCGCCGGTCCACCCCCGCAACGTGTCATTACCCTCGCGGCCATGGATCGTATCGTGGCCAGTATCACCCTTGACTAAGTCGTCGCCTTGTCCACCGTCCAAGACATCGTCGCCACTACCGCCGTAGATTTCGTCATCTCCGTCTAGCCCATTGATTGTGTCGACACCTTCGCGACCCCAGAGTTGGTTTCTGATGCTGTCACCCGTGATCTGGTCATCAAGATTGCTCCCAATAACCCCTTCAACGTCAACGAAACTATCGCCTGCCGCGTCGCCGTTTGCAGCAACTCCGGAGCTAAGGTCGGCAACCACGCCGACTGAAGAACCCAGGTAACTGACTGTATCCAATCCCTCGCCTCCATCAATGATGTCAGCGCCCTCACCACCGATAAGAAGATCATCACCTTCATCGCCACGCAGTATGTCGTTGCCAGAACCACCCTCGATAGTGTCCGCTCCGGTCCCGCCCTCAAGAGTATCGGCGTCCGCTCCTCCTAAAATGCTGTCGGACCCGGCGCCGCCGAAGATCGTGTCAGAGCCGTTGTCACCGAAAAGCCGGTCAGCTCCAGTTTCGCCATGGATTTCGTCGGCCCAGCCTCCACCTTGTAGAGTATCGTCGCCGCTGCCGCCGTACAAATCGTCATTCCCGGCACCGCCAACAGCAAAATCGTCACCTTCTTCGCCAAAGACAGTATCATTACCAGAACTGGCCCAAATGCTATCGTTGCCTTCACCGCCTGCGACGTAATCCCTGCCACCCCCGGACCCAATTCCATCATCACCGGAAACACCGAATATTACATCATCTGAGCTTTGTTCAGTTCCCACGACCTGAGTTAGCGCTTCAATTTCCGAGACAGACCAGACCAGACTGGCTGAGAACCAAATGGCCTCAATACCTTTTCCTGAGCTTGATGAAACAAAGAACTGGTCCTCAATGACAATCTGACCACCATCCGCGCCTGCGATAGATACAATGAGATCGTCCGACCCATACTCTCTGGTTAACGTAATGTCAGAAACGCCTGTATTTGCTAGGCGTAAAGTGTCTATCTCAATAGCTGTGTCTGAACCGTCGCGGATAGTGTCGTTACCATCCGAGGGATTCCAATGATAGATGTCGTTTCCGATTCCGCCTTGCAAAACGTCGTTTTGAACGCCGCCATTAAGCTGATCAGCGCCGTCTCCACCAATGAGCGTATCATTCCCACCGTTGCCGCTCAGGAAGTCTCGTCCGGCCGTGCCTTGCAATGAATTTGCCAGACCATCACCATTTACAACACTGACAGTTCCAGGAGATCCTGACGCGTAAACATTCCCGGCCATGAGGTGATCAATACTTTTTGACAAAGCGACCACAAAATCAGCCTCATTGATTCGCCCGGATGAAAGGTTTTGCTCCCAATCCAGTTGCTCGGTGGCTGTTGGAGCTCTATCGATCGTGTTTTCGAACGCTTGCTCGACCAGAATCGCCCCTGACAATCCGAACAAGCTGTTGGAGGATACCTCCGGAATACTTCCTTCTTGCGCGAGTAATTCGACCGCTAGTCCTTCTAAATCAGTCTCGCCGCCCATTATCCTGGCCGTCAAGTATTCCAGTTCGTGTCTATCAATTGCTCGGTCATAGACGGAATCAATCAAGTTCGTGACCAAAGATTCTACGTAGGATCGGTCTAAACTACGCTCAAATTCCGCGGTGTTGATGATCAGGTCGAAGTTGTTGGTGATACGGTGGCCGTTGCCAACAACCAAATGTTCTGCGGATTCGGCAATTGCCACGGACAAATCCGCACGAGATACGCTGCTGCTGAGTTGCTCGAGATGAACATCCAATTCGGCCATCGTTGCAGTTCGACCGAAAGAGTTAAGGTATATCTGATCAACGAATTTGGCATCAGATAGGATTTCGTAGCGGGTCGCAAATTCATTTGATAAAATCAGTTCCGATGCTAAGGCGTCTTTGTCCAACTCACCGCCAGCTAAGTAAGATACCAACAATTCGCGTTCTGCTTGAGACAAGTCGCGGTCTAATAGGGTATCGAAAATACGCTCTGCTTCTGCAAATATCCTTTGTTTGCTGACAGCATCAAGCCGGACTGAAAGCGTCTCAATTCCTTGGCCCACAAATGACTCCGACCGATGACTGGTCCATGTTTCGAAGCCGAACGCATCGATCACATGTGAAACTTCATATCGACCGACACGCGCAGCTAAGAAACCGTAATCCCACAAGTCGGCGGTTTCGGTGGTTAATCCGTTGGCCCAAGTGTAAGTTCCATTGCTCAGCAATGAATGTGTCGTGGTCTGAACAGCACCATCCTGGGTAGTTCGCGTTACTAATCCGTCTGCAGAAGTTTCCGTAATCGAGCGGTTAACTTCATCGCCGTCATCGTTGTAGCCAAACTCGGTAAGCGTCGTGGCCCCACTTGCAGCCATGACATACGTAGTTGAGACGTTTGTTGCGCCGTTACCGTCATAGTCAAAAGTTTCGGTCGTTGTCAGACCATCTCGGCTCAAGGCACTCGTGTGCTTGGAATGCAGTTGACCGTCTGTGTAGAGTGTTTCAGTGGTTGTTAAGCGGCTTCCATCATTGTTCAGAACAGTCGAAGAACTCTGAGTGCCATCGATTGTGCCGTCGCCATCAACATTAATCGTCATTGAGGAGGACAGTCCATTGGCAGCGGACGTGGTGACGCTTTCATAGGTAAGCGCACTACCACCCATAGTCTCGGAAAACGTATCGATCCGATTTCCGGAAACGTCATAGGTTGTCAGATTGACAGCCTTGATTTCAATCGTACCGTCGCCGTCCAAATCGAACCGCGTTTCGTATTGCATTCCATTGGCAGATTCAAACATCGAGAATTGTGATCCGATCAGACCAATGGCCTGAGCATCAGCGTAGGTCGTTATATTATCTCGGCTGAGGTTTGTAACGCGAACGATGCTTAAATCATTAGAGCCGGTTCCATCACGATTAATATCTAGCGTGTCGGTCCAACCATCTTCGCTGACAACTCTGGTTGTAGCGTATGAGAGGGTAACACCATCTGAACCAAATTGCTCAACAGTGGTCGTAGACCCACCGGAGGCACCGAAGTTTGTGATGGTCGATCGATACGCATCGTCATCTACGTTTGCATCAACTGTCACGGTGACTGTCAAGCCATCGCCGGAAGTCAACGTTTCTACACTGGAAAGATCGCTACCCATTGCGTCTTTGGTGGTTTGAACGAACGAAACGTAACCGTTGTTTTCGTAAGTCTTTGTTTCTGAACTTAGTAGGTCGTATCCCGCAAAACCATCGGTATCAAATTCAATACGGCGGTAGTGCCCATCGTCTTCTGAAAAGTGCAACTCTTGAGCCAAAGTACTATTATTGGCGTCAAGGTGGGTAACTATGGTTTCAACGCTGCCATTGGCAAACAAGTCGGTGTCGGTGATTGTCGTATAGTCAATCGCGTAGTCGCTTGCGCGCTCAACTGTATACTTCCGATAATAACCGTTTTCGGAGATCAATGAGACCAACCGGTCGGTTATGGCTTGTTCTTCATCGTAAAACTGCGTGTAGACGGTGGTATCACCATTTTCCTGCGTGCTAAAGCTAACGTCTTCGTCGGCAAACCCGTCGCCATTTATGTCACGGGTGATCTCAGAAGATCGCCGGTCAGCGCTAATTTCCTCAGTCCACGTCGCGATATTCGTGCCGTTTGCGTCAATCTGAGAACCTGAGTTCGTCTCGACACCTTTGATCGACAAAAAACTTTCTGAAGTTTCTGTCATATCCCAAATATCGTCGGCATTGTAGTCGACGGAATTTATTCGCAACCGACCGTCATCGCTCACCCACAACGAAGATGTTCGAAAGTCTGACAGATCGTCTCCTTTGAATTGGGTTTCTGTCAAACGGGATCCATCCACGCCAAGAGTAGTTGTCGAGTATTCTCTGAACTCATATGCGCCATTGCCGTCCCGGTCGTAATTCATTCGAGATTCGAGGCCATTTCCAGTTACGATGAGGACCGATTGACTTTGTAGATCACCAGTTTCAGAGAATTGCTTATCTGTCCGGCGAAACTGGCCATCGGGTTCTTGCCAATCTCTCGACCAAAAATCGTACTGACCATCGCCGTTTACATCAGTCGAGGTCGTAACCCTGTCACTATTATCAGTTGCGGTAACGTAAGTCTTGCTGCGCAGATCGTTGGCGGAGTCAAAGAGCTTTGTAGTCGTTGCTGTGGACCCGTTAGTTTTGAGTACGATGAGCTCGGTTGACTTAAGGTCATACGTTCCGTGACCGTCGTTGTTAAAAAGAGTGGTTGTTAACAAGCCATCGTCACGTCGTGTTCTTTCAACTGACGAAAGCACGTCGCCATTTGCAGATTTAACTTCCAAGGTCGCGACTTGTTCACCGTTCGACTTGAGAACGGTTGTGGACGTCTCACGTCGCTCGAAAGTATCGTCGCCATCGGCGTCGGTAAAATACTCAGTTACCAGGCCATCATCGCTGATCTCGTAAACGGATACATGCCGAGTTGTGAAATCGCCATTTATGATCGTTCTTGTGTCCGTGCGGCCGCCGTCCGCATTCAAGACGATCACTGTCTCATTGATAACATCGTCCTGATCAATGCCGTCCAAGTTAGAATGAGTGGTCGAGACCAAACCATTCGCACTGAGCAATGTCCTTGACGACGAAATCGTCGAGCCATCTGCGTTCGTATGAACTCTGTTGGTCAGTACCGACCCATCGGGCGCCTCGGTAGAAGTAGTACGAACATCAGTTTCGCCATCGCCGTCGAAGTCTTCTGCAACGGATTTCGTTCGACGGTCTGCGCTTTTCGTTGAAGTGGTTTCACTCAATAGAGTGATGCCATCACCGGCGTAGTTTGAGAAAGTATGCGTTGTGCTGCCGTCTATCTCGAGAATTCGAACATCTTCTGTTTGGCCGTCAAATTGCCCATCACCATCTGCATCTATTTTTGAAGTTGTGGTCAGCCCATCAGCGCTTGTAGTTATTTCTATTTTGCTTCGAGGATCGGTATTTTGGTTTTTGGTTGTAATTGTGCGAGTAGAGTCTCCGACGCCGTTCAATACCGTCACATCAGAAACCTCGGTATCTACGTTTTCGTCACCATCGCTGTCGATGTAAAGGGTTCGCGTCAGTCCATCTGCGGTGGATACGGTTGTCGCAGTCGCAAGAATCGTACCATCCAAGGCACGCGTTTGATCCAGCGTCGTGCGCTCTAGCGTCGTTCCATCGACCTCCACCGATTGCAGAATTTCATCGGAGTCAAAGATACCGTCCTGATCCAGGTCAACCCAAGTCTCCGAACTGATCTTGTCCGCGCCGAGCGTCGTTCTCTCCATTGATCGGACGGAACCATCGGTGTTTGTGACCGTGGTCGTGGTCTCACGGCTGCCATCTGCGTTGATCACGGTCTCATCAACCGTGGTCGTGTCGTAGTCCCCATCGCCGTCAACATCGGCCTTAATCGTTTTGATCAATGCATCAGCGGATTGCGTCTGCACCACACTGTTGCGCAGGGTATTATTGCCATTCTTGACCAAAAGGGTAGACGTGCTGTCGCCACCCACCCCCAAAACAATCGACAAGTCTTCAATGGTATCGATGTTGCCGTCGCCGTCTACGTCGCGTGAGATCACCTTGATCCGACCGTCAATGCCAACAAACACTGTCTCCGACGACCTAGTGCTCATATCCTGATTGGTCGCAACCGTACTCTCCGTCCGGCTTCTATCCCCATGTTCAACGATCGTATGCGATACAACGAGATCATCCGGCCCAACGCCATCTTCGTTCGTCCCCTTGGTCCGCACCAAACCGTCTATAGACGTGAACTCACTTGACCCTCGAATGACCGAACCATCCTGCGCGAGATCATTGATCACGATGCTGCGGCTGCCGTTCAGATCGATAGTGCGAGTTTCTTCCTGATCAAACCAACCACCGCCTGAAGAGTCCCGCTGCACTACAACTGAGCCGCCATCAGCACTGGTCGTCGTCACGACCCGACTTACGAGTATTGCGGTGGCCAATACCGCTCCAACGTGGTTGGAAACAGTTTCCATCTTGCTGCTGTCCGGGTTAACAACAGTGTCGATGGTCTGTACGCGGTCAATCGTGCCGTCGCCGTTATCGTCATAGCTGATAGCGACGTTGGCCCCGTCCGGGCTGGTCACCGATGTCACTACATAGGCCACATCGCCATCCGCAGCATAGGCTGTGTTGACAACGACCCGATTTCCGGACCCGTCCGTGCTGACGGCCTGATCAACATTGTACCCTTGTGCTTCAGCCACCAAAGTCGCGTTGGCCACCGTACCTGTCGTGCCGTCGTTTCTGGTAAAACTCGTTTGCCCGGTGATCATCGATCCGTCGGGTAGTTCAATGCGCGTGGTGTCGGCGGTCAGATTGATTTCTGTGATGCCGAGATCAGTCAGTGTTTGGGTGGTGGTCGAGCCATCTGCATTGGTGACTAGCAGTTTGAATTTGGCAAAGTCTGCGTCTGCCGAGGTCAAAACACCGTCGTCATTGCTGTCAAAAACAGCCCTGACAGCGGACAAATCATCCGTCGCAGTCGGGTCCCATTCGGTGAACACATACTCCTTCTTCTCGGAAATCGTATCGTCTCCGTCGTCATCAAAGAACAGGACGGCGTCGCCCGCACCAACCCAAGCCGTACGATGCAGCAAACCATAGCCGCCAGCGTCTACAAAGGTAGTCGACTTGGAAAGCTCCGCGATCTCAATGCCATCACCGTCCAAGTCCAACAGCACTGGTCGGCCATCATGTGTACTCCATCCTCCCCCGGAGCCACTGCTCGATCCTCCCCCCGAACCAGATGAGCCTCCTTCACTACCTTCATTGCCTTCATTGCCTTCGTTGCCCTCGTTGTTTTCGTTGCCTTCGTTCCCCTCATTGCCAGATTGCCCGTCACACCAACCCGATGAACCGTTATTTCCTGAACCAGTCGTCGCCGAAGAGACAATCTCATAAAATTCGTAAAATACATAGAAAACAAAGAAAGCAAAAAGCACAAC
>ERZ1740072.671-NODE-671-length-13632-cov-16.109597_pt1 | contig 13632 bp, 10 predicted proteins | sample MGYA00581733_ERZ1740072 | MGnify/ENA primary metagenome ERZ1740072 (study PRJEB43018, sample SAMN04849741) | marine metagenome | isolation source: floating plastic debris | place: Pacific Ocean | collected 2008-08-30 | study: EMG produced TPA metagenomics...
CGGATAGTGATGCTTTGAATGTTGTTTCAGCGAGTGCAGGCGGCAACGGCAGCACTTTGATTGAGAATAATCAGGTTCTCTACACACCCAATGCAGACTTCTTCGGCACTGATTCATTTACCTATGAGATCAGTGATGGCAACGGAGGGACTGACACAGCTACTGTTACGGTCACGGTGACTCAAGCAGGTGACAGCGGCAGTGGTGGTCGAGTTGAAAACGGACTCTTGAGTCTGTACACCTTTGATGAAGGCAGTGGCAGCACTGTGTTCGATGTCTCGGGTGTGGGTAATGCCTTAAATCTAGAAATTGACACCCTGACTGGTATCAGCTGGGGCGATGGGGTTCTAGATGTCAATGCGCCCAACCTGATTGCCTCTAATCAAGCGGCTACTAAGCTGATCTATGGCATTACCCAAACCCAGGAACTCACCATCGAAGCCTGGATTACCCCAGACAACCTCACCCAGAGGGGCCCGGCCAGGATTGCTTCTCTCTCTGCCAATAGCGGTAACCGTAATGTGACGTTAGGGCAAGACAGAGACGACTATCAGGTTCGCTTACGTACCACCACCACTGGCAACAATGGCGTCAGAAAAACCGTTTCCTCTAGTGGTGCTCAGGTGAATACAGACGACCTCAGCCATGTGGTCTACTCCCGTGATGCCAACGGTCTTGCCAACATTTATGTTGACAACCAATTGGTTGGCTCTAACACCATTGATGGCGACTTTTCGACTTGGAATGACCAGTACCAATTTGCCTTGGCGAATGAGCTCGATGGGGGTCGAGCCTGGCTGGGTAGTTATGACCTGGTGGCGGTTTACAACCAGGCCTTTGATGCCAGCGAAGTTGAACAGAACTATCTGGCAGGTGCTGACACATCTGGTGCGTTTGGTATCTAAGCACGCTTGAGGGCACCTCGATTAAGTCCAAAATAGCTATTGCTGATTTGAAAGGGTGAACCCATCGGTTGGATACCGAATCTTTCAGAGCGATTCATCCCGAGGATCAGCAATGACTAGACCTGTAGTCTCAATATGAGACCATAGTCAGGATTTAATCGAGGTGCCCAAGCAGCTGGATGAAGACAATCTCGATAGTGGGCTTTGGGCCAATAGTGTCTGTTTTTTGATTTTGAGAGCACCATAGTCCAAAAATAGAGATTTTTTAACCCATACCAGGGGCTCATAAAATATTAAGTTTTCAAAAAGATATCCATAGCAGGAACATCGACAGATTTAGCTATTGCTAGCGTGGTTAGGGCTATAAATTTAGCCTTTCAAAAACAGTCGCTTGTCAATAGAAATCTCTCTATAGAATCCTTTGTCATGTTAGCTGTCTTTTTGAAATCCATGCTTAGCGGTGGTTTAGCATCGCTTTTTCTGTTTTGCTTAGAATTACCTGCCCTGGCACAGTCCGTGGATCGGGTGCGGGCTAACCAGCTGGCGGATATTGCGTTTGGATATGCGATCGCAAATCAACCGACCAAAGCCATCCCACTACTAAAACAAGCAGAAACCTATGGCGGTGGAGACTGTTTTGAGGCCAACGCCTGGTTAAAAATCGGTGTGGGCTATCGGGCCGCAAACCAGCCCGACAAAGCAGATACGTTCTTGACCCGAGCCATTGAGACCGCCAACCTGCGCACCCAAGAAAACTGTGCATCAAGTGGTACCTCTCCGGGGGAATCATTGCTCAATCGAACCGTAGACTACGCTGAAGCAGGCCATTTAGAGCTGGCGGCGGACATTGCCCAGCGCGCCCAGTCCTGGTCACAGCCGCTGGCCATGGCAGAAATTGCCGCTGAGTATAACAACGCTGGCCAACAGCAACAGGCTAAGCAGTTAGTAACCCGCTCCATTGAGATCGCCCGAGAGAGTGAAGCGGTACTAGACATCACCTATGCCAATCAGCTGTTACTAGCAGCAGCTAGCCGACTGTTCCAATTAGGACAACCCGAGCTAGCCAATTTTGTCATAGAGGAGGGTAACTTAACCCAGAGCCCACCAGCCGATGCCACAACGGTTGAACAAACCGATCTCGAAACCTATCAGCTGTTAGCTCTGGCAAGACTGTTCATCGAGCTGGAACAGCGGCAGCAGGCCCTGGCACTGCTGGACAAATCGGTACTCACCATGCAGCCCTCACCGGAGTTTCCCCTGGAACTGATCTACAACCAAATAGAGGCGGCGGTGCTTTATCACCAGTTGGGAAGTAACCAAGCAGATGACCTTTGGGAGCAGGCCACCGCAAGCGTACAGCTATCCGAGCCTCAAATGGTGGCCTTTGCCCAGGTGGCTCTCGTACGAGGCTATACCCAACAGACTAAATTTGAACAGGCCCATGCTTTAGCCAAATCTATTGAGAACACCAGAGAACGTCAGGCAGCCCATCGGGCCATCGCCACCGCCTACGCCAGAGCGGGTCGAGTCGATGATGCAAATCGTTTAGTCCAGTCGATGGGTGACCCTCAGGGCACCCGGGTCGAGATTATGCGAGCCTATTTAGACACTGAACAATATGCCCAGGCCCAGCAGATGGCTCAACAGCCCGATATGCTAGCGTTCTTGCCAGAAGTCGGACAGGCTTACTGTCAAGCAGAACGTCCGGAGAGTGTACTGCCGCTGTTAGAGCTGCTAGATCCAGCCAGTGGAGACGTGGACCGATTGCGCAGATGTGCGGCGATTGAATTGGCTCAGCAGGGAGACTTTGACCAGGCTTTGGAGCTGGCTCAACCCATTGCGGATACAGACCATAGGGCGGGTACGATGATTGCGATCGCAACCCGACAAGCCCACACCGCCACCCAGTCATCCTGGCATCAGCTACTCAGCTGGCTACCCCATTCAGTACAGAGCTGGTTTGGCCTTTCCACCTCCCCAAACGCCATCGAAATTTTAGATCAGGCCCTTAGCCTTGTGCAGAAGAAAATATAGCAAACCATATACGTTTCGAGATGTTTTGTGACCAACCGAATTGAGTCGTAAAGAATGCCCATACAACTTCAGTCGGGCCAGCCTACCTAAGCTAAAATTTCAAGGCTATTTACTACTGTGAAGAGGGGTTTTTCATGAGTGCAGAATACGGTTTGGGGACAAAATGTCTACACGCAGGTCAAGAACCCGATCCGACCACAATGGCCCGCGCTGTGCCCGTCTACCGCACCACGGCCTATGCCTTTCGTGATACGGAACATGCCGCCAATTTGTTTGCCCTAAAAGAGTTGGGTAATATCTACACCCGGCTAATGAACCCCACCCAAGATGTTCTAGAAAAGCGGGTGGCGGCAATTGAAGGGGGGGCTGCCGCCCTGGCAGTGGCCTCTGGCACCAGCGCCATTTTCTACAGCATTATCAACATTTGTCAGGCCGGAGATGAAATTGTTTCCGCCAATACCCTATATGGTGGCACCTACACCATGTTCAAAGACATCTTGCCCCAGTTTGGCATCAAGGTGAACTTTGTTGATCCCCGCAACCCAGAGAATTTTCGACCAGCAATTACCGACAAAACAAAGCTGGTATTTTGTGAAACGGTCAGTAATCCGGGGTTAGAAGTGTCAGATTTAGACACGATCTCAGCCATCGCCCACGACAACGGCATCCCCCTGATCGTCGACAGCACCTTCACCACCCCCTACCTGATCCGGCCCCTAGACCATGGTGCCGACATCGTTGTCCACTCCCTAACCAAATGGATGGGTGGTCACGGCACTGGCATCGGCGGCATCATGGTAGACTCCGGCAAATTTGACTGGGCCTCAGGTAAGTTTCCCCTCATGAGTGACCCCGAGGCCAGCTACCACGGTCTGCGATTTGCCCACGACCTGGGTCCCCTGGCTCCCATTGCCTACACCCTACGGATGCGGCTGATCCCCCTACGAAACCTGGGAGCCTGCATCGCCCCAGACAATGCCTGGATCTTTCTCCAAGGCATTGAAACCCTGCACCTACGCATGCAGCGCCACTGTGAAAATGCCATGGCCGTCGCCGAGTTCCTACTACAGCATCCAGCCGTAGAATGGGTCCGCTACCCTGGCTTAGAAACCGACAAAGCCCACGACGTCGCCAAACGCTATCTAAAAAATGGCTTTGGTGCCATGGTCGTCTTTGGCATCAAAGGCGGTGCCGACGCAGGCAAACAGTTTATCGAACGGCTTGAGTTGTTCTCTCACCTAGCCAATGTTGGCGATGCCAAAAGCCTGGCCATTCACCCATCGTCCACCACCCATTCCCAACTGTCAGAAGCTGACTTACAAAGCGCCGGTATTGCCCCTGAGCTAATCCGTCTAGCCATCGGCATTGAGGACGCCGATGACATTATCGGTGATCTTAAGCAGGCGCTAGCAGCTAAGAAATAGGAGCTGAAGAAAGGCCACTACCGAGAAAACTTCTCCAACGTTAAATCAATCTCTTCTCTAAATGAGAAAGAATTTAACCCCGGTTCCCCTGGATAAGGGGAACCAACGGAGGGGTCTCAACCGATAGCGCCATATGCCCGCTCGCCCTGACAGTTCCTCTTAGTAAGGGAAACCCAATACTGTCAAACTTATAACACCAGTAGTCTTTATTCTCTCAACATATACCCCCTCCCTCTCAACGCCTGCCTAATGAGTATTGGCCCAGTCCAAACCCAGTTTTTTCACCTCAACCAAACCTTCCCCCTAGATTCAGGAGAATCTTTTGACACAATTACCCTGGCCTATGAAACCTATGGCACCCTCAACAGCGAGGCCAATAATGCCATTCTGGTGTTTCATGCCCTAACCGGCAGTCAACATGCCGCCGGCATCAACAAATCAGTGCCGGGGGTAGCCCCACTGTGGACCGAGGAATGCGTCGTGGGTTGGTGGGATAGCTTTATTGGACCAGGAAAAGCGCTGGATACGGAACGTTATTTTATAATCTGCGCCAACTATTTAGGCAGTTGTTATGGCTCAACAGGTCCCCGGTCAACCAATCCATCAACCGGAAAATCCTACGGCAGCCAGTTTCCCCAGGTCAGCGCCTGGGACGTCATTCGCAGTCAGCTATGTTTATTAGACTCCTTAGGCATTGATTGCCTGCACGCCGTCATTGGCGGCTCCATGGGCGGTATGTTATCTATTTTGTTAGCCACCCGTTGCCCTCAGCGCGTCAAAAATGTGTTGCCCATTGCCACCGGCTTAGAAACCACCGTGTTGCACCGTGTGCATAACTTTGAGCAAATTCTCGCGATCCGTAATGATCCCAAATTTCAAGCAGGCGATTATTACGAACAAGAACCTCCCAAGGATGGGCTACTACTAGCTCGGATTATTTCCCATAAGACATTTGTGTCATTAGAGGTAATGGCAAAGCGTGCTAAACAAGAAATCACTGTAAAACAACCGATCGGGCATTTTTACGAACTGTCCAACCCAATTGAATCCTATATGTTTTATCAGGGAAAGAAATTTGCAGAGCGTTTTGATGCCAATAGCTATCTGCGAATTATGGACATGTGGCAGCGGTTTAGCCTAAATGCCCAGCAGCCCGACTTGTTTACAGCTTGTGCTCACCAGCAGTATCTAATTTTTAGCGTCGATTCTGATGTTTGTTTTTACCCAGAAGAACAAAAAGTGATTGTTCAAGCCCTAGAGGCAGCCCAGATGAATGTAAAACACATTACAGTGCATTCTGACAAAGGCCATGATTCATTTCTGCTAGAGCCTGATCTCTACGCGCCCTATATTCACTTTGTTTTAGGGTGAGAAACAAAACCTGCAATCAGAAAGATATAGGGTGAGAAACAAAACCTGCCATCAGAAAAATATTTGCCATCGGCCAATTGGCCACCAGGAATTAGCCGTTGCTGATTTAGAGGATGAACCGATCGGTTAGACAGGCTGTTTGACAGTATCTTGCAGATGAAATCATCCCGAGGATCAGCAACGCCAGGAATTAAAGTGGTGTTCCCTAAGTACAATAGTAGTGGCATCTAACCAGCCATATCACTTGTGACCACCTGCAATACCAGCCCCTACAATCAATTTATCACTGTCCTAAAAGCGCGAAACATTTGGGATGCGGGTACGCTGATCCAGCAGATGTTGGGGGACTTTAACGGCATATCCTTAACCGAGAAATATGCTCAAGTTGATAAACTTAAAGGGAGCACGTCATCCGCTAGCGGATGACGTGCTCCCGAATTTGATGACTATGTGATGCGGTTGTCGGGTAGTTGATACTGAATCAACATGTCCCAAATTGAAGCCCAAGTTGCTTCAGCCACTTACGGTAGGCAATGGACATTTTGTCACAGGGAAAGTGAAACTCTTGTTGCAAGTCAAGCGGTAGTCGTTGCGGCCGCTGAGACTCCACCATGGGTATATCTTGGGCCATAACATCATCTTGAAACCGACGCAATTCATCATTGGAAACCTCCGGCGAATAATTGCGCGCCACCCCTAACCAGGCAATACTGCTAGTCTCCTCGACGGGGGTAACTACCAGAAAAATAGAAAACCGATTACAATTATCTCCTTTACGAAACCAGGAAATCATCGGTCGCACAATCTTATAGACATAGCTAACTGACTTCGCTTCTCCCGTCCCCTCAGGGTTGGGTTGGTAAAAATGAATGTTACTGGCAATGATCTCATCATTTTTTACCACCAACTTATAATCTGAAACTTCTGGAAACGCTGGATCTCCCAGTAACCCTTGATGGGTAAAGGGAAAATGGGCAATGTCAACAAAATTTTCCATAACGCGCGGGGCGCTGGAATTGATAGTATAAGGGCCACAGTGAAAAGTCATGGTGTCGGCTTGTTGCCATTCTGAAAACGTTGGAATCTCCTGGGTAGGTTTTCCCAAAGCCACCCAAACAAACCCATATTTTTCTTGAACAGCATAGGTCTTGAGGTTGGTTCCTTGGGGAAATGTGGTTACCTTCAAATCAGCAGGAATCTTTGTGCAGTGACCTTCTCGGTCAAATTCCATCGCGTGATATGGGCACACAAGGGTGTGATGATAGCTCACCTCCCCCATGGATAGCGACACTCCCCGATGGGGACAACGATCTTGGCAGGCAATAATGTGGGCTCCGTCTCGCCAAAGTACAATTGGCTCGCCCAATAAATTAACCTGCAACGGGTTTTTGGTGTCTAAACTTTCTGCTAAGGCAACCACATGCCAGGCATTATATAGAACTGGATCAGGTGGAGAGATCGTATTCATATTCAACTGAGCGTGAGAGATTATTTTTCGATGCGGGTGAAGCGCTCAATGGGTAAGGGTTGGGCCATGGCTTTCTGGTATGTGGCTTCTATGGCAGGCATGAGGCGTTCGGCTTGTTGATAGAGTTCTGCCCTTTCTGGCTCATACTCGGCGAGCAGATCTTGCAATTCGCCCAGGAGTGCCGATTCATCGACAGTCAGCACAGTGCCGTCTTCGACCACCAGCTGACCATTGATAAACACCTTGCGAATTGATGTACCATGCTCAGCGTAGACCAGATGAATGGGCAAATCACCGCGAGGGATAAAGCTAGTGGTATTGAGGTCGTAAAGGACGCAATCGGCTTTGAAACCAGGTGCGATCGCACCCACCTGTTCTTGCAGTAATGCTGACTTTGCTCCCCCATAGGTGCCCCATTTGAGCACATCTCGAGCGCGAGGGTAGCGAGAATAGTCGGAATGGGTAACAGAGTGGACCTGCCCGGCCATTTTCAACACGTCAAACATATTGAAAGAGTCGTTGGAACTCATGCCATCTGAGCCGAGGGCAATATTTACCCCCGCATCCATCAGCTGACGAATGGGGGCAATACCGCTACACAAACGGTGGTTACTGACCACGTTATGAACAACGGTAGCCCCAGCTTCCGCAATTAGCTCCACATCTCGATCCGTCAGCCAGATACCGTGGGCGATAGCGGTGCGATGGGTAAGAATGCCATGTTTTTTGCCATAGCTAACCACTGTCTCGCCAGAGCCGTAAAACTCAGAGCCAGTCACCGCCTGGGTTTTAGTCTCTAGCATATGGGTATGGATAGGAATATCGAGAGATTCTGAGAGATCACCAATCTGATGCATCAAGTCAGGCGTTACCCGTTGGGGAGCAGAGGGCGCTAGGGCGAGAGTAATCAGCCCTTCCTTACCGTGCCAGTCGGTGTGGAACGACTTGAACATGGAAACCCAGGTATCATCATCCAGCCCTGTCAGGGCATCGAGGTCCTGTCGCACATCGTCAGGCAAAAAACCTTCCAAATAGGGAATAGTTTTGTACAGGGGCAGGTTGATCACATGGTGGGTAAGGCTCACCCGCAGACCAATGTCCACATAGGCTTGGGCTACCGCTGCAAAAATCTCTGGGGTAATGTAAGGCAGCTCAATCAGGTCATCCTGAATCGTTGTCGCCCCAGACTTGACCATTTCCAGCGCCCCCAACATAGTACGCAAGTAGCACATGCGTGGGCTCAGGTGTTTTCCCTTAAGAGGGGGATAGGTATAGAGCATCCAGGCTTCCAAGGGTAAGGCTTCATAGCGCCCCTTTTCTAAAATCTCAACAGAGTGAGCATGGGCATTAACGAAACCGGGTACCAGCAGATGATCGCGGGCATCAATCACCTGTATAGGCTCCGAATCTAACTCAATGTGATCGGCCACTTCGACAATCCGATCCTCTACAATCAGCACATCTTGAACGCGAGTCTCTAAATCCAACGCCCCATCTGGTTGCAGAGTGAAGGGCATAACCGTGGCTTGTTTAATCAAATATCGGGTAGTCATGGCAGATGTTTGGTTAATGGTTAGCTGTAGGGTGGGCACGGCCCACCACGAGATATTTTTTAACGAGATCGAGTCGGTTTGTTCAACAACATAGGAATCAACAATAATTCCACCCCCACCAGCAACAGTATGGAAAGCAAAAACACCAAGGTACCAATGGCATTGAGAGACGGCGACAGGTTAGACCCCAAAAAGTTATAGATAGACACGGGCAATGTGGGCTCAAAGCCCGATACAAACCAGGCGATTACAAACTCATCAAAGGAAAAGGTAAATGCCAGCAGAAAAGCACCAGCAATCCCTGGCACCGTCCAGGGTAAGACAACTCGCCAGAGGGCCTGCCATTCGGTTGCGCCTAAGTTCCAGGCCGCTTGCTCAATGGCTTTGGGCATTTGCATTAGACGCAGGGTGATGAGTGCGATCGCAGTGGGTAACAAAATCACCACATGGGTAATCAAAATGCTGTAGAGCTGTCCCTGGAGATTAACCCGAGACAACAATCCCAGAAACGCCACTCCCAAAATCAACGGCGGCACTAAAATGGGCACAATCAATAAAATCGTCAGAGGCTGCTTGCCGCGAAACTCAAACCGATTCAGGGCATAGGCTCCAAAGAATCCTAGAACAGTAGCAATAGCAGCCGCCAGTGGGGACACGAACAGACTTGCCTTTAGCGCCTCAATCAGGGTGCCATCGGTAAACATTTCTTGATACCAGCTCCAGGTCCATCCTGTCCAGGGCAGCGTTGGAAAGCGAGAATTTTCAAACGAAAAGATGACTAAGGTAAGAATGGGCAGCATCAGCAAGCCATAGCCCAGGATGAGATAAAGCCAGCCTGTTACGGTGAGTGCCCGAGCTGAGAAAGGTTTAGACGCCATACTCTCACTCCTCCACTGCTGAAAACTGCAACCCCGCTGCCAGAATCACCACCATGATCCCAATCAGCAACGTAGCTAACGCCGAAGTGCGCGGTAAGTTGGTAGACGCTGCATATTCATTAAAAATCACCGTCGAAAACAGTGGAAATGAGCCCAAAATTGACTTACCCGTACCGCCGCCAAGGATAATGCCCGAGAGCACATCTCCCAAACTGATAATGGCACCAAAGACAGCGCTGTACACCAGTCCTGGTTTGCTCAAGGGCAACAGCACTCGCCAGAACGTTTGCCAGGTAGTAGCCCCCAGATTTTTAGAGGCGTTCAGTAGTGTGACATCAATATTGCACACCACCAGATACAAAATCAGAATCATGATGGGGGCCAGGTAATGGAGTAGCCCGATGCGGGTGCCCACCTGGGTAAAAATGATTTGCAAAGGGGCATCAATCAACCCAAGTTTCATTAGCAACGTGTTGAGCAAACCATTTGTATTAATCACCGTTTGCCAGGCATAGAGCCTCAGAATGTAGCTGGTCCAGAAGGGTGCAATGGCTAGCACCAGGGCAAAGCGTTGTAGTTTTGGCGGCACGACAAAAGCCAGTGCTAGGGCAAAGGGATAACATAGTAATAACCCTAACAAAGTGGTGGTTGCAGCCACCCAGAGAGATTGGGCGATGGCAAAGGCATACCGCGACCGGCTAAAAAGCTGACTAAAAATATCAATGTAGTTGGTCAGGGAGAACCCCGGAACCGCCTGATAGTTCTCTACAGTCCAAAAACCAATCCAGACGAGAAACAACAGGGGTAGCAGAAAAAACAAGCTGTCGTAAATCACGACAGGAGCAAGACAAAAATACTTTAGTAGGCTAGCCTCATCAGGGGGCCGGGTGGGACGGTTCAGGGAAAGGCGCATGGCTAACTCCGTTCTCCCAATAGTACGGTGTCCTGGGTGCGCCAGGAGAGATAGAGTTCAGCATCGATGGGGATATCCAAACTCTGGCTAAAGGCTTCCTGGCGAATAACCTGCACCTCATAGCCAGCAGTGGTTTCTAGCAAATAGATGACCTGAGAACCCAGAAATTCTCGTCCCCGCAGGGTGGCTTGAATGGTGTTTCCCAACGCACCTGGTTGGTCAGCCAGGGTAATGCGATCCGCCGGTACCACTACCGTAACGTTGTCTCCTGGAGTATGGGGTTGGTCCGAAAGGGTGTGTATTTTCCCCTGGGGACACTGGACCGTAATGATAGTACCGTTAACGTCGGTTACCTTGCCGTCAAACAAGTTGTTATTACCGACAAATTCCGCCACAAAGTGAGTGGCAGGCTGATTATAGATTTCTGCCGGGGTACCCACCTGCTCAATGCGTCCCTGGTTCATCACCACAATCCGATCTGCCATAGAAAAGGCTTCGTTTTGATTGTGGGTGACGTAAAAGAAGGAAATCTCCAGGGATTGCTGCAGCCGTTTTAGCTCCCCCTGCATTCTCACTCGCAGATGGGGGTCAAGGGCACTCATGGGCTCGTCTAGTAGCAGGATGGGAGGTTCGGTAATTAGGGCTCTTGCGATCGCAACCCGCTGCTTTTGTCCACCGCTTAGCTCACTAATGCGTCGGTCAAGCAATTCTTCCAGGTGCATCAAGGCCGCCATCCTCTGCACCTTTTGCCGCACCTCCCCCTTACGATGGCTGCCGAGGGTGAGACCAAAGGCGATATTTTTTCGCACGTTCAGGTGAGGAAACAGGGCAAAATTTTGCCACACCATGGGCGTATTGCGACGATTCACAGGAAGCTGGGTAATCTCCTGACCCTGTAAAACAACAGACCCAGCCGCAATACCCTCCAGTCCAGCAATAATTCGCAGCAATGTGGTTTTGCCACAGCCGCTGGGTCCCATAATGGCGACAAATTCTCCTTGCCTGACGGTCAGGTTAATGGTGTGCAGAACCTGCTGCTGCCCGTAGCACTTAGAAATCTGTCGCAGTTCTAGATCCTGGGAAATCACAGGTGACGGATCTGCCTCTGGAGGAGCCATGGTCGTGGATGGGACCGGTTGATTCATAAACCTGGAAGGAGACTAAGAGAATTAATTTGTAGGGGCATACTCGTAGGAGTATTACATGCAATGCTCCTACAGGCGTTGGATTTTGAATTAGTAGGTAATCAATCTCCTAGCTAGTCTTAAACTCGTTGTAGAAATCCTGCCAGGCCTGCTCAGGCTGTTGCACCGGCAATTGACGAGCACGGGTGCGCTCTAGCTGCATATCCACAATGGTCTTACCTGCATTGTCAGGGTCAGGGATATAGCCTAACAGGTTCTTCTCACCATCACTCAGGTGGTCAACAGCCTTGAGGTTAGGAGCCAGTCCCTTGTAGGCTTTGGCATTAGCCAGACGAGCCTGAACCTCAGGGGTGCTCATGTACTTAACCCATTCTAGGGCCAGGTCTGGATTCTTACTGTCGGCGGCCACTGTTGCCCCTTCGCTCCAACGAATCGCACCTTCTTTGGGGACGACAGCAGCAAATTGAGATTGCCCATCTGCGATCGCATTCTGAATCAGCCAGTCACCCACCGGACCTGCGATAACACTCTCATTAATAAAGGCATTGGTAATGTCCTGAATATTAGGAGTAATCAGCGCCACATTAGGCTTAAGCTTAACCATCCAATCCTTCACCTGCACCAGCTGAGCATCGGTCAGGTCATACGGATTAGGATTGTCGGGAAAGAGGGCTAAACTGGCATTCCCCATATTCGGCAGATACCAGTCAAAGAAGGCCAATTTGCCCTGCAGATCTTCCCGCGCCAGAATCTCCCAGCTAGTGACTTCTTCGGGCTTAATAAACTTAGTGTTGAAGGCAATACCATAGTTACCAAAACGGGTACCTACTGCCATCAGCTGATCTCCCTGGTAAAAACCGGGAAACTCCTTATAAACACTGTTGTAGTCAGCCAGGGTATCAAAGTCGGCAGCATTCAATTTGGAAATTGCCCCTATTTCCACCAGTTTGACCACATATTCCCCATCGGAGATAATGCCGTCAAAGGTACCCGGTGGGGACTGGTTAAAGAACTGGAGCATTTGCTCGCCACCCACATAGGTCTTAAACTCCACCTTCACGCCCATTTTTTCTTCAAAGGGGCCAATAATCTCCGGTTCGTCATAGCCTGCCCAAGACAGAATCCTCAAGGTTTTTCCACCATCTCCGGCACTCTCCTCAGCCCCCCCTGCGGCCACTTCTGTCCCCGTGGTTTCTGCAGTCTCTGGCCCTGAGGCACAACTGGCCAGCTTAGTGGCAGCTAAAGCACCAGCCCCCAGGGACGCATAGCGAATAAATCGTCGTCGAGTAAGGGCACGAAACGACATTTCACGACCAGTAATCAAAGGGTTATAACGCGGCTTCATGGGAGTCTCTTAACACGAATGGGCAGAATCATCAGATGATAAGGAAATGCACAGCTCCAAAAAGTTACGTTTAATACAAACACCAACGGTCCTGGCTAATCTACAGAAAAATACAATAAGGCGATTGCACTTAAATAAGCACCTGATGACCAACCGTAATTGCCCATTGGGGTAAGGTGTCAGAAGGATGTTAATCAACTTGATAGGGTGCCAGCGTATCCTTATCGACGGCAATGCCTTTCCCATAGACCTGGCTCATATTATGAACAATGGGATTGAAACCCTTCCAAATCATGTTGCTGACCCACTGAAAAACAGTTTCGATAGAATTGAGAATCGCTCCATTGCAACATTGTTCTAATGCTGCCCAACAGCCCTCAACAGGATTGTATTTACTGTGGCAGAGTGGATAATAAATTACTCAAGGGTCAGTCCCATATCTCTTGAAAAGGAGACCATTCGCTTGATAAATTGGGTGCGGTCCAAGCATGTAGCTCCGCCACCGTCCAAATTAATTGCCAGGATGTGGGTTTCAAGATAATTAGGAGTCGTTCGGAATTAACCTACCGAATTGTTGATTCTTTGTGTGGTTGTAT
>ERZ1740072.672-NODE-672-length-13629-cov-7.752984_pt1 | contig 13629 bp, 6 predicted proteins | sample MGYA00581733_ERZ1740072 | MGnify/ENA primary metagenome ERZ1740072 (study PRJEB43018, sample SAMN04849741) | marine metagenome | isolation source: floating plastic debris | place: Pacific Ocean | collected 2008-08-30 | study: EMG produced TPA metagenomics assembly...
AACTGATTGCTTGTATTCAGACTGGCTTATCTAAATTTCCTCTTCCTAGGTCAGCTTCAAATATTTATTTCCCAACTAGGTCATGGTAGAGTGGATACATGTATTATTTCTAGGTCAAGTGATAAAAATAACATGACCTAGAAAGTGGTTTTCCCATTCAACCGATCAATTTAAGAGCATTGTAATTTAATTGTAAAGTAATGTATATAGGTTTAGGCAATGTAGAAAAACTAAGTTACAAAAATCAAGTTATTGCATGAGTATTTAAGCACATAATATTTCAAATAAATTCAGCGGTGACAAGGATAACTAACCTTCCCCTGCTTGACTATGTAATACGGATTACTTCTAGAAAATCCAGCACTCTCAAGCAGATTCATAGCATCGGTTCTCCTACACAACAAGAAAACATATCAATCATATTTAGCTTGATCCACAACTAGTACATTATTTTAAAAAACAGTGAGTTTAACCCGTATAACAAGAATTCCTAAATCTAGAACTTCTATTGTGTAATAAAAATCTGTGTGAAATACACCCTTTCTACAATTGAATACTCGTAAACATACGTGACTAGTTTGTTGTCTAAGAAATACTGATCTTTCTTGGCACCAATGATCCTTCGTAAAACCACCTCTTCTTTCTCAATCTGCAATAAAGATACACAGAAATCAAGTATTTCACAGAATTAAATATCAGAGAGCACACAACTCCAATTTCTCAGAATCGCATTATTTACCGCCTCTCTGTTTAACAATATCATTTCTTGAATCAAGACTTGGACGGGCTTACTTGCACAACATTACTGGTCTAATATATATTCATAATTTTTCTAGTTATTCTAATTTGGTACGGTGATGGCAAGTGCCTAAAATGCTATTTGGTACACAATTTATGATACAATTCTCCAGATTTACAAAACCTCTAACTTACTGGTAACCTGTTGTCAGAATTATCAAAGATAATATCCACATAAGCTGATATTATCCTGGCTCCCGTTCCCTCATGAAGCAGGGCTTGTCGCTCTTCGGCTCGTAGATGGCTAAACTCATCAGATAACACAAACTGTATAGCGTAGAAGAAGTTACTTTTGCCAGACCCATTCCTTCCAACTACAATACAACATGGAATTGATCATCTGGCTAGGCCACAGAATGCTGACTGACTTTGTGCAAATCCAAAGTCATCTGACGCGTGAATAAATAGATCAAGTTTGTAGCTACATACATGTGGCTCAATCAAAAGAGCAAATTGCCTCTTACAAGTAGGCTGATTGATAACTCATGAAAATTTAACTCACCAACTACATTATGTCTCGGACTAAATGGTTCTACCACTGTCTGATCTCTATAGCTCCGAAACCCCTGAATGATCACCTGAAAAAAGCAAGTATGGTATACACTATCTTATAGACTGTGACTTGGCATCCATGTCACAAGATGCTGTGACAGCCTGTAAATATAGGCTATGTATACACTAGCGGTAGGCCTACCAAGTACTAACATAACAATGAGGATCCATCCGCATCTAGCAGACAAACGCCTGTAGGCCTACAGCAATGATTTCAAGAATGCTATGCTATGTGTATAATGATGCGCGGGTCTATAACTGCAACTATGTAGCGTAAAGTCTGGGTTATAAGCCGGGCTGCCACCTCTTACTTGATTTTTCAAACAGGCCTCTTATGATCATATTTTCATTTAGAACCTCTCTTGCAGTTTGGAGATGTGAGAGTTCAAAAGCCGTAACTAGGCCTATATTTTGATCGGGGATTAGCATACACCAAATTGTCTGATTAGGCCTACCAATTGCATCCAGCTTATAGTGCAGGATCCAATTTATTATAACCCAGACTCTACAACACACAAAGATAAAGGTAATACCCTACAAGATGAAAATATACACGGAATTTAATTTAGCGACCTAGCTCAGATGGGTCAAATTTTGATTTTTGAATTTATATTATATAACCTATCATTGAGAGATACCTAAAAATGCAGAAACAAGGGACAGATTTAGATTATAATTTTCAAAACATCCGCATGGAAAAATTTACGCTGCCAAGCTGCCGCAACAAAAAATTTAACTCTGATATGCGTTGTGTCGTTATGGTACATGTGTGTGTGTGTCTCTTCGTGAGGGCTGGTGTGAACACACACAGGTCCTCTTTTCTTTAGCCCTTTTTCAACTCCAACCACCAGCATCTAGGGAGCATACCAGGTCTGTGGTTGTGAATGAGCATGAGCTACCCTGTCCGTCACACCACTACAGCACACTTCCACTTGTCAATGGGTAGGAGCACTGCAGGTACTACCCAAAAATACTAAATTAAATAGATGACCATTGCGCAGATTTGCAAGCTGCAATGCGCAGATTCGCAGGACTGTCGCAGTTTTCCTGCGTGTCAATGCCAAGCAGGGAGTTTTATGTCACAGTGACCAGAAGTTGGGACACTCAGACCAAGATTAGAAGTAATAGAAGAATTACTCCTTGCTCAGACAGACGATCATCAATCATAGTCAACTCAGTCACCACACCTATCACAAGATGATCATGGGACTACTGCACAACACCATCCCTGGTTATAGTTTGTGCAGTAGCCTAGTCCTACTAGCTCTTATGCACAACAAGACCATCATCATCTTATCATCATTTATTGATTTGATATTCAACTCATTACTCAGTTTTCTTTAAGTGGTCATAGATAGATAGATAGATAGTGGTAAAGCAGTTCTTTTAAAGCACATGCTAGCACACTAAGTGTGCAGTGAACAAATCCATTCACATCAAGCCAAGTTGATCCCCTTCTAAAATAACATCAATCAAATGTTTATTCTTTTGGAGCTGATCTTAAAAATAAAATAGAAAGAAGAAGAAGAGAGCTCAGAAAAGAAGATGGATAGCCAATAACATGTATCAGATAAGATTTACACCAACCTGTTTGATATACATCTTTGTCTCTCTGGTTGCTTGGATGGAAGTTAATCATCTGACAACCCGTAAATTGTTTGAAGCATGAGCAAAGGTGTACCAGCGAATGTGAGAAACAGCTACAACAGAAAGTTGTCTTCCACTCCACTTGGATTCAAGGATAAAATGGCGGTAAAACGATCGCGCCCTCTGTGATAAGTTGGAGTTGTCTATTCTCTGTAAACCAAATTGAATTATTGTACGTTACCTGATCCAATTACTATGGTTGACTTGATCTGGACATGCAATAAGATAAATCAACTCACTAATAAGGTAAAAATTTATCTTGCTTGCAAAGATAGATTGGTAAAGCTCTTTGAAAGGGGTTTTTGGTAAAATTCTTTTAGAGGGAGTGAACATTCAGAACACAACAGCTGTCAAAAAAACCACCGTGTGCTACTGTTTATAATGTTGGTAGCCACTTCCTGTAGTTGATTTGATTGGTTAGCAGGATACAACCTTCATGTGTCCTTGACCACCTCTTGCATACATAAGTGCAATTCAACCCAAAAAATCTGTGCTAAAATCTCTGATAGACTGCCTTCATCTTCTTTATTTCATCACCAGGCATCCATAAGATGGCCAGAGTCCTAGTGGGATGCAAGAGAGTCATAGACTATGCTGTAAAGGTTAGAGTAAAGCCTGATAAAACAGGAGTGGTAAAGCAAAATGTGAAGCACAGTCTGAATCCATTTGATGAAATAGCAGTTGAAGAAGCAGTGAGGATGAAAGAAAAGAAGTTAGCCTCTGAAATCATAGCTCTATCATGTGGACCTAGCCAATGCCAAGAAACTCTGAGAACAGCATTAGCGATGGGTGCAGACAAAGCTATTCATGTGGAAATTCCAGAGAAGGAATATGAAGGTATGACATCACTCCATGTATCCAAAGTTCTAGCCAAAGCTGCACAAGAAGAGGGTGCTGATCTTGTTATTGTTGGTAAGCAATCAATTGATGATGATAGTGCTCAGACAGCTCAAATGACAGCTGCATTATTGGACTGGCCGCAAGCAACATTCATTTCAAAACTTGAGAAGGCGGAGGGTAAGTTGAAAATAACTAGGGAGATAGATGGCGGCCTGGAAAACATTACTGCTAACATTCCTGCTGTGCTGTCAGCTGATCTCCGCCTTAATGAACCACGGTATGCTACTTTACCAAACATCATGAAAGCCAAGAAGAAACCAATGACAAAGAAGAAGGCATCAGACTACGGTGTTGATCTCTCTCCTAGATTCGATGTAGTGAACGTTGTTGATCCCCCAGTCAGAGAAGCAGGTGTGAAGGTGGAGTCTGTTGATGACCTTATCGATAAACTAAAAGGCGCTGGTGTAGTTTAACTAGAACAGAACGGTTTGCTTATGTTTTTGCCCAATCAAAATCGGAACAGTAGTCTTATCTAGAGTTCACTCATAATGTATCTGTGTCTTAGATTGGTACTTTTCTAATGGTAAATTAATGTTGGTAACAGTTGATCAATGAAAAATATACAAGTTCGTTTCAAAATCCTTCGTGAGTTGCTAACTGTTCAATTGGTGAGAGCCTTGGTTGATCTCATTCTCGAAATAGGAGAAGTCCATCATAGGATAGTTCAATATTGTCACTTTTAAGGAACAGGTACGGTCAGGCATTGCAACCTGTTCATCATAACTTGAGACTAACTAAAAAACGACAAAACTGGATTCAAATACAGCAAATTCAGATATGTTTTACCTTACCTCTCTCCCTCTTTTTCTCGTGTTGAACCAAATGAGGCAATAATCAGAGATGTCAATATTCCAATGGTGATATAGCCCCTGTGCGACTGCTTCAATTGACCAAATTCTGAATTTGAATGAACAAAAAAACTAACTTTTAGTTAATTTCACGTATTTCTGCAGCTCATTTCAAACAGATCTGATGTTTTGATTTGCATGTCTTACACCATACAAGCCACTGAGGATTTTAAAAGCAAAAGGTTTACAGGAATATTCAAATTTTGCTCAAATTACAATCCCATAAATAATTCTCACTCCAACTCAAAATTTGTTCTCTCAGATCATGTTTGACGCGTCAATAGTTTCAAGTAGAGGAGCAAGATCAATATGGATTGTGCCGATTAGGAAACAGCTGTCAGAGAGAAGTTCTGGCCGTGATGGATTTGAAACACCCCCTGCTTACTACAGCTTTTGTCGCCAGTCTTGTAGCTTATAAGACCTTTAAGGTGCGCTCATCTAGCAAATTTGCGATTGGGGGAGACATGTGGCTGTGGCTCAATTGCAGCAAATACACCGAAAAATCAAATGTAAGTGGCATGCCTTAAACCAAGGAGTTGCTCAAACAGATATAACTTTGCTGAGTCCTATAAGCAAGAGTCATTATCGGTCCTTTTTGAGCTGACCTATCCAAAAACTATGATTTTTTTCTGTATTGAGTTGAGCAATGAATTTATTCGATTTGCGGTCTAACTCAAGTGGGCTGCATGCCCATTTTTGTCCTGAAAATATAATTAGATGTCATGCAATCACAGTAAGGCCAATGGAGGTATACTTAGGTGGCTTCATTTATAGTAACATCCCAGAGTATAACATAGCATCAGGAAAGCGTGGCGTGTTAGATGTCAGTGACCTCATGACGCCCTAAAGCAAAACAACTGGGGACAGGTGTAAAAATGCCATTAATAAGAACCATCTTGAAAAAAATATCTCATTCATTCATCTTGCGGATATGATAAGCGTAAGCGTATTTCATCTAGCCTACCAACTCTCTTATTTTTTCTGAAAAACTGATGAATGCAGGCCGGTAAAAAAAATGCCCCTGTCTAGCAAGATAATTGTACCACACTTTTGAAATTCAAGTCCACAAATTGCAAAAGCTCCTGGCATTTTCACTGGAACACAGGGCAAACATGTAATTGCCTGAAAATTAGGTTGAAAGAAATAATTTGACGGAATTAATGTAAAATAATAGTTTTTGAACATTTCTGTCATTGAAAAGTGAACAATCACTCAAAATTTTGATAAGACACCCAACCTGGTCTCAAGTGTTAACTTTTCAACTCTTATGTGAGTTTGACAATACCACTATGATGATAGGGGCATATTTGGTAATGAAATCTAAGTCTCGTGCCTGCAACATTCGGTAGGCCACAACCCTAGTTTGACATTATCATGGAGTGTTTTTTAATCCACTGGTGTATTGTTGAAAAATGCGAAAAATAACCTTGCCCCCTTTCCTACTCTGGCGATATAATACAACAATGATCTTTCATCTTGGTCAATAGTCATGACTCGTGTTTTGGTGTAGCTTATCATAATTATGATATTTATACCATCGGCACATACATGTAATTAAATAAAATTATGCTTATTATATAATAATGATACCAAAGTTGGTTTCTGCAAATTAAATGTCACTATTTGCCATGGTACCAAGTTGCAATATGATATTTATTCTTTTCCTGTTATGATCAGTCCAAGACTTGCCATTTCTGCATACTTCTATCATGACAATAGCAAACAGAGACTTTGTGAACGCATAGCATTTTTTTGCGGGTCAACTATCTTTATGAAGCTATTCTAAATCTACAACCTTGACCAAAGGAGAGCTGACCACTGCTGGGTTTGCCACTCGCTTCCATCAATATACTGTCAAACTGCACCGTGCTCACAGGGGCGTGTCAGAGTCTGAGGGCTCAGACTACCGTGCTCCATGCCATGGCGGCCAATGAGAATCGACTGGCCAGAGTTATATTTGTTACACATACTCCTGATACCTGTTCATTTGGGGCCATTGGAATAAAAATCACACTGGTAATGACAAAGTCACTAACTCTAAGCTCCGCTTATATAGTATTTGATTTTCAACAACCATTCAACAATAACTTGAAACTTGTAAATCATATTCATCAATAAAAATAGCTTACACTATTTATATCAGAGAATTATGACCATTCTGGGGGAAGTTGCTAAATAGAATTCCATGTTCACTATCAGAGTAATTGAGTTGAGGGATGATGGCATTAGTTTGTCTATTCTAATGCTGATGGTTGATCAAGTTACAGCTAGTTTGGGTCCAACGGCGGAGGGATGTGAGAGCATCAATTTATAATCTGGGCTTGGCAAAAGACTAACTTCACTTGCAACTTATTACCAGTACCTGGATGTCATGACCTGGATTGCATCCCAGTCTTATGTAATATATTGGTCTTGTCATCTCAAGTCCTGTGGTGCAACTGCACATTTTCATACAACGTGACAAATAGCATCGCTACATCACAGAATTGTGAGCGAAAGGCTGGCTCACAAAATTTGAATATTGGTTTTGTTCTGATTGGCTAGAGATAAATGATTGGCAGTGACTGTCCACAAAATGCTATTGCATGCAGATTGACTTTGGTGTCATGCATTTGTTCATTAGGTCCGCCCAGAAACTTATCACATTGGCTAAATACTGAACTGCATAACGCCTATGCACAGTTTCTATTACTAGAAATAACTGGAATGAATACCACACACGAGCAATTTGCATGTATGAAAATGTGTGTATGCTCACATACAAAAATTGCGCAGTAGGTGTGCCAAAAACATTATGGTATGTTCATCCAAAAATAAGAAATCACAGTCAAATTAATCTGAACCCTGTACAATTATTATAGAGAGAGAGAGAAAATGACATATATTGGTCTGGTACCAGCAGGTTCCACAATTTAAAATAAACAGTTTGTTAGAAGATGTTATATACCAAGGAGTTACTTCATTGTACATCGTTTTACTGATGATAACACCACTTCCACATGACACAAGTGACAAATCCCACATAACAACACCACCCGTGTCATGTTCACAGATTAGATTTATATACCATGCCAACAGAAGTATTTATGATTTATTGCATTTTTTTATTTTTTGTAATAAATAGCGACAAAAAGTTGAAAATATGATTTGCATTATGAGTTTTTTGAGAGAGTGATAAATACCATAGAGTGATGGGACTGCACTATAACCAGATAGTCAGTGTTCTAAGGGCAATTTGGAATGGGCCAAAACAGGCCGCTGGACTTCTAAGCAAAAAACGATAGTCACTAACAAAAGAAAACATACTTAACAAAAATATCTTCATTACAACATCAATAATAAGTAAATGACACACATAATTCATCTCATTTGGCCGGAGAGAAAACATGGGACAAGTGCCTCTGCCAAGCCGCCAGAATTCATAATTTAGGTCAACAAAATAGACTTCAACACATAAGCTCAATATCTAAAATACTAGCATTTTTAAATAAATTATTAAATTAAAGAATTAAAATCATACTATCACTTGAGAAATCCCAGGTTTGCACAAGAGGGACATAAAAGCTTTTTAAAACAATAAGCTGCGGAACTTTATAAAATACATTCCTTTATTGCCCTGACAGGTTTTACCACACATGCTCAAATAATGCAATAATTCGGCTGCTAGGGTTACGTGAATATGGGATCACTGGTGCAGCACTTGGCCTTTGAAAATGATAGACATAATAACATAGGGTATCTTTATAGAAATCTTTCTTGTCGAGCTGTTTTTTTTTCAGCTTGGATATATAGTTTTGAACACTGTTGGGACTTGTGGGACTATATTACAGCGGACATCCCGAGTGAGTAATTTAGTGATATTACTATACACATACTGCTGAGTGAGATCAGATATAGTAGGTACTATAGGGAGTCGATTAGTGAGAGTTTCTTTGTCGTGACGACCATCCCGCCGTCACTTCCAGAGGTAGACTGGTCATCACTGTCTGAGTTTATAATATCAACATCATCTATAACATGATAATACCACCATTAACAATGGTTAATTTATTTATTTATCACCATATTGAGAAGTAATATTCCACCATGGTTGTATCAATATATTGACTGGAAAGGCTGACTGAACCCCTTATTTGCACATATATTCCTAGATTAACCTTTGCTGTTTCCATGGTTTTTAAAGCTCATTAGGCAGGCATATCTAATGAGTGAAATTTTCAGTTGAGTGACTTATCAAGTGCAATTTACCAGTTTGGCTGGACGTTTGGATAATGAACCATATTGTGATGATTTGCCATGAGTATCTTTTATATTTCGCCAATGAATGAACATATCATATAATACCAAACACGTTCACCTCCTTCAAATTGTGGGCTTCCATAAAATCAGATCATCGCTGCTTGGAATATGAAAAGTACTTTCAACCAATCTGCAACAGTGGTCATTAGTCATTATCATCTACTTATTGATTGGCCTGGAGAATGCTTGCGAGTCTGCATCTCTTTCAATGATTACTATGCCAGGTATTCAAGTATAATTTCTCTACACTATACTTGGCATAATATCGTTTGTAAGCGTACTGCTAATATTGATTTAGTCAGCCATGTTTGTTGGGACGCTAAGGCATGACAAGCACATGTGTTTCTTTGTCACCGGCAGAGCTCATTCAAGGATAGCCATCTCTTGCCCATTGTAATGATATCATCCAAAGCTTGAGATTTGTGGCCCATAGCAATATAACTTGAGATAAGGGGGTGACTGATAATAATTATGGCTCCACAGATTTCTAATCCTAGTCATACCCGGTCTTGGCTTGTGGTCACTCAACCCATGCATTGGTTTGTTCCATGACACTGAACTCATTCAATATAAACCAACGACCTAATTATCCTCAAAACAAAACTGGTCATTTCAGCTTTATAGCTCAGCATGTAAAGCGCAAAACAATAATTAGGCCTACTTGTACCAGTTACATTGTACAAGTGACCAGGGAGAAGCATCCTCAAATAACAACTTCCACTTGGGTACACCGAGGAATTATCATCCAACTCCTAGGTAAATGCGGAGTTCATCTCAATGCAGTCCACGAACCAATTCCAGTTTCATTTTGAAGAGTTCGCATGGTTTTGCCAAATTGATATGGTTCATCAAATCTAAACTGATCAGTCACGAGACCACAAAGAATGTCAAAGTACACGCTCTGTTCCCCTGACAGAATAAGGTAACAATGATTCAGCCCTCTTAACCACAAAGTTAAAATGCTGTTATCAATTTTCAATGTCAATTACTATAAACAGAAGCTGGTACTGTCATGTTTTAGAAACTGTATACCAATTTATGACTACCCTGGATCTAGTCAATCATGTTTTGTTCTGTTGGCAAGGAAACAAGTTTTGATGCCAAACAAGTGAAATCATGCACAGCTTGCTGATACTTAAAAGCCAACTAGGAGTCCTGATTCTCAGGTCATTGATTGACTGAATTTTCGTATTTACTACCCATGTTAAGTAAGTCCTTACTCCACGTGGTTATCCCAGAGTATTGACTATAGCCCAGCATGTTTCTTATATGTATGTAGTCACAACACAAAACAGCTGCATTTCACTGTAGGACCAACTGACCTTTGCTATTGCCTGTGTGCGAAATTCAATCAGGATTCATGCTTCTACGGTCACATTGTTCTAAATGGGCAATATGCTTTATTCCGTAGGCCTACATAATTAAGTTTCACCTAATTAAAATACACACCCTAAGTGGCATCTAAATAGATAAGCCCTGGTTTTATTAGCCCGGATCTTATTGTTTGGCATTTACGGATTTGCATACCACTGATTACAGCAACATGCAAGTGCAGCTGGTTTTGTGCAAACATGCACCCACATGGTAACATCACATGAGTATCACCGATCACACAGCTAGTTCACAAAATCATACTAACTGAGAAGACAAGGTTATAATCTCCTTACCATCATTAGATGTGGATGTAGTAGAGGCTGTAGATATAGTAGAACTGCTACACTCGCTAATAGTTCTCTCATTTCTAGAGTTCCTGTAGCTCATAGACTTCAGCATCTCATAGCGATGCTTCAACCTCAACTTGTCCTGAACAAGCTGATCCCTAATTGTCTTCTGCTTTCGTTCCTTTTCTTCCAAGGCCTGCACATTAAAACCAGAAAATTAACGATTAATATTCTGATTTATAAAGTAGTTTGGCTGTGTAGTACATCAATGTTGTGGAAAAGTTGTTACACACCACAATCTACTTTAATTTGACGCAATGAGGTTAGCAGTGATTGATGGATGTCACCAGGTTACCTTCTGGCCCAGCGACCTGACATGTTTTCTTACCACTAATCAACACTTTGTTGTCCAAACATTGGAGGAAATTCTTTGTCAATAGCATGTCTCATGTGAACCCCGCAGAGTCTGACCCCAAACAATGACGTGGGTGTGATAACTAGCAGCGGAGTACATACAGAGGAAGTGATAATTACTTCCAGACTCGTACACAGGAATAATACAACTACCACTGCAAGGAAGACCATGAGGGAATATGTGCGCGCTATGGAACATGCAAGTAATGAGTCTGGTAAAGTGTCATTAGTTCATCGAAACATCACCTGAGAAGACATAGTATTGAACAACAAATAAATGGCCATTTCCCTATACAATGTAGAGTATCAGATAGGGTAATGACCATGTGTTCAAAGCTGCGTTACAAAGACCATTGATCTAGTATTACCGAGATCATTGAACTGATTTTTTGACCTATGAATCAACTTCCAATCTTTGAGCATAAGCTAGTATAGTCAACCAAGGAGTTTGAGAAACTCCTCGAGTCAACCTTCTATTGCAGAGTTTTAAGTTAGCATCTTTGCAATGACATGGCTATCTCTGTTTAGAAATGAATAGTAAGTTCAACACAATACCAGTTTTAGATACACTACAAAGGAGAAGTTTAAAACCTACTAGAGATAAGTCTAGTATAACATGTACTACTTTGGAGCGCTAATGAATAATCACATTTTCAATGATATGCTAATAGCTAGTCATAATGCTTAAACTTTGAATAAAGGGAAATAGTGTGTTGGCAATCTTTACCCTAATGAATGCTTTAGCTTTTGTGAGCAATCCTAGAGTAGTGTGCCTTGAAGACTCGGAGCCGACAGGGACAATATCTTTTAATCTCTCCAAGCAGTGTCTTAGGTGAGCTCTCCTGTAAATGAAAAGTAAAATACATGGTAATAATTCATACGATTATGTTCAGACAGGGAGCCACATCATAATCATTATTTTCCCATTGTATGTGGTGTTTGAAACACCCTGGTAAAGCGAAAGTGAAAATCTTATCAAACAAAGCACAGCCAATCAATCAGCAGAGCCACAACTATTCGCACCAACCAGGTGCCCCTAAAATGGAGGGAAAACTTCCATTAACTACCTTTGTTCAGCATAATGCATTTTGTTGTAATATAAATATGTAAACAAGGTTCTATTGACTTGGTAATCCTCTTGAAAGCTGAAACAATAGAGCAAGTATGAGGACTTTTCGGCCCATCTGCTCTTTGTGACAAGGCAACAATGGGGAGCAGCCTCAGAAAAGCTGATCAGCTGGTAAAACTGAATTATAGATATTCTTATACACTAACCTGTTTTTTTCCAGCTCATTGTGAGTTGATCTACAACAAAGAAGTGAAACTGATGAATTATTCGTAATAGTGGAATGTGCAGCTCACACAGATTATAATCACGCCATCATGTCTTGAACTTAACTACAGCTCATATGACTCAATTGCTAAAGGGAAATTCCATGTGATGGGAATTAGCTGGAACGACATACCCACCCACAAGCTACTGAGCAACCTGTAACCCACTGAAAAACAGGGCATGAGTCGTTGAGCGTGTATGAAATGACACAAAATCAATTAGGGCTTGACCAGGTCTAGATAGATAAAAAACAGGTAATATTCTGAGACTATGTCTGAAGACAGCATAGGTTAACCTCTTGAAAAATCACAACTGCAAAACATGAGCCATTGTTGGGTACCCGGCTGCTCAAGTTAACTCACCTGGTTCCCTGAGATTTCTTGGTAATGTTTGATGACGACTTGGACTGAGTTGATTCATAATCTTCTGGCATAGGAAGAGAAGAAGCATAACCATGCTCCATTTCTAAAACCATACAAACAGTTTATGACAGTATATTCATTGCCTAAAGCTGCACACGATTTAAAGACTATCAGACTACTGGCATTGACCGAACAATTCTGTACTCGATCCTGACTTAATTCATCTTGACCCTACATAATGAAATTCAGTGAGCTGTGTGTTCAAATAAACAAGCGTGTACTACCACACCATCCCCACATACTTTATCGTTCATTTAGTTCATCAACTGTCTCACTGGCTGCGACTAAACTAACCTAAACTAAAGACTTGAGCCTAGTGGCCAGCCTAGATGCCCAACAACTAGTCTATACTAGCTTAAATGTACAATCATTTGCTAGTGATGTTCAAAGACGATACAAACTACATTTTGCTGCCTTATTTGATTGATGGTGTTTTCAACTTTCAACCGGCACCGTTGGCCGTGTGTAATTGAATGAATTATAACTGCTGGGTCTTCCAAACTCATGATAACTTTCACTACTACTCACATACAGTATGATATGTGTCAACGACAACTATAGACAAACTCAGAAGTAAATTTGTCAAACAATAAACGTGATTGACTGCATCATAACCTGAATCATCAGGTCCACTGCATTGACAGCCAAGCACACAGTATCTCTCTTGATATTGGGCTGCTCACCATCTAAGGAGCTTGGCAAGTCGCTGAGGTGGACCTATGCAACTGGCTTTCTACTCAACAGATGGGATACCA
>ERZ1740072.674-NODE-674-length-13621-cov-6.681999_pt1 | contig 13621 bp, 12 predicted proteins | sample MGYA00581733_ERZ1740072 | MGnify/ENA primary metagenome ERZ1740072 (study PRJEB43018, sample SAMN04849741) | marine metagenome | isolation source: floating plastic debris | place: Pacific Ocean | collected 2008-08-30 | study: EMG produced TPA metagenomics assembly...
ACGCCTTTCGCGCGCTGGCCGACCCCACCCGGCGGGACATCCTGCGCATGCTCAGCCGCGAAGAGATGACCATCGCCCAGGTGGCCGATCACTTCGAGATCACGCGGGCTGCGGTGAAAAAGCACCTCACCGTGCTCAGCGATGGCGGCCTCATCACAGTCGAACCGCGGGGCCGCGAACGGGTCAACCAGATCAACCCCGCCGGCCTCGCCCCCGTGCTCTCCTGGTTCGAAGTCTTCGACCACTTCTGGGATGACCGCCTCGCCGCACTCAAGACTGCCATCGAAAAGGACATGCAATGACCGACACGACACTCCGCAAAACCATCTACCTCAAAGCGCCCCGCCAGATGGTCTGGGACTACCTCACCCAGCCCGAACACCTCGCCAAGTGGTTCCACGCCCCCAAACAGCCGATGCGCGAAGGCGAAAGGCTGGAGATGTTCGGCACAACCAGCGGCGATCTGTTGATCTGGGGCGAGGTGACGGTGGCACGCGCGCCGGACTACCTCGAATACACCTTTACGGTCGCTCCGATGGGCGATGCCGTCAGCACGGTCAAATGGACATTGCGGGATGTGCCCGGCGGCACAGAACTGTCGCTGCACCACGAAGGCCTGCCTCAGGGTGCAGAAGCGTTCGGCCTGACGCTTGCGCTCGACAAAGGGTGGGACGATCACCTCATGCAGATGCGCAGCCATATCCATGGCGATGACGGGTAGGCGCACAGCGACGCCCCGTCTTTGACGGCGCGCACCGCCAGAGGGCCCCTTTCTCTGTTCCAAAAAATCCTCCCCGAAGGGTCGATCCGCCCCACCATGGAACAGATGATCGGCGCACAGCCCCTTGCCCACCCACCCCGCCACCCCTATGTCAGGGCGTGGCGGGTTCTGCCCTTCTCGTGAACGGTTGCATTCCGGTGGCCTTAAGCAATTCCGAGGGCGCTGGCTCTGTCCGGATCCTGGTCCGGTTACCTGGCACCCACCTGTACATACAGGTCCTCGGGAATGAGAGAACCAAACGGTTGTGGTGGTTCCCGTCGCTCTTAACTTGCGCTTGCGGGTCGGCGGGCGGGCGCCTTTAGACCCGCAGGGGCTAAACAGTCCGCTCCGGCGGTACCGTCACCATTCGGCGCACCATGTCCCAGTACTGATCCTGAACAGCGCGCAAACTCAAACGTCCTTCGGGCCGGAACCACGTGGTCACACCGGTGAGCATGGCAATAATGGCCAATGTGGTGACTTTGGTGTCGCCGACAGAAAACGCACCCTCCCCGACACCGATCTGCAAAATCGATTCCAGCACCGTTTCATAACGACGACGCAACTGCTCGATCACAGCAAAATTTTCAGGCTCAAGGTTACGTAGTTCCATATAGGCAATAAAGACGAGGTCAGGGCGTTCATCGTGAAACGCGATGTGGAACCGTACAAACTCTTCCAGCTGCTCTGTCACAGGAGCCGCGGAGTTGGATGGCAACGCCTCCAGCAACTCCTCCATATGGCTGCGCATCAAATCAAACAGAAGGCTTTGTTTGTCTGGCGTGTAGTTGTACAGCGCCCCGGCCTGCACCCCGACTTCAGCCGCAATCTGACGCATAGAGACTGCCGCAAACCCGTGGCGCGCAAACAAGGCAAGGGCCGCTGCGCGCACACGCGGTCCTGTAATGCCAGAATGTGATCCAATGGTCCGGGGCATGGTGTCGCGTTTAACTGAACAAGCGTTCAAAACCAAGCGGCGCTTGCGCCAAACGCGTCCATCGTGCATCCTTTTACGCATGAACCGCCCATCTGCGGATACCCGTCACGTGATACGCGCCACATCCATTTTGCTGTGCCTGACGCTTGGCGCCTGCACGCAGTTCCCCGAACTCGACGGCACAATTGCGCCGGACGTCGAAGGCACAGATTTCCCAAAACTCGTCCCGATCGGTCCGCTCTTGGTGAGCAGCGCGCCTGTTGTTGATGACCCAGCAGAGACCACGCAGTCGCTGGATGCGCGCATTGCCTCACTGCGCGCCCGTGCAGACGCCTTGCAAAAGCGCGACGTCATTGACTCAGAAACAGAACAGCAGCTTGAGGCGGCACGCAACTGAAGCGGCACGCGCAGGGCAATTGCACCCCATCACGGAACCCGTTACATCGCGATCAATCGCCCGAAGATCGGTGCGCATGACGAAAAGGACACCCACATGAACGCTCCCTTGCGCCTAGGTATTGCCGGATTGGGAACGGTTGGTATCGGTGTGGTCAAGATCGTACGCCAGCACGCTGCCAAGCTGGCGGCGCGTACGGGCCGCGATATCACAATCAGCGCCGTCAGCGCGCGAAGCCGCGACAAGGACCGCGGCGTGTCACTGTCGTCCTATGCATGGGAAGACGACCCCGTTGCACTGGCCAGGCGGGATGATGTGGACGTCTATGTCGAGTTGATGGGCGGCTCAGATGGCCCTGCCAAAGCGTCTGTCGAAGCCGCGATCTCCGCTGGAAAGGACGTTGTCACCGCCAACAAGGCCATGCTCGCCGTGCATGGCCAATCGCTGGCCGAAGCAGCAGAAGCGGCTGGGGTCTCGCTGCGCTATGAGGCTGCGGTCGCTGGGGGTATACCGGTGATCAAGGCTCTGAGCGAAGGGCTTGCAGGCAATGACATCACACGGATCGTCGGCGTAATGAACGGGTCGTGCAACTACATCCTGACGCGCATGGAAAACGCTGGCCTCAGCTATGACGAGGTTTTTGCCGAAGCCGACGCCCTTGGGTATCTGGAAGCCGATCCGCAACTCGACGTGGGCGGCATCGATGCCGCACACAAACTCGCCATTCTGTCTTCCATCGCCTTCGGCACGCAGGTCGACTTTGACGGGATCGAGCTGGAAGGGATCGAGCGGGTCAGCATCGATGACATCCGGCACGCCAATGACATGGGGTTCAAGATCAAGCTGCTCGGTGTGGCGCAACGGACCGGTCGCGGACTGGAACAGCGGATGATGCCCTGCCTTGTGCCTGCGACCTCACCCATGGGCCAGTTACAGGGTGGCACCAACATGGTCGCCATCGAAGGGGACGCTGTCGAACAGATCGTATTGCGCGGACCCGGCGCTGGCGAAGGGCCAACAGCCTCAGCCGTGATGGGTGATGTGTGCGACATCGCACGCAGCACGCGCTTGCCCGTCTTTGGGCAACCTGCGACCACGCTCACAAAGGCAGATCGCGCAAGTTCGGTTCTGCCTGCCCCCTACTATCTGCGCATGGCGCTGGTGGACAAACCCGGAGCCCTTGCCAAAATCGCAACCGTACTGGGCGATGCGGGCGTCAGCATTGCCCGCATGCGCCAGTACGAACACGACGATGCCTCCGCGCCTGTGTTGATCGTCACGCACAAGACCACACGCGCCGATCTCAACAGTGCAATCGGAGCGATGAAATCCACAGACGTTTTACTCTCTGACCCCGTGGTGCTGCGCATCGAATCCGTCTGAGCCACTCGCATTGACCAAAAAGGACTTTTGCCATGACCACCCCTTCGATCTTTCAGGACCGCATGCTCTCGCTCGGACTCGCCCGTGTCTCAGAGGCCGCCGCGTTGGCCTCGGCACGGCTGGTTGGGCACGGTGATGAAAAGGCCGCCGATCAGGCCGCTGTGAATGCCATGCGCGAGCAGTTGAACATGCTCGACATTGCCGGCGTCGTGGTGATCGGCGAAGGCGAGCGGGACGAAGCTCCGATGTTGTTCATCGGCGAAGAGGTTGGCACAGGCAACGGCCCGGGCGTGGACATCGCGTTGGACCCGCTGGAAGGGACCACACTCACAGCCAAAGACATGCCCAACGCGCTGACGGTCATCGCAATGGGCCCCCGCGGATCGATGTTGCACGCACCAGACGTCTATATGGACAAGTTGGCGATTGGGCCGGGCTTTGACACAGATACAGTGACCTTAGAGATGACACCGGCAGAGCGCGTGGCAGCCCTCGCCAGCGCCAAAGGGTGCGAAACATCCGATATTACGGTCTGCATTCTTGAGCGCCCCCGGCATGAGAACATGATCAATGCCGTACGCGCCACAGGTGCTTCGATCCGCCTGATCACTGATGGCGACGTGGCCGGGGTCATGCATTGCGCGGACCCGTCCACAGGCATCGATATGTATATGGGCGAAGGCGGCGCGCCCGAAGGTGTTTTGGCCGCGGCTGCTCTGAAGTGCATGGGCGGCCAGATCTACGGCCAATTGCTGTTCCGCAATGACGACGAAAAAGGGCGTGCGGCGAAGGCCGGGATCACAGACCTGAACCGCATCTACAGTCGCGACGAGATGGTCACGCAAGACGTGATCTTTGCCGCCACGGGCGTCACGTCTGGCTCGCTGCTGGCGGCTGTGCACCGTGAACCAGGATGGCTGGAATGCGAAACCTTGCTCATGCGCTCCAAAACAGGGTCTGTGCGGCGCATCAACTACCGCACGCCGGTTCATACGGTCTGAGGCATGCGCATGGCCACGTGCGCCTTTGATGCAGCGTCTGGCAATTGGGGAACCTTGCGCATTTGATTTCATGCCTCCGGCAGAAGTCTACTTGGCAAGATGAAGGGGGATGGCGTGGCGTTTCTGGATGTGGAGCAATCGCTGAGCGGGCGCACATGGGTGGGCCCTCCGGCTGATCTTTCGCGCGCAGCAGAGGCGATGGCACAACAAACCGCCCTGCCCCCTCCGGTGTGCCAGATCCTTGCTCGTGCAGGCGTCGACAGTGACGGCGCGCAGGCCTACCTGTCCCCCACTCTGCGCGATCTGATGCCCGACCCACGGTCCTTGCGCGATATGGAGCAGGCGGCCACGCGGGTTTTGCAGGCTTTGAGCAAGCGAGAGCGCATTGCGATCTTTGCCGATTACGACGTTGACGGTGGCAGCTCTGCCGCCCTGCTTCTGACATGGCTGCGTGCGCTGGGTCACGCCGCAACGCTCTATGTCCCGGACCGGATCGACGAAGGGTACGGACCGAATGATGCGGCGATGGCAGCCCTCGCAAGGGATCACGACCTGATCATTTGCGTGGACTGCGGCACCCTGTCTCATGAACCGATTGCGGCGGCCAAGGGGGCTGATGTGGTCGTGCTGGACCATCACCTCGGCCTTGAAACCTTGCCTCCCGCGCACAGCGTGGTGAATCCCAACCGGCAGGACGAAGACAGTACTCTGGCACATCTGTGCGCTGCCGCCGTCGTGTTTCTGATGCTGGTCGAAGCGGGCCGCCAGATACGGGAGGCGGGCAACACAGGCCCGGACCTGATGGCCCTGCTTGACCTCGTGGCCCTGGCCACAGTGGCAGACGTTGCACCGCTCGTGGGCGTGAACCGCGCCTTTGTGCGCCAAGGGCTGACAGTGATGGCACGGCGCAACCGCCCCGGCCTTGTCGCCTTGGCGGATGTGGCAGGCATGGACACAGCGCCCACGCCCTACCATCTCGGCTACCTCTTGGGCCCGCGCATCAATGCGGGCGGGCGGATCGGGCAAGCTGATCTGGGTGCACGCTTGCTGTCCACAGACGACCCCCACGAAGCCGCAGCCCTTGCCGAGCGTCTGAACACCCTCAACACAGAACGCCGTGACATCGAAGCATCGGTTCGCGCCGCCGCGCTCAGCCAAAGCGAAGAACGCGGGCAAGACGGGGCACTGGCATGGGCTTCAGGCCCCGGCTGGCACCCCGGCGTGGTCGGCATTGTGGCGTCGCGGCTGAAAGAGGCCACCAACCGCCCCTCCATCGTGATTGGAATCGAAGACGGCATTGGCAAGGGATCGGGGCGCTCCGTCTCCGGCATCGACCTTGGGGCGCCGATCCAACGGCTGGCTGCCGAAGGGCTGCTGATCAAAGGCGGCGGGCACAAAATGGCCGCGGGTCTCACCGTCGAAGAAGGCAAGATCGAAGCGGCCATGGCGCGCCTGTCAGAGCTGCTGGCACGGCAAGGCGCGGACGCGCTGGGGCCTGCTGATCTGCGCCTGAGCGGCGCCTTGATGCCCGAAGCGGCGACAGTGCAATTGTTGGAACAGATCGATTCTGCAGGTCCGTTCGGGGCCGGAGCCCCAGCGCCGCGCTATGCTTTTGCCGGTATGCAAATTTCTTACGCCAAACGGGTCGGCGAGTCGCATCTGAAACTGTCTTTTGGGGCGCGCGGGGGTGCACGCCTTGACGCAATCGCCTTTGGCGCTTTTGACGGTCCTTTGGGGCCTGCCCTGATGGAACACGGCGGCGCATCCTTTCACCTCGCAGGGCGCCTTGAAATCAATACCTTTCGGGGCCGGGCCAATGTGCAATTGCGGCTTGAGGATGCGGCCACCGCCTAAGTCGGAAAGGCTCGACAATCTGGCTCAAATGCGATTTTTCCGCTTGCGCCCGATATCCCGATTGCCTAAAGACCCGAACACAGTTTGTGTCCCGTTCGTCTATCGGTTAGGACGCCAGGTTTTCAACCTGGAAAGAGGGGTTCGATTCCCCTACGGGATGCCACTTATTTTTTTTCGTTTGGCATCATATAGTTACGTTGCGATCAATCAACCTAAGGCTGAAAGGTTAGCCAAAGGTCGATTTTTTCTAGTGTTCTACTTTTGCGTGTTTCACCCATTTCGCTAGTATACCCCTGTTCTTAAATGCTTTTTTAGATCACACGCAGCGATGATAACACCATCGATAAAGTGGGTGGCAGTTCAAGATGAAATCCCACCTCCACGTTGCTATAAAATGACAACTGTCGTGCCGCTCGGTCAGCCGAGTAAGATGTTGCGCTTTGATACAAAACTCCGTAGGTCAATAGTGTCAGCCGGGCTAGGCATAGGTTAATTCTTGTACTCTATGCCCCTGATGGTGCCTTCGGTTATTGCTTTCAGGCTCCAACCGGAGGCACCAACTTCATCAGACAACTGTTATGTTCCTCAGTTATGGCATCGACTGTTGTGTGCTGTTGTGGTTAGCCGAAAGCCAAAAATATCTTGGTTAACCAAGGTGCAATCCAGTAAGGTTAGCCTAGATAAGCCACTGGTTTCACTAAAACACAGCCGTTCCCTACGGGATGCCATATGCATCTTTCCACAACTGCAAGAGACGACTTAATCGCCTGTATAGGCGTGTGTGCCAAGTGTTGGATCGGTGGCATCCGTGATCGCTGTAGGGGCAGTTTTTTAAATCGGTTCACGCTCAATTCGAGCGGGCGAGCCTCGTCCCTGCCTCGACCTTCTTCCGCGTCATTATCACAGGTAAGAGCAACGCAACGGCCGCCGCCAAAAAGACAACTTCGACCATGAAAACAACCGTGTAAGGGGTTTGTGCTGTTACGCCAGCGGCCCCGTTCCAGCCTACGATAATGTCCCGCACGATACCCGCACTTGCGACACCAATGCCAGCGGCCGTCGCCTGCACGGCGCCCCAAGCACCAAGCGCCAGACCAATCCTGTCGCGCGGCGCATGGCGGATCGCGCCGGTGAGTGTAGCGTGGCCAAACAGCCCGGCCCCAACACCAGTCGCAAGTGTGCCCAGTAAAAAGAGCGGGATGCCCGCCCCTTGGGACGACGCTATGATGGCCAGAAACCCCGGGATGCCCGTGGCCGCCCCGATCAAAGCGTAACGCTCAGGTGCTGCGCCCTGCCCCAAGGCACGCGCCGCCAGACCAAAGCCTACAAGAGTACCGGCAGCCAAAAGAGCCGTCAGCTTGGTCGTGCTGGCCACGGACAGGCCAAGCGCCTGACCGCCATAGGGTTCTAGCAAAACATCTGCCATTCCAAATCCAAACGTGCCAACCGCGATAACGACAAGCAAGCGCATCATACCGGGCGTGCGCATCATGGCGCCCAATGCGTCCTTGAACGCAACGGGCTGCGCCACTTTCATTGCCTGCGCACGGCTGCGGTCGCGAGGTTCTTGTTGCCACAGCGCGATCAAATTCAATGTGACGGTGACAACGGCAGCGCCCTGAATCACCTGGATCAGGCGACCGGGCGTATAGTTCTCAAGCAATGCGCCAAAGACCAACGCACTGATCACCATACCGACAAGCAGCATAACATACATCAGGCCAACGATTTTCGGCTGATCTTCGGTCGGTACCAGGTCGGTCGCCAGTGCAAGACCGACAGTCTGCACCATATGCACACCTGCACCTACAAGCAGAAATGACAGCGCAGCAGAGCCAAATCCGAGCCAGCGCGGGGCATCTACAGCCTCGCCATAACCCGACAGCACAAGCAGCGCGAAGGGCATGATCGCAAAGCCGCCAAACTGAAGCAGCGTGCCTTTCCAGATGTAGGGCAAACGGCGCATGCCGAGGGCCGAAACATGGGTGTCGGACTTGAACCCGATTAGGGTGCGCAAAGGCGCAAACAGCAACGGCAACGCCAGCATCCCCGCAACCAGGGTCGCTGGAACAGAAAGTTCAACGATCATGACCCGGTTGAGCGTGCCGACAAGCAGCACGAGCGCCATGCCAACTGTCACCTGAAACAGGGACAGACGCAGCAAGCGCGACAAGGGAAGGTCTTCGGTGGCGACATCGGCAAAAGGGAGATAGCGGGGGGCCAGTGCCACCAGCTTGCGGGTTGCGAATGTGCGATAGTCGAACATCGTCTTAATGCGCCACAAGTGGGTCGTCTCCGCGCAAGGATGCGCGGGGACGAGAGTGTCAAAAATTCAGCCCGCAGACACGGGGCAGCGGGCTGAATATGCTTATTGCGTTATCGAAGCGTGCAACTCAGGCGGCTGCAGGATCGCTTTGACCGGGGTTCCATCCTCAAGGATGATCGTCACTTCGCGTGAGCCATCGGTGGCAGGAACCACATAGGATGCCTTCGCCACGCCAGTGTCCGCATCAGGGACCAGCGCCGCAGACGCGTCGCCTGCGCCCAGTTCTTGACCGGACAGGAAATCGGACACCCAGCTGGTGTTGCTCAGCACGGCGACGTGCACAGCAAACGAGCCAACGGCAACCGCGCTCAGGAATAGTGGAACACCCACTGTTGGTTTCACAACCAACCACATTTTTGCATTGTTCATGTCAGTGTCTCCCTATCCGAGCCAAGGGGTCGACGCTGCGACCAGAATATGCGCCAGCAGGGCAATCGCGCCAAATACGCGCGTCCCATCGATGAGGTAGCTATGCACCTCTTCTGCTTCTTCGAGCGTCAGGCCGGTTGGCCAGACTTTGTCTTCACTTATCGCCACGTTCATTCCTCCGTGTGTTAAAGCCGGGGTCGGTGAGACGGACCATTTCGTGCCTTGGTCCTTCACCTATAAACGCACACTGTAATCTCCACTCTGTCAGCATTATCTGACATATTCAAGTGTAAATCCACGTTTACATCTGCAGGATGTTGCCAGTCATCGCTCAGGCTTCATTGCACAAAATCAGGGATATGTGCCGCTTCATCAATGGTGATATGCGCTGAAGCGCATCAAATAGTGGACCCGGATCTGACTAAAATCGTAGCAGCTTTTCGACTCGCAGCGTCAATGTACGCGACTTTAGGCCCCTGTTTTCCTTGTAATGCGCCCCGACCGCGTTGAACCGATTCTCCCGACGGAGAAAAACACAGATCAAAAGAGACCAGCCGACCTTTGCTCAGCAACTTCGGGCGTTGCCGGATCATTCGCGATGACCACCTTGTCGCGCATTGCAGGGTCATAGACGGTCTGGCGCCCGCGCCCGGCATTCTTGGACGCGTAAAGGGCGACATCCGCGTCATCCATGATCTCAGCCACAGTTTTCGAGGACTTGGGATCGTAGTTTGCCATGCCGATGCTGCCCGATATCCGACACACATCGCCTTGAAACATCATGGGGCGGGACACTTGATCAATGATGCGTTGGCCAATGTTGTACAAAACATCCTGTGCACCTGCATAAGGCAGAATAATCACAAACTCGTCGCCACCGACACGCGCGACCGTATCACTGTCCCGCGTTTCCTCGACCATGATGCGGGCCACGTTCTGCAAGACATAGTCACCCGCTGCGTGCCCGAGCGTGTCGTTCACCGCCTTGAACCAGTCCAAATCGATCTGCATCAAACCAAAACGCGTGCCGCATTCAACATGACGTGCCAGTACATGATCCATCGCCCGGCGGTTTTTGAGACCGGTCAGCGTGTCGGTAAACGCCTGCTCCTCAGCGGCGATCATGGCGCCCTGCAGGCGCAGGTTCAGCGTGCGAGACGCGTCCATTGCAGCGGATTTCGCTTCAACCAGGTAAAGCATTTCGATTGTCAGATCCGTGGCCGCGAAATCCGCGCTGGTCAGGGCAAAATCAGCCACCGCATCCACCACCGAAATCCCGAACGACAGGTTCACGATGCTATGCCCGGGCACCGGCGCAGGCATGAGAATACCCTTTATCTCTGTCTGCGGAGGGGTGCGCAGTTGCAGGTGCAATTTGGTTCCGGCGTTTGCCCGCAGGTCGCTGATCTTTGTAATGGCCCGCGGACGCTTGAGGTCAAATACATCGAGGAAGTGTTGACCCACGAGCGAGGTGTCCGGGCGTAATTTCTGTACTGTTGGCCCCGCATGCGCAATCGTACCCGTGTCCGACAGCACGAGGTGCATCGGGCAAAGAACATCCAGCGTCGGGGCAAGTTTCTCAAGCTCTGTCATCCTGCACGTGCGCCCAATTCGAATGAACGTCCCTCTGCAAATTCGGTTTCGATCAAAGTGATAGAAATGGTTTCTGTGCCATCTCCCGATCCTGCATGTTCCAGCACCGCCAACACGCCGTAATCATCGGCCATGGCCCGCAAAACGCCCATCATCACATGTCCGTACCCCTCGATCGAGCTGTGACAGACGAGGCTGAACTGGCCCGGCGCATGATCCTGCAGTTCCAGCCCTGGCAGCCTCAAATCCGACACTGCCAACCGCGCGCGGTCCGGCACATCATCCAGTGAATGCAGGAATTCCACAAAATCAACGCCGCCAAACCGCAACAAACGCCGCAAGGCTTCAACATTGGGATGGGACACAAGATACGTGCCCATGTCTTCCGCCACTTCGTCCCGATCACGCTTGAGGACATGGCTGACGGCGTCCAGCAGTTTTGGTGTCACGTCATCATCGTATGTCAGCATCGATTCGAACTCGACAAATCCCAAGTCCGCGATACGCGTCACCTCAACCCATGTTTCAGAGCCGTAGCTGTCCACGACAAAGCACTGTATTGCCCGATTTATTAGCCCATGCATGACGGTTTGATCCCAATTCCACATCTGCAGTCTTGGCCAACAGGACTAAACAATCCTCTAACAAATCGAGTTTTAGCGACTTTCCCCGCCGGGCCGAGCGCGCCCTAGAAGTCGGTCGGCGCCCCGCCTTCGGATTTGCGACGCGCCACGAAATCCGCCAGCTCCTCGCGGATCGCTGCATCCATACTGGGGGCTTCAAAGTTGGCAATGATGTTCTTGAACATCGCGTGCGCACGCTCTTGCGTCCACACGCCGCCTGCCGCTTCCCACCCTTCGTAGTTTTTCCAATCACTGAGGAAGGGTTGGTAAAAGGCCGTCGCATAGCGATCCTGCGTGTGCTGGATGCCAAAGAAGTGGCCCTCATTCCCGACGGATTTCACCGCATCCAATGCTATTTCATCCGGGCCGGTCGCAGTCAAAGATGGGTCCATATAGCGTTGAATTTGCTGCAAAACCTCACAATCCATGATGAACTTTTCAGGGCTCGCGATCAGTCCGCCTTCCAGCCAGCCGGCTGCGTGATAGACCATGTTGGTACCTGACTGCACCGCCGCCCAAAGGCTGTTGGAGGTTTCCCACATCGCCTGCCCGTCCGGCACATTGGCCGCACACACCCCGGAGGAACGCATGGGCAAGCCATAGAAGCGCGCCAGTTGTCCCGTCATCTGCGTGGCGCGCATGTATTCAGGCGTGCCAAAAGCGGGTGCACCCGATTTCATGTCGACGTTGGACGTGAATGTCCCGATCGCGCAAGGCGTGCCCGGGCGCACGTATTGGAACAGAGCAATCGCGCACAAGGCTTCGGCAATGGACTGCGCCACAGCCCCCGCCATTGTCACCGGTGCCATGGCCCCCGCCAGTGTGAAGGGCGTCACCACCACCGCCTGCCCCCTTCGAACCAGACGCAAGCAGCCGTCAATCATCGGATGGTCGTGTTTCAACGGCGAGGTCGAGTTGATGTTGGTGTACATGCGCGGCGTCGCTTCAAACTCCTCATCGGTGAGGCCGCCCGCGATGCGCACCATCTCCATCACATCTTCAACCCGCTCTTTGCCAAGTGAATAGGCGTGCATGACCTTGTCCGTCAGGGTCAGCTTGTCATAAACGACGTCCAGATGGCGGATGGAGGCGTGGATATCGACGGGTTCCACCGGGTAGCCACCCGCAAAGTGGATGCAGTTGAAGTACTGCGTCAGCTTCAGCAGATTGGCGCACATCTCTCGCGTACCCGGCACCTTTGTGCCCAGCTCCATATCCCAGTAGTTGGGCGGAGAGGACACGTTGCCAAAGGTGATATGACGGCCACCGATGGTGATTTTGCGATCAAGGTTGCGCGGGGTCAGAGTGAACTCAGACGGCGCCTTGCCCACCATCTCCATCACGAATTCGCGGTCCATTCGGACGATATCGCCATCCACCTGACATCCAGCCTCACGCAAAATCACCAGCGCTTCTTCGTTCAGAAACTGAATGCCGATTTCTTCGAGGATGCGCATCGCGCCATCATGGATCGCCGCGACGCTTTCCGGGCGCAGGGGTTCCACAGGTGGGTCGATCATAACCGGGGGATTCCACGGCATCTGTTCGATCACAGCACCGCCGCGTCTGGACGCAGCCCCTGCCCGTCCGCCGCCACGTGTCCTGCGTTTGGTGTCAGTGTCGGCCATGAATAATCCCCTCAGATGCAACTCCACTCCTAAGACATATCACCCGAAGGGCGGTGACATTGCCGTTTGCGACGGTGCGTGTCGTTTTTAAAGGTGGCGGCAGCTATCGCGCCGGAACAGTCTGCATTTGGTCCAGCCAGCCTGGGATATGGCCAATATCAGGTAAAACGACATCGGCATGTGCGGACAGCTCTTCAGCCTCAGCCATGCCAGTCAGCACCGCAATACAACGCATGCCCGCCGCGCGGCCTGCGCGTAAATCATGCAGGCTGTCGCCGACCATGATCACGGCGTCGGCAGACAGACCCATAGCCGCACAAAAGGCGAGCAACTGACCGGGTGCGGGCTTGCCACCATGACCGCTGTCAAAGCCCGCGATGAAATCGAACAACGGGGTTACGCCGGCCGCATCAAGATGAGACCGCGCCGGGGCTTCGGCGTCATTTGTTGCCACGCCAAGCGCCAACCCACGGGCGCGCAAGGCGCCGAGGAAAGGCACCAAAGGAACGGCTTCGGCCTGTGGCGCGCGCCCTGCCTCGTCATTCAGCATCTCAAGCAATTGGGCGTTGCTCAGGTCAGGAAAATGCGGGGTCAGAGCCGCGGCGACTTCTCCGGCCGTGCCCGCAATAACAAGCGAGTCGCGCGCAAAGCTACGGCTTTGCAGATCAAACCCAATGGCCGCACCCACTGTGCGGGCGCGCCCCGCGTCCCCCTCACAAAGTCGCAGCAAAAAGGCGGCAGCCCATGCCT